>JACCDP010686350.1_pt1 | contig 12969 bp, 13 predicted proteins | sample 7445841 | NCBI WGS metagenome assembly JACCDP01 (sample SAMN15323441, study PRJNA562643) | freshwater metagenome | isolation source: river surface water | place: USA:Blue River Watershed | collected 2017-08-17
AATGTTAGAAAAAGAAAAGTTTGATTATTGTATAATTCAATGGAGTACAATAGATAGGTGGGATTATCCATCTACATTTGGTGGAGAAATGGGTAATTCTATTAGGTATTATTATAATGGTTCAAACCCTAAAGATGGTAGAAGACATTTTTATAACAATTATTACTCAAGATACGGAGCATTTGTAGATACATTAGAAAACATATTATTTTTACAATCTACATTAAAAAAATACGATATACCGTATGTAATGTTTTCATTAGCAAATTTAGAAGAATTAGATTTGGATTTAAAGATATTTAATAAAATACTTAGTAGTAATGGAAATTATAATGAGATTAAAATTAATAATGTTTTAGATACATTAGAAAATACAGGAGAATATCCTAACAATTTAAAATTTTTATTAAAATCAATAGATTATTCAAAATTTAAATTTTCAACACCAATTAATAAATATTTTGGTGGAGGTATGATAGAATGGATTAATTTAAATAATCTTAAGTTAGATAAAGAATATAATTATCATCTATCCACCGAACAAAATCGATTATTTTTTAACGATTACATACAAACAATTTTTATATGAAAAAAGAAATACACATAATAACAGCAGGAGATTCGTTTTCATATAATACTCAATATCAAGTAAAAGATATCCATAGAATTCATGATGTATTATATACTAATAATTCAAATTGGTATAGTTTTTTAGAATACCATTTATTAAAAAATAGATATAATCCAACTTTTTATTATTTAGGAACACCATCATTTGGAAATCAATTAATAATAGATTCGGTATTAGAACAATTAAATAATTTATTAGATAATAATATAGATAAAAATAGTATACAAATATTTGTACAATTTACATATTTTGCTAGAAATATAGAATCGTTACCAATTAGATATATTAAAACCGATGAACAAAAAAATGATTATTTTACTAACATAGATGATATAGAAAACTATAATGATGTAATAATTAAAAATTTAAATAAAATATATAATTTTGGAAAACATTTAGAATCATTAGATATTAAATTTAAATTCTTTTTTCAAGAAAATCTATTTACAAATGATGAATATGATGTATTAGAAATTAAACAACTAATTAATAAACTTAAACCATATTTTTTATATAATAATGAAAATACATTATCTGGAATGGGAGAAAACTATATGATTAAAAATAGTAAAAATATCCTTTCTGCTTATTTATCAACTTATGATTTTCATTTTACAGGTATTGTGTATTATCATTGGTATATTGATAAAATATTACCATTATTTAATTTTGAAAAAGTAGAAATAATTGATAAAATGATGTTAAAAGATTATAGACATAGATTAGAAAATAAATTTTTAAATAATGATAACAAATAAAAATTATATAAAAGAATTTATAACCAACAATCAAGAGTTTAATGAAGTTGGTGAAGAAGTTTTAAAAAATGTTCCATATCGTTGGTCGCATGGTGCAACGGATGATCATTTGGGAGATGGTTTAATTATATACTCTCTTATTCAGTATATGAGAGCAAAGGTATGTGTATGTTTAGGAAGTGGTGGTGGGTTTATACCTAGAATAATGACACAGGCTAGAATTGATTTACATTCACAAAATATATTTGAAGGTGATCCTAACTATAATTGGGGTGATATCGGTACTACATATATAGTTGATGCAATGAATGGTATTGGTGGAAATGTAGATTGGTTTAAAGAAGAAAGTTTTTATAGAAGGGTGTTTGAACCGAGAATCATAAACGATACAACAGCAAATGCATTCCATAATTATTTTGTATTAAATGATATTAAGATTGATTATTTACATATCGATGCGGGACATAGTTATGAAAATGTAAAAGAAGATTTTGAATTGTATTCTCAGTTAATGAGTCCAAATGGTATTATATCAATTCACGATACCGATCCTAATTATGCAGATAAATACATAGTGACAAATGAGGTAAAAGATAGAGGTGATTTTGATGATTGGAATGGACCTATACAATTAGCAAAAGAAATAGATACAACTAAGTGGCAAGTTTTTGATTTGTTCAACTTCGGTATTATTAAAAATAAACCGGCATCAACAGGATTAACATTAGTAAGGAAAAAATAATGAAAAGATTAGTTACAGTCACAGGTAGTAGAACAAATACATTATGGCATTTTTTTAAATACTATGAAAAATTAGTAGATGAAATATATGTAGTTGTATATGAATGGGAAGGGATGAGTACATATGATGAAGTAGAAAGAATATCAAAAGAATTTCCAAATGTACAAATAATTAAACGTTCTAAAAAAGAAAAATTTAATTGGGAACATGTAACTTATTTATATAATCAAACTAAAATGTTACATCCTAACGATTGGTGGATTGTAGCAGATGATGATGAATTTCATGTATATTCAAAAGATTTAGATAGAATAATAAAAGATTGTGAAGAAAATGGTTGGGAATTAGTAAGAGGTGGATTTATTGATAGAATTGGTTTAGATGGTGAATTTTCTGAACTAAAAGAAGATGTAGATATATTTCAACAATTTCCATTAGCAGGTTTTTTTCGTTATCCTTTAAGTGGTGCGTGCCCTAATAAAGTATGTATAATGAAAGGATATATAGAATTAACACCTGGTCAACATTACGCTAAAATAAATGGTGAAACTACTTGGAGATGGCAAGGTTGGAATCATCCATTAATTGCACCAACGAATGAATATAATGTAGAAGTTAATCATTTTAAATGGGATTCCACCTGTATAGATAGAATAAAATCAGTAGCAGATATTAATCAAACATATTCTTATTCAAAAGAATATCAACAAATGTACGATGCTATAAAACTAAATAATTTTAAAATTGATATTTATAATGAGAAGTTTATGATTGAAAATTGTGGCTACTATGGGTATTCACAATGGGATAAACTTTTTAAAATAATTCAATCGATTTAATTTGGTTTTTTAAATAAAATTCGTTACATTTAGATATGAGTAATCATAAATTAGCAATTGTAGTACCATATAGAGATAGGAGAGAACATTTAGATATTTTCTTGCCACATATGGTTTCATTCTTAAAGAACAAGAATATTGATTATAAACTATTTGTAGTAGAACAATCGGATGATAAACCATTTAATTATGGAAAACTTTGTAATTCAGCATTCCATTTACTAAAAGATGAATATGATTATTTTTGTTTTCATGATGTAGATATGTTACCTACATCGGACAAAGCAGATTATTCTTACAAAAAAAATCCTACACATTTAGCAACAAGAGTACAAGTACATGAAAATACTTTACCATATCCACAATATACAGGTGGGGTTTTTATAATATCGAAAGAATATTTTGAAGAAATAAATGGATATTCTAATGAATATTGGGGATGGGGATTTTCTGATTTAGATTTATTATTTAGAATGGAACAAAATGGAATAAAATTAGATTCAGAATATGTTTATCCAAGAATAGATGATGAATATGAAATTGATAGGTTACGAATTACGGATTCTATAAAAAAAGAAAAAATTACATGTTTAAAATTTGATGGTGAAACACAATTAGAAATTATACCAAATAAATTTTTAAAAGGAATAACATCCGATACATTTACACTTTCAGCATGGGTAAATTTTGATGAATTTGTAAAAGAAGAACAATATATTCTTTCATTTCCTGGATTTAATAGTGGTATATCAATTCAACCAGATAATACATTACGTTTTAATTTTTGGGGAAAAGATAGTAAATATTATTTTAATTATAGAAAATTAAAACCTAATCAATGGCATCATGTTGTTTGTAATTTAGATTTTGATACTAACAAATTAAAATTATTTATAGACACATTTGAAGAAAAAAGAAAAGCAGATACATTAACTGAAATAGAATTACCTTTATGGGATTATACAAAAGATAAAATTTATATTGGATGTGGTTCTCATGGTAAAAATATGTATAGAGGAAAACTAGCTAATTTATTTTTATTTGATTATAGTTTAAGTGAAAATGAAATAAAAAATTTATATTTAAACGGATTAGTTAATAATAGAAAATTACAAACACAATTTGAACCGGTTTTAAAATATCAATTTAATAATTTTTATAAAAATTTTATTATAGATGGTAGTAAAAATCATAATCATGCTACACTTTATAATACACATGGTAGTAATTATTCAGAATATATTGTAAGTGATGAAATTATAAAAACTTCTAAAATTAAATTACCACATAGAATAGAAGCAAATTTTCAATCATTACCACATGACAATGATACTAATATTGTAGATAGATATAAATCATTTGATCCAGATATTATAGAAAATAAAGAAATTTTCTTTAATGATATTTTAACAAAAAAATTTCCAACTTCAAAAATAGGATTAAATAATTTAAAATTTAAATTAGTTAAGGAAGAACAATTTGATAATAATACACAATGGATAAAAATTATTTTATGATAAAAGAGTTATTAAAAAATGAAAAATTTGTAAAAAAATTAGAAATAATTGATGAAGAATTAAAAAGAACTAAAGAAAATAAAAGTGATTTTTCATTTATAGTTCCAATATTATTTTTAATATTAGAAAATTTAAGAACATCAAAAACAGCATTTCCAACAAATTTTTTCAATAAAACCAAAATAAAAACAAAATAAAATGGCAGACAAAAAAGAATTAACAACTGAAGAAAGAGGTGTAAAAGCATTAGAAAGCATCGCACACTCAGTACAAGACATTAGTGATTGGTTATACGATTTAGACACTAAAGGATGGTCTACAAGATTAGAATGGTATTTAAATGAGTTTTACAATATTGCTAAAACCAAAGCAGTTGGAACATCAACAAGACCAGATAAAGAGTCAGAAAGATAGAATTAATGAAAAAACTAGCAATAATAGTTCCATATAGAGATAGAACCTCTCATTTAGAAGTGTTCGTTCCTTATATGCAAGAATATTTAAAGGATTATGATTATAAAATCTTTGTCATAGAACAGAGTGATGATAAACCTTTTAATAGAGGTAAACTCCTAAACATAGGAGCTAGGATTGCAATTAAAGAAGGGTTTGATTATTTTGCATTACATGATGTAGATATGTTACCTTTAAAGGGAGTGGATTATTCATATCCTGATACACCAATTCATTTAGTATCTAAAATTAATAAAGATATACCATTCATTGATTACTTTGGTGGTGTTACGTTATTTAATGTACATGATTACAAATTAGTAAATGGATATTCCAATGAGTATTGGGGATGGGGATTTGAAGATGATGATTTATTATATAGATGTATTCAAAGAAACATACCATTGGACAAAATTTCAGTTGGTATACCTGATAAAAACTATTTAATAAATTACTTTAAGTTTGATGGTAAAGGATCTTATATTAAAATTCCTTATAAAAATTTAGCATCAATTTTTAATAGTGATTTTACAATATCAATTAAAGTAAAACCAGAAGATAGTAAAACTTCACTAAAAGAAGAGTTTGATGAATATCAGATTACATCAATACCAGGTAGAAATACAGGTATATCATATACATCATTTAAAAGATATAAGGGTGAAATTTGGAGTAAAGATGATATTTCAACATCTATTCAAAGTGAAATTATTGGTGAAGTATGGTCACATTTAGTAATTACAAAAGAAGATAATATATTTTCTTTTTATATGAATGGTGAATTAATTGATACCAAAGAACTAAAAGAAAAAATATATGAATATGATAATGATTATTTTTATATTGGAGTTGGTAATCCAACATTAGATAGTAAACAATTTTATTTTAAAGGATTAATTGCTGAGTTTGCTATTTGGAATATTGCATTAGATAATGATAATATAAATGAAGTTTATGAAAATTCATTATACAAATCTATACTTAATGATTATCGAAAATACAATAAATCTAAATACTTAAAATGTTATTATGATTTTAAAAACTTTAAAGGTGATGTTATACAAGATTTAAGTGGAAATAAAAATAATGGCCTAATCTATAATTGTGAAGATGGTGTTATGTTGGATAAATTTCAAACTGATATTATTGTTCCGATTAGGAGAGAAGGAAAATTTAAAACATTAAAACATTCATCTAATTCAACAATAGGAAACAATTGGGTCCACAAAGAAACAAGAAAAAATCAAGAAAGATTTTACAATGAAATGAAAGGAAATATTGTAGATTTATCAATAGATGGATTAAATACTTGTATATTTAAAGAATTAGAAAGAATAGAAATTTCCAACAAAGCAATAAAAATAAAAGTTAATTTATAATGCATAAATTAGGAGTATGTGTTCCATATCGAAATAGACAAGCTCATTTAAAGGAGTTTTCACCAAGAGTTCATAAATTTTTGGAAGAGAGAGGTATTGAACATAAAATATATTTTGCTCACCAATGTGATGATAAATTATTCAACAGAGGTAAAATGAAAAATATTGCCGCAAAGCATGCATTTGATGATGGGTGTGATTATATTGTTTGGCATGACATTGATATGGTACCTGAAGATGATTCATGTGATTATAGTTACAATACAGAGAACCCAAAACATTTAGCAGTAAGAATATCTCAAACAGATTATAACCTTAAATATGAGGAGTATTTTGGTGGTGCAGTACTATTCACAAAAGAACAAGTAGAAGCAACAAATGGTTACTCAAATGATTATTGGGATTGGGGAATGGAAGATGATGATCTATTTTGGAGATGTGTATTGACGGGTAATGCAGAACAACATTATTTACCAAATATAGCAAACCAAAACTATGGATATTTTGATGGATTAAAATCATATGTTAAAATAGAACCATCTCGTTCAATTAGAAATTTATGTTCACGTTCACATACGGTTTCAATACTAGTAAGAGCACATCAACAAGAGGAAAAAGTTCCTATTTATTTAATTGGTGATGAAGATAGAAGATTTTGTGAATATCCAATTCTTCGTAGACCAGGACATGATTGGGGTATATCGTATAACAATAGTAGAGCATTTACTTCTATGTTATGGAATAATGAAAGAGAGTTTTTATATTTATGGGCAAAAAGATACGAACAACAATGGAGTTGGGTAACGTTGACAGTTGATGATGATAATAAATTAATTTCACTTTACATCAATGGTAGAAAAAGTGATGCAAGATTTGGAACAGGTGCAACCTCACCATTAGAATATAGTGGTTTTTTAAAAAGATATGGAACAGAACCATATTATATTGGAACAACCCCATCAGTAGGAGTAGATGAAGTTAACAGATGGTTTAAAGGTGATATTGCAAAAGTTATGATGTGGGATAGATGTCTAGTGGAAAACGAAATAATGGAATTTCCTGATGATATGGTTGCACATTATGATTTTAATTCAATAAATGGAAATGTATTAACTGATTTAAGTAATAATGGTAATCATGGTGAAATAAATGACGTTCAAATAAAAGAAGAAAATATTTTGAAAGTTCATAATACTATCTTACCTTTCCGTAGAGATGGTAAGTTTGAATGTTTACCACATCAAACGGAAGGATTGATTAGTGTGGGTGGTGTTGATAAATGGGCAAAAGGTGAAACAACTGCAAGAAATGAACGAAGATACATTTTAGAAATGCAGCAAGGTAAATATAATTGGAAAAACGATGGTATGAATAGTTTAGAATATGAACTAATATCAATCGAAGATATAGGAAATAATTCAGTAATGATAAATTGTAAAGCATAATGGCAAGTTACGAAAAATTTGAATCAGTAAGAGAGCAATTAAATGCAGTAGGGGTGGGATTTTGTTTAGCTAAGTGGATGCAAGTAACAATGCATTTACATATTGGACATAATCATTCATGTCACCATCCAATGACACATCAAATATCCACAACTGAAATAGAAAGAGATCCATCTGCATTACATAATACACGTTATAAAAAGGGAAAACGTAGAGAAATGTTAACCGGTGGTAAACCGGAAGAGTGTGATTATTGTTGGGGAGTAGAAGATAGTTCAAATCAATTTAGTGATAGAACGTTCAAATCATCTGAACCTTGGGCATATCCGCATTTAGAAAAAATAAAAGATATGCATTGGAGAGAAAATATAAATCCATCTTATGTAGAGGTTTCTTTCTCAAATGCATGTAACTTTAAATGTTCATATTGTGCACCACCGTTTTCTACAAAATGGATGGAGGAAATTGAACAACATGGTGGTTATCCAACATCTGATAGTTTTAATGATTTAAAACATTTTACAAGTAGTGGTAGAATTCCCATTCCACAAAACGAATACAATCCATATGTAGAAGCATTTTGGAAATGGTGGCCAGAGTTGTATAATGATTTATATACATTTAGAATAACCGGTGGAGAACCTATGATGCATAAAGATACTATGAAAGTATTAGATTATATCATTGATTCACCAAATCCAAATAAAGAATTATCATTAAGTATTAATTCAAATTTAGGTGTACCGGATAGTTTATATAAAAAGTTCAGAGAAAAATTTAAAATAATTTCTGAAAAAGGTTTAGTAAAAGAATTAATTATTTACACAAGTTGTGATGGATATGGAGCACAAGCCGAATATGGTAGAAGTGGTTTAGTTTATAACCAACTTATGGATAGAATTGATGATTTGTGTGAATATATACCTAGATTGACGGTGGATATTATGAGTACATATAATGTATTATCAGTTCCATCATATAAAAAATTAATTACGGATGTATATTCTTTAAAAGCAAAACATACAAACGCATTAAGATATTATAGACAACCATTATTATTAGATAGTTCGTATTTGAGATACCCAAATCATCAAGCTATTAAAATATTAGATAAAGAATGGTCACAAGAAATTTGGGAACAAGCCCAATTGGTTGAATTTTATGAAATGTTAAGGGAAGATGTAAATTGTTACGGATTTAGTGATGTAGAGATTGTTAAAATTAGAAGGATATATGATTACTTTATATCGATAGATGATGAGGACAGAATGGCACATAGAAAAGATTTTTACAATTTTTTCAACGAACATGATAGAAGGAGAGGAACTGATTTTTGTAAAACTTTTCCTGAATTAGAAGAATTTTTTCACAAATGTAAAGAAATGAAATAATGGAATTATTTGAATTTAAAGATACCTTTTGTTGTTCTTTATTTAAAGAAACAAAATATAATACATCATTGAAACCAAATTTGTTAGCAGATTTGTTTCAACATTCATTTAAAATAGAATGTAAATTTGTAGCAAAAGATAATGGAAAAGAACAATGGGTTTTTTCTAAGCAAGGTATAATTAATAGTGGTGTTTGCATACATAATAATAAATTATATTTTATATTATCAACAAGTTCAAATGATATAGAGTTTTCAACCAATCAAATATCTACTATATATGATTTTGAATATGGTAAAGAATACGAACTTACTTATGAAGTAAATGTAGAAAATAATACATTCACAACATCAGTAAATGGTGATATTAAAACTAATGCATTTATTAATAAAGTAAGTGATTATTCAAATGTACCATTATGGATAGGAACATCAAATCCATTTATAGAAAACAAAAATTATTTTAATGGTATAATATCAAAATTTATAGCTTCAAATAATGATGGTATAATTACTGATTTAGATTTTACAAATGTAAATAGATTTAAAGTGTGGGATAAAAGTGGTAATGGAAATTATGCATACATTGAAGAGTTTTTAAACAAAAAAATTCAAATAAGATTAAATACAATTATAGCGGGTAGTTCACTAGAAGCAAACGATATTAAAAATATAAAACAAACGTTGATATAATGAAAATATTAATTACAGGTGGAGCAGGATACTTAGGTTCAGTAATAACGGAAAAAATGTTAAATGCAGGACATGAAGTTACGGTATTGGATAATTTATCATTTAAACAAATATCACCACTTCAGTTTACATCAAACCCAAAATATCATTTTATTTATGGTGATGTTAGAAATGAAAAATTATTAAGACACGAAGTTGGTATAAATGATGTTATTATTCCATTAGCAGCTATTGTTGGGTTTCCCGCGTGTAAAGCAGATCCTAAATTAGCATGGGAAGTAAACTATGAACAAATAAAAACAATATTAGATACTATTGGGGATGAACAAATAATTTTATATCCAAACACAAATAGTGGATATGGTATTGGTGAAGGACAAACTGAATGTACGGAAGAATCACCACTTAATCCAATTTCGGTTTATGGTGAAAGTAAATGTGCAGCAGAAAAATTGTTATTAGAATGTAGTTCAGCAATTTGTTTTAGATTAGCAACCGTTTTTGGAACATCAACAAGAATGAGAACGGATTTATTAGTTAATGAATTTGTTTACAAAGCAATGACTGATAAATACATTACGGTATTTGAAAAACATTTTAAAAGAAACTTTATTCATATTCAAGATGTAGCAAATGTTTTTTTATGGGCATTAAACAATTATGAAACAATGAAACATAATGTGTATAACGTAGGGTTGAGTGATGCTAATTTCAGTAAGCAAGAATTATTAGAAAAAATACAACAATATATTCCAGATTTTGCAATTAGTTATTCTGATTTTTATGAAGATCCTGATAAGAGAGATTATATTGTATCAAATGCAAAAATAGAAAAAACAGGATGGAAACCAGAATATAGTTTGGATAATGGTATTAGAGAATTGATGAAAACATATCAGGTTTTAATTCCAAGAATGACATCTGAATTTAGAAATGGATTTCCATTAGGATACGCACAAACTTTTTAATATGGCAGAATTTATATGGGCAAAGCGTGGTGATGAAACATTCCAAGAATATAGAGATAGAGCAATAAACACTATCTCTAATTCATTCTGTGGAGCAAAGTGGTATAATGCAACTATTTGGTTAAATATGGGTCAGACTACATCTTGTCATCATCCACCTGCACATAAAATTCCATTAGAAGAATTAGAAAAATCATACAAAGCATTACACAATACACACTATAAAAAATTAGTTCGTAAAGAAATGTTAGAGGGTATAAGACCAGCAGAATGTGAGTATTGTTGGAAAGTAGAAGATTTAGGACCAGATAAAGTAAGTGATAGAGTTTACAAATCTGTAATATATTCCGATGAAGAATTAATTCAAGCAAAAGAACAATTTGGATATACTAAAGATGTTGATTTAAAAACATTAGAAATTAGTTTTGATGCTAATTGTAACTTTGCATGTTCATATTGTAATGCATCATTTAGTACAACTTGGCAAACGGATATTAAAACAAATGGAGCATATCAGAATTTAGTTACTGATGGTGCACCTGCATTCCACCACGCTGGAGATGATGCAATGTTGTATGGTAAAGATAATAAAGATAATCCATATGTAGAAGCATTTTGGAAATGGTGGGAAGGAGAATTACAACACTCATTAAGAGAACTTAGAGTAACAGGTGGTGAACCTACAATGAGTAAGGATTTTTGGAAGTTAATGAATTGGTGGCAAAATCATAAAGAATGTGAGGTTAGATTTGCAGTAAATTCTAATTTGGGACAAAAGCAAGAATTAGTTGATAGATTGATAGCAGCAACACATAACTTTAAAGAAATTGATATTTACACAAGTGGTGAAAGTGTTGGTAAGCATGCAGAATATATTAGAGATGGTAAAGACTGGAATAGATGGATAACCAATGTTGAAAAGATTTTAAGAGATGGTAATGTAAGAACTATGAATGTAATGATGACAATAAATGCATTATGTTTATTTAGTATTACAGAATTTTTAGATGAAATGAATAAGTTAAGAGAAAAGTATATTAATAAAACACCATTATTAATGACACTTAATATTTTAAGATTTCCATCATTTCAATCAGTTTCAACACTACCTGAAGATATCCGTTTAGAAAGAGCAGAACACCTTCAAAATTGGGTTGAAAACTTTATTAATAGTAAACCTTCATATTACAATGACACGGATTTATGGGGTTTAGCAAATCAAATATATAGATTGTGTGAATATCTTAGAGAAGTAACACAAGGACATAGATTTGCATCCGATTTAAGAAGTAGACAAAGAGATTTTAAATCTTTTTATCAACAATATGATATTCGTAGAAACAAAAATTTTATTGAAACTTTTCCTGAATTAGAAGATTGGTTTGAAAGGGTGAGAGAAAGTAGAACGGATTATGTGCAAGAAATAAAGAAAGTTAGAGGAGATGAAAACAATCTTTATAAATTAGATTATGAAAAAAGAGCATTAGAAGAAGGAATAGTTACAGACGATTTAGAAAATGAAATTATAAAACATTTAGAAAATGAGTAACAAATGGGATGAGTTTAAAATAACTCCATCAAAAAAATTTGGAATGGAAGTTCCGCAATTTCAACCATCGGTATTTAGAGAATATAGAGGTGAGATATTTACAACTTTTCATTCAAAAGAACATCCCGTTATGAATTATGTTAGTGATGGATGTGAAATACATGGCAGATTTTCTCGTTCATACAAAGGTGTATTGAGAGGATTACATTGGGATAATAAGACTTGGAAGTTAGTTCAAGCCGCGGTTGGTGATATCTATTTAGTTGTTTTGGATATGAGAAAAGATTCTCCGACCTATGGAGATTGGGAATCATATATTATTTCAGAAAGATTAAGAAATCAAGTATTAGTTCCACCAGGATTTGCAAATGGACACTACGCATTAACCGATTGTATGTTTCATTATAATCTATTTTATAAAGATGGTTATGTAGATGCAGATGAACAAGGTGTAGTTAAATGGAACGACCCCGAATATCAAATGGAATGGCCAACAAATAATCCAATATTACAAAAAAGAGACAGATGATAAAAAATTTAGAAAAATATCCAGTTGTATCTGAAGCTAGATTTACAAAGGATGAATTAGTTAATTACGAAAGAAT
>JACCDP011095949.1_pt1 | contig 12969 bp, 11 predicted proteins | sample 7445841 | NCBI WGS metagenome assembly JACCDP01 (sample SAMN15323441, study PRJNA562643) | freshwater metagenome | isolation source: river surface water | place: USA:Blue River Watershed | collected 2017-08-17
ACCTTAACCGTCCATGGCGTTAACATGTAATTAAGTGCGGTCAAACGAACAAGGATGGTACCACGGCTTCGGTCGTTCCTTACGGGTGACTTTTTTTATTTAGGAGGATCAAACCATGATCGACAAAATTCAAGCCATTCTTGAAAAAGGTTTAAAGGCGATTGAAATCGCCGAGGATTTAAATCAATTACAAGAAGTTAAAAATCAATACCTTGCAAAAAAATCAGAACTAATGGGCATCTTTTCACAACTTAAGGATTTAGACCCGGAAAAGAAAAAACAAGTCGGCCAATGGATTAATTCGGCAAGAGATCAATTAACCTTAGCCCTAGAAAACAAACAAAAAACGCTTGAAACAATCGTGATGGAAGCTAAATTAAAGGAAGAAGTTATCGATATTACCCAACCTGCGAGTAAAGCTTACCAAGGTTCTGTCAATCCTTTTTATTTGATTGAACAAACGATCACCGATATCTTTGTAAGCATGGGATATCAAGTTGCTGAGGGTCCAGAAGTTGAATCGGATCATTATAATTTTGAGTTACTCAATATTCCGAAAGATCATCCTGCTAGAGAAATGCAAGATTCATTGTATTTTGATGAAAACACGTTACTTAGAACCCATACCTCTCCTGTGCAAGCGAGAGTAATGCAAGCTTCCTTAGGAAAACCTATTCAGATCATATGTCCTGGTAAAGTTTACCGTCGCGATGAGGATGACGCTACGCATTCCCATCAGTTCGGACAAGTCGAAGGTTTAGTTGTTGCCGAAGGGATTAACCTTGGGCATTTAAAACAAACCCTCCAAGCTTTTGCCAAAAAAATGTTTGGAGAAAAAAGAGAAATTCGTTTAAGACCTAGTTTTTTTCCATTTACGGAGCCTAGTGTTGAAATTGATGTAAGTTGTTTTGAATGCGGTGGTAAAGGATGCAATCTATGTAAGCACTCGGGATGGATTGAAATTTTAGGTGGTGGTATGGTTCACCCAAAAGTTTTATCCATGAATGGATATGATGCCAAAAAAATGACTGGTTTTGCCTTTGGTATCGGTATCGAAAGAGTAGCCATGTTACGTTATGGAATAGATGATATTAGGCGTTTTTACCAAAATGATTTACGGTTCATTCAACAATTCAATCGAAAGTAAGGAGGACATTTATCATGAAATTTTCTTATCAATGGTTGACGACACTTGTGGATTTAACGAACCTTACACCCCAAGACGTTGCCAAGGCTTTTAATCAAGCTGGTATTGAAGTGGAATCCGTCATGTCATTTGTTCAAGCCACTGGTATTACCACGGGTTATGTTAAATCTAGATCAATGATACAAGGAAGCGATCACTTGTCAAAAGTAATCGTTGACACAGGACACCACGGTGTCAGAACGATTGTATGTGGTGCAAGTAATATTCGTGAAGGGCAAAAGGTTTTGGTGGCTTTACCTGGAGCGGTATTACCCAAACTCACGATTCAAGCATCGACTATAAAAGGTGTCGCCTCCGAAGGGATGGTTTGTTCGTTAGTTGAATTGGGTGTTGATAGTAAATTTTTGAGACCTGAACAAATGGAAGGGATTGAAGTCTTACCCGCTGAAACCAACATTGGCGATGATCAAATCCTCGATCATTTAGGCTTGCGTGATACCGTCATTGATTTAAAATTATTGGCTAATCGCCCTGATTTATGGTCTTTGGAAGGGATTGCTTTTGAAGTTTCTGCCTTGTTAAATCGTCCATTAAAGAAAGCGATTCTCAAACCAGAAAAAGGTTTATTACCTTCCACATTTCAGTTAGATATTCAAACCAATCAAACCATGCAATTTTCCATCCGAGTATTGGAAAGCATTCAACAAGTAGGAACCCCAACCTGGATGAAGCAATATTTAATAGGAAGTGGTATTCGCCCCATCTCCTTTTTGGTAGATGTTGGTAACTATGTGATGTTATTAACCGGCCAACCCCTACATATGTATGATCTCAAGAAATTACCGTCTCGATCATTAACTTTATCCTCCGATGTCTCGGATAAGTTTCTTGCTTTAGACGATCATACGTATGAATTAAAAAAAGGTGATATTGTCATTAAAAGTGGCTCAAATCTCATGTGTTTAGCAGGGGTAATGGGCGCCAAGGTTTGTGCGGTGGATGCCTCGACTACGGACATTGCGATAGAAGCAGCGGCCTTTGATCCTGCGAGTATTCGCAAAACCTCTCTGCGATTAAATCTTCTCTCGGATGCGGCTACGCGGTTTGCTAAGGGGATTGATTTATCCGCCTTTGAAAGGGTATTACAATTAACCACGGAACTGATTCAATCGTTAACTTCGGTCAAAAAAGTCTATCAAACGGTTTCGGTTAATCGGTTAAAACCTTTGCAGCAAAATATTCCTTGGCATGCAAAGGATATCAATCAATTATTAAATACGAATTTTACCGATTCAGAAATCATCCAAGCCCTGCAACAATTTCAAATTACTTCCACGAAAACAGCTACTGGATATTTAGCCAGTATCCCTCGTCATAGACAAGATATACAGGGCGCTGCCGATTTAGCCGAAGAGGTGATTCGTTTATTTGGTTTTGATCGGATTCAAACGAGTCCAATGCCATTACAGATTCAGGCTGGTGGCCTCAATGAAAAACAAGAAAAACTCAGATCTATCAAACGCTATTTATCTAGTCAAGGCATCGATGAAACCTTAAGTTATACTTTGGTTGAATCCAAGTGGCTTCACCAATTTAATTTACTACAACCAATTGAACCTTTGGTACTGAAAAATCCGCTTTCTGAAGAACATAAGCATGTACGAACAGATGTTATCAATTCACTAATTCAAGTCGGGCAATACAACATTGCTAGACAAGTCACAACCGGTAAAATTTTTGAAATTTCACAGATTGCCTATCGTCAAGGTCAACTGTTACAACTAGGGGTCATGCTCTTTGGTGAATCAAGTCAACGGTCTGGGTTAAGTCCTTTGCCTTACACTTTTTATGACCTCAAAGGTTACATTGAAGGTTTACTAGCTTTACTCAATATTGAAGCTTCTCGCTACCAATGGGTTTTTGAAAAACAACCTAATCAAGTTCTGCATCCAGGTCGAAGTGCAAGTTTATTGGTTCAAAACCAAAAAGTGGCGATGATTGGTCAATTGCTACCGAATGTTCAAAAAACGTTTGATTTAGGGAAGGCTCCAGTTTTTCTCGCCCAAGTTAACCTCGATCCCATTCTTGATTTAAAGACAAGCCCCATCAAATTTAAAAGCATTCCTCGTTTTCCCAGTGTGACTCGCGATCTGGCGTTTTATATTGCAGAATCAGTGAGTTTTAATCAAGTTGTAAAAACGGTTAAAAAAGCAGGAAAAAAATTAGTGGATCAAGTTTTACTTTTTGATATTTATCAAGGTCAACAATTACCGAAGGGGCAAATTTCAATGGCGATTCGAATCGTATTAATGGATGAGCAAAAAACCCTTCAAGAAGAAGAAATCAATCAAACCATCACGAACATTAAATCTGCGCTTGTTTCAGAATGTCAAATTAGTTTGCGAAGTTAACTGCAACTTCATCATTGTCCTTCCCAAGCAAACTGTGTAAAAAATAGTTTGCTTTTTTTTTCAACCGCTCTATAATAAAACCATAGTGGGAGAAAGTGGGATAAATGTTTTTTGGAAGTTATCAATACACTCTAGATGATAAAGGCAGACTTGTGATTCCTTCGAAAATGCGATTGGAATCGGGTCCCGTCTTATTTGCGATGCGAGGTTTTGAAAACTGTATTTCTTTGTTTACCCAACAAACGTTTGCTCAACTTGTCCAACAAGTTAATACTTACGACTTTAATCAAGTGAATGTTAGGCAATATTTAAGGACGGCACTAGCATCAGTAATAGAACTACCCATTGACGACCATGGTCGTATTCAAATACCCCAAGAAACCTTAAAACAATTTAAATTAGAAAAGAATGTCAAAATCATCGGTATGAATGATCATATTGAATTATGGAATGCTTCAACATGGGAACAATATCAATCGGATGCTGCCACTCAATTTGAAGAACACGCCGCAAATCTTAGTAAAAAATGAACGAACATCAATCTGTATTATTACCGGAAGTTGTTAACGGACTTCAAATTCGCCCCAATGGAATCTATCTAGATCTAACGATAGGGAGAGGAGGACATGCTAGTCAAATTTATGAAAAGCTAAAAACCGGTCGTTTACTTGGTTTCGACCAAGATGCTACGGCAATCGAAAGTTTACAAAGTTGGTTAAGTAGTCGTCCTCGTGCTTCTCTGTATCGCCTGAATTTCCAATATTTTCCAGAAGTTTTAAAGACATTAGATATTGATAAAGTCGACGGCATTCTCTTAGATTTAGGCGTTTCGAGTCCTCAATTTGATGTTCCAGAAAGAGGTTTTAGTTATCGATTTGATGGGCCACTTGATATGCGAATGGATCAACGACAAACGACCACAGCAGCAAGTTTACTTGCAACATCAGATATCAAAACTTTGACGCAATATTTTCGAGAATATGCCGATGAAACCTTCGCCTTTCCTATCGCCAAAGCGATTGTCAATCAGAGGGAAACTCAACCTTTGAAAACCACATTCGAATTAGTCAATCTGATTAAAAAAGTTAAACCGGCAAAAGCGCTTGCCAAAAAAGGTCATCCTGCCAAACAGGTCTTCCAAGCATTAAGAATGGCTGTGAATCAAGAAGTTGATGTTTTGAAAAAGGTTCTTGAATCCGCTTCAAAATATCTTTCATTACATGGTCGTCTAGCGGTGATAAGTTTCCATTCAGGTGAAGATCGTATCGTAAAGCAATATTTTCAAAAGCTAACCGTTAGTCAAGGCCAACGCCACGGGCCAGAACGATATCTACCAGTCAATACCATTCAATTTATAAAAATTAAACCATATCCGATCCTTCCTTCTGAGAGGGAAATCAAAGAAAATCATCGTTCAGAAAGTGCTGTCTTGAGAATCATTGAAAGGGTTATCGATGAAAAGTAAGCTCTATAAAACACATCGAAAAGCATCCTACTATCGCTTAAGGCGATTAGGTTATTTTTCGATGTCTTTGATGGTTGCTACGATTATTGTCGTGGTGCCGCTAACGTTAGCACAAGCGAGCACAACCACCAGTCAAGTGACTAGTTCGATTACCATTGACACTTCTTCATCAAGTCAAATAAGTTCAGCTTCTGAGGTAACGTCTTCGGAAGAGAGTATTGAAGCTGAAGTGGCATTGGGTGGAAGCGAAATATTGATGAAGATGATGATGGTGAATAACTCATAAAAGGAGAAAATCATGGATACCATTTCTTTACAAAACACAAAGACTTTAGAAAAAGTTTTTACCAATGAACTCCAACAGCGTAAACTTCTTTTACATAATCGCCGAAATATATTGTGGAGTGTTTTCTTTATCTCAACGATTATCCTAACCATCTATTTATTGACTCCACTATTTTCCATCATTCAATAAAGGAAACTATGGCACTAGACATTCCTGTTTTTATTTTAGAAATTGGTTCGGGTACCATTAAACTACTCGCGGGGTATGAACTCAATGCTCGGCCTGTGATTTTGCATATCATGCAATCAGACTATCATCGTGTCTTGATGCAAGATAAATTAGTCGATCCTAATAAAACTACGCAAGTCATAAAGAAATTAATTCGAGACATGGAGATTCATCTTGGAAAAAAATGTGAAGCCATTCATGTGGTCTTACCGCCGGTTCATCTTGAAGTATTTCACGGTGAGAAAAGAACTAATACAGTAGATCCCAATGGCATTATTCATCCAATGGATATTCATAATTTACACTCGATGTTTCAAAAAGAATTTGTCGGTACCAATGTTGCCCAAGTTTGTGTGGTACCGATGAGTTATCAAATCGACGGAGATAAATATTCTGTTAATCCTCCAATTGGTGAACAAACCTCGAATATTGTTCTTCAAGCCTATGTTCAATATATTTTATCGAATTTTTTTCAAGGCGTTCTGCAACTCATGGAGGCCGTGGGTATTAAAGTAAAACGTTATATCCTCGATGGCCAAGGTATTGCTGATATTATTGAAACGCAATATAAAGATTTTGTGGCAACGTATGTGTTGATTGATCATGGCGCCAATCAAACCAATTTAAACCTTGTATCGCAGCACAAGTTAATTCGTTCGGAAAGTTTGGAAACTGGTTCAGAACAACTAACTGCGATAATTGCAAATCGCTTCGGCATTACCGTTGTAGAGGCAAGACAACTTAAAGAAAAATTTGGTTATGAGACTCGCCAACAAATTTTTGATGGCATCATTTATCAACAAAATGGAATCTTGATTCGCCAATCGAACTTCAACCAAGTCATCAAAGAATTTTATGACCACCTCTTGGATGAAATGATGATGACACTTCAAGAATATCGCGTGGACAAAGAAACCATGGACCTGACGGATATGAAATTTGTCTTGGTCGGTGGTGGTGCAGCTTTACCCGGGATTACGACATTATTGAAACCACTCGGCCAAGGTCAAGGTGTTGAAAAACCGTATATTCGTACGATTGGCGCAAGACAAACCCAAACCTTATCATTACTTGGTGGTCTACGTTTTAGTTATCGCTATACCTTAGTAGATGATGATGTGAGAATTTTTACGCGGTTAGAAAGACAATCACCACCATCGACGAAACGCCGTTTCGTCAATTATGACGAAGAATAAATAGAAATGAGGATAAAATGATGGGAAGAGAAAAGTTTGTGGTCGATAGTAGCGAACCCGCAGCAAAGATTATTGTGATTGGTGTGGGTGGCGCTGGTAATAACGCTGTCAACCGGATGATTGCTGAAAATTTAAATCATGTTGAATTCTTTGTTGCCAACACTGATAAACAAGTTTTGCAAACATCTCAAGCTAAAAATCGTTTAATTTTAGGCGAAAAAACTACCCATGGGCTAGGTGCAGGTGGGTCGCCTGAAGTCGGTAAACTTGCTGCCGAAGAATCAAAAGAAGAAATCGCAGAAATTGTTAAAGGTGCGAATATGGTTTTCATCGCCGCCGGAATGGGTGGAGGGACTGGAACGGGTGCTGCCCCAGTTATCGCTCGCATCGCGCGTGAAGCTAAAGCATTAACCATAGCCATTGTGACGCGTCCATTTACCTTTGAAGGAAAAGGGAGAATTGCTAATTCCGTTAAAGGCTTAAATGAGTTAAGAGATGCAGTCGATGCCATTATCATTGTTTCTAATGATAAATTACTCATGTCTGCAGGCAATCAACCCATTGGTCAAGCTTTCAAACAAGCCGATGATGTCCTTGCTCGCTCGGTGAAAACCGTGACCGATTTAATTCTGATGCCTGCCGTGATTAATCTTGATTTTGCCGACGTGCGGAATGTCTTAAGAAATTCGGGATTAGCCTTGATTGGTTTCGGTTTAGGTCAAGGACCCAATAAAGCGTTTGAAGCTGCACAAAGTGCTGTCAGTTCTCCATTATTGGAATCTAGTTTAACCGGTGCCTCAAAAGCGATTGTTGCAGTCACTTGTGGTCCGTTAGTGTCATTATATGAAGCACAAGAAACCGTTGATCGCATTCGTGAAATTGCCAGCACCAATCTTGATATCAAATTTGGTGTGAACATCAATGATCAACTCACCGATCAAATTTTAGTTTCGGTTATTGCGGCTCAATTTCCTGAAGAATATGATTATACAAGTGTTCCGAGTCCATTAACGAAAACCAGTAATCCTGTATCCAAACCAGAAGCGGATCAAGGACTTTTGAAACCACAAGATGCACTACCTAAAGTCACCACGAAAGAGGACGAAGAAGATTTACTTCCAGAATTTTTATCAGGAAAGAAATTTTCCTAAGGACACATTTTCTTGTTTATCGTATAATTTAAATAACCGTTGAAGAAGCCACATGGATGCTTCCCTAGAGACTTCGTGGTTGGTGCAAACGAAGACCCCCATCCATATCCCTTCTGAGGGTGAACTGAATCAAGTAAGAACACCGGATCCTCCCGTTATCGAGGCCAAATAAGCGCGTTGTTTACAACGAAGCAAGGTGGTACCACGTTAATTACACGTCCTTGTCACAAGGACGTTTTATTTTTAAGGAGAAGTTATGGAATTAAAAGAAACCCTGTTGATGCCGAAAACAACCTTCGATATGAAGGCAAACTTACCCGTCAAAGAGCCACTATTCATTACCTATTGGCAAGAACAAAAGTTATACGAAAAGATGCGGGAAAAAAATCGAGGAAAACCTGAATTCCAATTACATGATGGTCCACCTTATGCGAATGGTGATATGCATGTTGGCCACATGCTTAATCGAATCTTAAAAGATATGGTAGTTCGCTATCAACATATGCAAGGTCATGACACCCCGTTTGTTTTCGGATGGGATACCCATGGACTACCGATTGAAAATTACATCACTAAAAAGGGTATTAATCGTAAATCGATGAGCGTAACAGAATTTCGCAATTTATGTGAAACATTTGCCAAAGAACAGGTTGAAAGACAAAAAAATCAAATTCGCCGCTTGGGTGTAATTGGAGATTTTGAACACCCCTATTTAACCTTAGATCCTCAATTTGAAGCAGCACAAATAGAGGTTTTTGCGAAGATGGCGCTCAAAGGGTTAATCTATAAAGGGTTAAAACCAGTTTATTGGTCACCGAGTAGTGAATCGGCACTTGCCGAAGCGGAAATTGTTTATGAAGATGTCACCGATCAAGCGATACATGTTGGATTTAAAGTTAAAAATGGTAAAGGCATTTTACCAAATGATGCGCATATCGTCATTTGGACGACGACACCTTGGACGATTCCTGCAAACCTTGCCATCGCTGCCCATCCTCAATTTGATTATGGTTTATACCAAACTAATAAAGGTTTATTGGTCTTTGCCACTTCTTTAGAATCCATGGTCAAAACGCAACTAGGATTAAGCTTATGTCAGTTAACCAAAACTTTGAAAGGCCATGTTTTAGAAGGCATTGAAGCATCTCATCCTTTTTATTCAAGAACGTCACCGATTATTCTTGGTGAACATGTCACCAACGACACTGGAACAGGATTTGTGCACACCGCACCAGGTCATGGTGAAGAAGACTTCATAGTTGGAACAAAATATAAGTTACCACCGCTTTGTCCAGTCGATGCTAGAGGGTTTATGACTGAAGAAGCAGGTGAAGATTTAAAAGGTTTATTTTACGCCGATGCCAATGGAAAAGTGATTGAAAAATTAACGTTGGCAAAAGCTTTACTTGCAGTTCATCCTTATCACCACCCTTATCCCCATGATTGGCGAACTGGGAAACCGTTAATTTATCGAGCGACGCCACAATGGTTTGCTTCGATTGAACCGATTCGTGAAACTTTATTAAAAGAAATTGCCCGGGTCAAATGGACACCAACTTGGGGTCAAGTTCGTATTCATAATATGATTAAAGAACGTGGTGACTGGTGTATTTCCCGTCAACGCACCTGGGGTGTTCCTATTCCGATAATTTATCATGAGAACGGCAGCCCCATTATTGAAGATAAAGTCTTTAAGCATATTCAAAAGATGATTAAAGAACATGGTAGTTCTTATTGGTTTAGTGCCAATGCAAAAGATCTATTACCTCCCGGTTACCGTCACCCAGCCTCACCCAATCAAGGATTCAAAAAAGAAACTGATATTATGGATGTTTGGTTTGATTCAGGTTCAAGTTCATTAGCGGTTTTAAAAACTCGAGGTATGAAATTTCCCGCTGATCTTTATTTAGAAGGTAGTGATCAATATCGAGGATGGTTTAATTCTTCATTAATCATTGCGGTTGCAACCGAAGGTATTTCGCCTTATCAAAATATTGTTTCTCATGGATTTGTTGTGGATGGTAAAGGCGAAAAAATGTCGAAATCCAAAGGTAACGGAATTGATCCTTTGAAAATGATGCAAGTCTATGGGGCAGATATCATGCGCTTGTGGGCTGCCTCGATTGATTACACGGCAGACGCGCGTGCTAGCGAAGATATTTTTAAAGGCAATGCCGAAGCTTACCGAAAGATTCGTAACACCTTTAAATTCATGTTGGGAAACCTCACGGATGGTGAAGGTTTATTTAATCCAAAACAAAATCCGATTGCTGGTTTTAGTTGGATTGATCAATTGATTTTAACCAAACTTAATCAAGTGACAGGCCAAGTTAAACATGCGATGGATCAATTTAATTTTTCAGAAGCAAGTTCAACGTTATTGACCTTTATGACCCAAGATTTATCATCCTTTTATTTAGATATCACCAAAGATATTCTTTATTGTGAAGCAAAAACCTCCTTAAGACGACTGCAAGTTCAACATGTGCTTTATGAAGTCACCTTACGATTAATGAAGTTATGGACACCCATCATGCCTTTTACGATGGAAGAAGTGTTCCGCCTCTTTTCCTTTAAAGAAGTGATCTCTGCTCAGTTATTGGATTATCCTAAGGTGGAAAAGGTGCATGACCAAAATCTAGAAATCTATCAACATTTCTTACGGTTAAAAGAAGTTGCAAATAAGGCCTTAGAAGGCCTTCGTGGGCAAAATCAAATCGGCAGTTCTCAAGAAGCAAAACTAACCCTCGTTGCCCCATCTGCATTGGCAAAATCGCTGCAATCTTTACCATCAAGAGAACGAAATCGGTTGTTTATTGTTAGTGAAGTTACCGTTATAGAAGGTGACAGCTTAAAAGCAGATGCATATGCTGCCGGTGGTCAAAAATGTCCAAGGTGCTGGAATTACTTTTCCACCCTTCATCCTCACCAAGAGCATCATGTTTGCGACCGCTGCCTTAAGGTTTTAAGATCGTGAATCGAAACTTGATTGGTTACTTCAAGAGTTGGTATGTTCAAATATTTTTTTGGTGTTTGTTATTGGATTTTGTAACCAAGCTTTTGGCTGCCTCAAGCCAAGTTAATGTAACCGTGATTGATGGTTTTTTCTATCTAACTTATTCAAGAAATACTGGTGCTGCATGGTCGATTTTATCTGGAAACCAATGGTTATTGGCATTGATTTCGTTGACCGTTGGCATTGGATTATTAACGTACTATCTAAAACAATTTCAAAGCTTTGCACCTTGGAACCATGTTGCAATCAATTTATTTTTGGCAGGTACTTGGGGTAATTTTATTGATCGTGCCTTTTATCCCGAAGGGGTGATTGATTTTCTTTCGTTTCATTTTGGTAATTATATTTTCCCCACTTTCAACGTGGCGGATACTGTTTTAACCATCGGGGTCATCACCTTGCTTGCCACAAGTATATTTGAAAGGTCAACAAAATGAAAATTCAACTTAACGAGGTAAATTTCCGATTGGATCAATGGTTGACTAAAATGGACCCATCGCATTCGCGTGCGAGGTGGCAAACTCTTATTGATGAAGGTTTTGTTTTAGTGAATGGGGCAACCGCAAAATCAAGTCATCGTTTATCATTAAAGGACGAAATATCAATATTGCCTTTTCCCACTGAAACAATTTCAATCCAAGCTGAATCGTTACCTTTACCTATCCTTTATCAAGATCAAGATATAGCCATTATTATCAAACCTCAAGGTATGGTGGTGCATCCAGCACCAGGCCATCCCTCAGGTACGGTAGTAAACGCCTTACTGTATCACCTCAAAGACTTAAGCGGTATCAATGGAGAAATTCGTCCTGGGATTGTCCATCGTTTAGACAAAGATACCTCTGGTTTAATGGTGGTGGCGAAGCATGATCAAGCGCATCGCTTTTTGGCCGCTCAATTAAAAGATCATGAAATGAAAAGAGATTATTATGCCTTAGTCCGTGGTTTAATCAAAGAAAACAAAGGAAAAATTATTGCCCCAATTGGTCGCGACCCGGACGATCGTTTAGCGATGGATGTCATCGCGGAGGGTAAATCAGCAGAGACGAGCTTTGATGTCATCGAGCGGTTTGCAAACCATACTTTGGTTGCCTGTCATCTTGCCACGGGGCGAACCCACCAAATCCGTGTGCACATGAATTTTATTCACCGCCCGATTGAAAGTGATCCAATCTATTTGCCGCAAAAGCATCCTCTCCATAAGGGCGGCCAACTACTTCACGCTTATCAGTTAACCTTAACCCATCCAAGAACGAAAAAAAAGATGACCTTTACGGCACCTTTACCGGACTACTTTGAAGCGATACTGAAAAAACTAAGAACCTAATTTGTCGGTAATTCTTTTCAGGGTTTTAAAATTCGTTTTACAAATTCCTTTTAAGGTTTCTAGACCATGATGTTGGGCAAATTCAAAGGCAAATTGTTCAACTTTATCGGAAGCGCCAAAAGGTAATTTTACAGTAAAAATTCTTCCCATATCATTCATCGCGCGAATAAATTTAGCGCGAGCAAGAATACTACTTGCAGCCACGGCTAAAAACAAACTTTCGGCTTTTTCTTTGAGCACTAAGTGAGGAATTGGGGGTAAACCTTTTAAGTAACTATGAAATTTTTCTTCACTGGCAAATTGATCGATGACCATCGGTAATTCAAGGTTAACTTTTTGTTTTAAAGTCAACATCGCGTGATGGTGTAATTTAGCTTTAATTTCGTTTAAATTGTAACCTTTTGCTACCATCGCTTGATACTTAAGTGGGTTTACAATTGTTGTGACATGGGGAATCCGTCCGGTCATTTGATCTGCCATTTTCAGGATGCTAGCATCTGGAATTAGTTTTGAATCTTTAACACCGAGTTCTTCTAAAAATTGGACATCTTTTTCCTGGACTAAACTAGCAGTAACCACAACCGGTCCAAAGAAATCGCCAGTGCCCACTTCATCGCTTCCATAATGACTTTTAGATGGGGCATGTTTGGTTTCTTTTTTAAGCCAAAGTGCTGCATCTTCATCAAAATTAAAGCCTTGATATAGCACTTTAAATTTTTCAGATTTTGGCGCATAAACGGAG
>JACCDP010580772.1_pt1 | contig 12966 bp, 14 predicted proteins | sample 7445841 | NCBI WGS metagenome assembly JACCDP01 (sample SAMN15323441, study PRJNA562643) | freshwater metagenome | isolation source: river surface water | place: USA:Blue River Watershed | collected 2017-08-17
GGGTGCGGGGGGCGGGCTTGACACCCCCCGATCGTACGTGCGGTCAGAAGCGGGCGTTTCAAAAAAATCCTTGTGCCTGACTTGCTTGGTCAAGACTTCTGGTATTACCATTCTTTCTCAGGTAATACCGGAGAGACCATGGCAACCACACTGACCGTCAAGGGCCAAGTCACCATCCCGAAGCAAATCCGCGACTCACTTGACCTGCAACCCGGCACCCAACTCGAATTCACCGTCAACGGCGACGGTGAGGTCGTGCTGCAGCGCGCCGACAAGACCCGCCAGCGCAAGCCCGATCGCTTCGAAGCAGCCCGTGGCAAGGCCGACGTCAAATGGCGTACCCGCGAACTGATGGCGCTGCTTCGCGACAGCTGAGTCATGCTGGTCGACACCAACGTGCTGGTCGATGTTCTGGCCAATGACCCGCAATGGGCCGACTGGTCCATTGGGCAGTTGCGTGCGCAGTCGCGGGTACATCGCCTCGTCATCAATCCGGTGATTTATGCCGAGCTGGCGCTGACCTTCTCGACAGTTGAAGCCCTCGACACAGCCCTGGACAGCATGGCACTGCAGGTGCTGGAAATTCCCAGGCCCGCCCTTTTTCTGGCCGGCAAGGCTTTCGCCAAGTACCGCAAGAAGGGTGGTCTCAAGCACAGCGTGCTGAGCGATTTTTTCATCGGTGCACACGCTGCGGTGGCGAGCCGGCCGCTGCTCACGCGAGACGTCCGGCGCTACGCCCACTATTTCCCGAGCGTTCGGCTCGTGGCGCCACAGTAAAAAAGAAACCGTCCCCGCCGGCCCGCCTGGTCGCCAGCCTGCGCCATACCTCCGGCAGCCTTGAAGCCCTCGAGACGCGCTCGTCTGCAGGCCCTGCTTTCCCTCACGTATCACCTGCAGCCGCGACGGTACTTACACCAGCGCCGCCCCCGCCTTGAGCTGCTTCATCACGAAGCTGGTCTTGCAGTCCTGCACGCTGGGGTGCATGAGCAAGATGTCCATCACGAAGCGGGAGAAGTGGTCCATGTCGGCCACCATCACTTTGAGCAGCATGTCCATTTCGCCGGTGAGGGAGACGCACTCGATCACCTCGTTCCAGCCTTGGACAGCGGCGGCAAACAATTCCAGCGGGCTGCGCTTGTCGGTGCCTGCGGGCTTAGCCATGCGCACCTGAATGTAGGCGGTGAGGCCCAGACCCACCTTTCGCGCCCGTACCAGGGCGGCGTAGCCGGCCAGCACCCCGGCGTCCTCAAGGTGTCGCACGCGCCGCAGGGTGGCCGAGGCCGAGAGGCCGACCTGCCCCCCCAGCTCTTCGAAGGACAGGCGCCCCTGTTTTTGCAGTGCAACAATGATGCGTCGATCGATTGAATCCAGGACAACCTCTTCACTCATACAACAATTATTGCAGGATTCATGCAATAAACGAGAGATTTACGCCCCAATTCGCAGGAAAAAAGCGCGCATCGGCTTCTAGAGTGCAAGTTCCTCCACCGCACAGCAGGAGCACGCAAGATGGCCGATCTGTTTGACAACCCCATGGGTCTCGAGGGCTTCGAGTTCGTTGAGTTTGCGTCGCCCACGCCCGACGTGCTCGAGCCCTTGTTCGAGAAGATGGGCTTCTCTCTGGTGGCCAAGCACCGCTCCAAGGACGTGCTGTTGTACCGACAGGGCCAAATCAACTTCATCGTCAACCGCGAGCCCAAGTCCCAGGCGGCCTACTTCGCCGCCGAGCATGGGCCGAGCGCCTGCGGCATGGCGTTCCGAGTCGCCGATTCGCACAAAGCGTATGACCGGGCACTCGAGCTCGGCGCGCAGCCGGTCGACATTCCCACCGGGCCGATGGAGCTGCGCCTGCCGGCAATCAAGGGCATCGGCGGCGCGCCGCTGTACCTGATCGACCGCTACGAGGACGGCAAGAGCATCTACGACATCGACTTCGAGTTCATCGAGGGCGTGGACCGCCACCCCAAGGGCGTGGGCCTGAAGATCGTCGACCACCTCACGCACAACGTCTACAAGGGCCGCATGTCGCACTGGGCGGGCTTCTACGAGCGCCTGTTCAACTTCCGCGAGATCCGCTACTTCGATATCCAGGGCGAGTACACCGGTCTGACCTCCAAGGCCATGACCGCGCCAGACGGCAAGATTCGCATCCCGCTCAATGAGGAGTCGGGCAAGACCGCGGGCCAGATCGAGGAGTTTCTGATGCAGTTCAGCGGCGAGGGCATCCAGCACGTGGCCTTGCTCACCGACAACCTGCTCGAGACAGTGGACCAACTGCAGCTGGCAGGTATTGCGCTCATGACGGCGCCCAACGAGGTCTATTACGAAATGCTGGAGCAGCGCCTGCCCGGCCACGGACAGCCGGTGCCCGAGCTGCAGGCGCGAGGCATCTTGCTCGATGGCTCCACCGACGGGGGCAAGAAGCGCCTGCTGCTGCAGATCTTCTCGCAGACCCTGCTAGGACCAGTGTTCTTCGAATTCATTCAACGTGCGGGAGACGAGGGCTTCGGCGAGGGCAACTTCAAGGCCCTGTTCGAGAGCCTGGAGCGGGACCAGCTGCGGCGCGGCGTGATCCAGGCCGAGGAGGTAACGGCATGAGCTTGGTGCAAAAAATCCACCATGTGGCTTATCGCTGCAAGGACGCGAAGCAGACGGTGGACTGGTACGAAAAGCACCTGGGTATGCGCTTCGTGCTGGCCATCGCCGAAAACGAGGTGCCCTCGACCGGGGCTTACGACCCCTACATGCATGTCTTCCTCGACGCTGGCAACGGCAATGTGCTGGCCTTTTTTGAGCTACCGAACCAGCCCGAAATGGGGCGGGACCCGAACACCCCCGCCTGGGTTCAGCACCTGGCGCTCCAGGTGGATTCGCTCGACACCCTGGTAGCGACCAAGGCACGCCTGGAGGCCGCAGGCATCGAGGTGATCGGCCCGACCCACCACACGATCTTCCAGAGCATCTACTTCTTCGACCCCAATGGTCACCGGCTGGAGCTGGCGGCTGATTGCGGCACGCCCGAGATGATGGCCAAGCTAGGCGCAGTCAAGCGCGACATGCTCGAAGAATGGAGCCAGACCCGGCAGGCACCGAAACACGCTGCGTGGATGCATGACGGGAGCCACACCGATGGTGCTCGCTGAGCACACTGCGTCGAATGCAAGCGTCGGCAGCCGCTCTGTCCTTCACACCCATTGGCCCAGTCCCTGAAAACTCGCGCATGACCCTCCTCAACGAAACTCACGACCCTACGCTTCGCAGCTGGTTGGCCAGCGCCAACGCGCCCGGCAGCGACTTCCCCGTGCAAAACCTGCCCTTCGCGGTCTTCCGCCGAAAGTCTGGATCGCCCGGTCAGACCGCATCGCCCAGTGACTCCTGGCGTGGCGGCGTGGCCATCGGCGATGCCGTCGTCGACCTAGCGGCCTTGACGAAGGCCAGACTGTTCACCGGTCTGGCCGGCGAAGCTGCAACGGCTGGCGCGCAGGACAAGCTCAACGCCCTGATGGCACTGGGTCCCAAGGCCTGGAGCGCGTTGCGCCTGGCCCTCTCCCGCGCGCTCCGCGAAGGCGCGGCCCAAGAGGCGCTCCTGCGCGCCTGCTTGGTGCCGCAAAGCGAGGTGGAATACGACGTACCCGCCCGCATCGGCGACTACACCGACTTCTATACCTCCATCCATCACGCCACCAATATCGGCCGCCAGTTCCGGCCCGACCAGCCGCTCCTGCCGAACTACAAGTGGGTCCCCATCGGCTACCACGGGCGGTCTTCCAGCATCGTGGTCTCCGGGCAGGGCTTCCACCGGCCACAGGGACAGACCTTCCCGCCGGGCTCGTCGGCCCCCGCGTTCGGACCCTGCAAGCGCCTGGACATCGAATTGGAGATGGGGGTGTTCATCGGCCCAGGCAATGCCCTGGGCACAGCCGTCGGGATGAACGAGGCCGAGGACCATGTGTTTGGCCTGTGCCTGTTCAACGACTGGTCGGCGCGCGACATCCAGGGCTGGGAGTACCAGCCGCTGGGACCCTTCCTCGCAAAGAACTTTGCCTCCACCGTCTCGCCCTGGGTAGTCACGCTCGAAGCGCTGGCACCCTACCGGGCCGCCTTCCGCCGGCCCGAGGGCGACCCGCAGCCCCTGCCCTATCTGGACAGCGAGGCCAACCGGTCTCAGGGTGCGCTCGATATCCAGCTTGAAGTCCTGCTGCAGACCCCGCGAATGCGCGAGGCCGGCCGGGCCGGCGCCCGCATCTGCCTCACCAGCTACCGCCATGCCTACTGGACGTTGGCCCAACTGGTGGCCCACCACACGGTCAACGGCTGTAACCTCCAGCCCGGCGACCTTCTGGGCACCGGCACGCTCTCTGGGCCCATGCCCGACGAAGCGGCAGCACTGATCGAACTGACCGAAGGTGGCAAAAAGCCCATCGAGCTGCCCGGCGGCGAAACCCGAAGCTGGCTTGAAGACGGCGATACCGTCACGCTGCAAGGCTGGTGTGAAAGGCCGGGGGCTGCGCGCATCGGCTTTGGCCAATGCGCAGGCACAGTGCTGCCAGCACGCAGTGCCTGAGGCGGTGGCAACATCAGGGCTGAAGCACAGCCAGCCCATCCCTGATCGGGCGCCGAACCGCGCTGAACTTAACTGCCCAGAAGACGCGCCCCATGAAGCTCTACAACTACTTCCGCTCCTCCGCCTCTTTCCGGGTGCGCATCGCCCTCGCGCTCAAGGGCCTGACCTACGACTACATTCCGGTCAATTTGCTCAAGGGTGAGCAGCACACAGACGCTTTTGCCGCCATCTCGCCCACCGCCCTGGTGCCGAGCCTGGTCACCGACGAGGGCCTGGCGCTGGGCCAGTCCATGGCGATCATCGAGTACCTCGACGAGGTCCACCCCGAGCCGCCCCTGCTGCCGGGCTCACCGATCAATCGTGCGCGCGTGCGCGCCTTGGCGCAGACCATTGCCTGCGAAACCCACCCCCTCAACAACCTGCGGGTGCTGCAATACCTGAGCCGCGAGCTGAAGGTCGACGAGGAGCAGCGGAACACCTGGTACCGACATTGGGTCCGGCTGGGGCTGGAGGCCTACGAGCGCGAATTGGCGCTGTTGCCCGAAAGCACCTACAGCTTTGGAGACACACCCACCCTGGCTGATTGCCTGCTGGTGCCGCAGATCTTCAATGCGCGACGCGTCGACACCGACCTCGGCGGCCTGCCCCGCACGATGGCAGTCTTTGAGGCCTGCATGGAACTGCCGGCCTTTGAGCAGGCGCAGCCTTCGGCATGCCCAGACAACCCCGACTAAAGATGAGCAGTCGACCCTGCTGGGGCGAGTCCACGCCCCCAGGCATCAGGAAACCGTCCTGAATTGAGCGCTCCGCTGGCTAGGATGCCCCGCGTATCCCCGCACCCTCTACGGAGCCTCCCATGCCCCGACGCCTGCTCGCCGCTTTCGCCGCTCCAATCCTTCCGGCCGTCCTGCCCATCCTGCTGACCCTGGCCCTGGCGGTGCATCTGCCAGCAGCGACTGCAGCCGCCGCTGGACCCAGCACCGCAGCCCCTGCCGCATCCCCCGCCTCCTCGGGCGGGGCGCGGGCCACCGCCGCCTGGGCTCCCGCCTCCTCGATCGCCGTCGCTGCGGCGCCAGTCGCCTCATCAATCGCACAGGCTGCGCCCCTCATCCCTCCTCTGCGCCTGGGTGTGATCGGCCCTTTCTCCGGGCCCTCCTCCGACTTTGGCGTGCCCATGCTGCGTGGGGTGCAGTTGGCGGTCGACGAAATCAACGCAGTAGGCGGCTTCCTGGGGCGCCCGATCGAGATGGTGGTGCGGGACGACCAAGCCACACCGGCCACGGGCCTGGCGCAGTCGCGCAACCTGGCCGATGCCAAGGTCTTCGCCACCCTGGGCTTTTGCAACACCGGCGTGGCGATGGCCTCGCTGGAGGTGTTCCAGCAGGCGCAGATTCCCCTCATCGTGCCCTGCGCCGCTGGTAGCCCCGTCACTGCCAAGTACCCGCCGCGCGAGAGCTATGTGTTTCGCACCTCGGCCCGCGACAGCCTGCAGGCCGAGGTGGTGGTGGCCGACCTGGAACGTCGGGGCTGGACCCGGGTGGCGATCTTTGCCGACGAGACCGCGTACGGCGAGTCGGGTCTCGCAGATGTACGCCGCTCCCTGGCGCAGCGCCACCTCGCGCCGGTGTACGTGGCGCGTTTTCCGCTCGGCGCCAAGGACATGACAGAGCCACTCAAGGCAGCCCGTGCGGCAGGCGCCAACGTGATCTTCACCTACACCGTGGGCAAGGAGAACGCGGCCATCGCGCTGGGCCGTCAAGCGCTGCGCTGGAACGTGCCCTTGGTGGGTGGCTGGCCGCTGTCCTTCCCCTTCTTCATCGAAGGCGCAGGCGAGGCGGGCGAGGGCGCCTTGATGGCGCAGACCTTTATCGCTGAGCCCAGCAACGAGCGCCGCGCCGCCTTCCTCGCGGCCTACGCACGCAAATACAGCGCTCGCCGCATCCCAGTGCCGATGGCAGCGGCTCAGGCCTATGACGCCACCTGGATCCTGCTCTACGCACTGTTCGGGTTGGGTGATAGCGAGGTCGATGGGCCCCGGCTCAAGGCCTCACTCGAGCGCCTGCCACGCACCTACTACGGGGTGGTGGCCACCTACGAGCGGCCCTTCAGCCCCGACGACAAGGACGCGATCACCGCGAACATGCTGGTGATCGGTCAGGTGAAAAAAGGCGCCGTCACCTTTGCCTACCCGGAGGATGCGCGCCGCAACCTCTTCATCCAGCGCAAGCGCTGAACCTCAAGCAGCAGGGGCGCCAGGTCTCACGCCTCCCGAGCGCTGAGCTTGCTGCCGCACGGGCGCTGACGCGAGGCGACAACCCCGGCAGCCTCAGAAGGTCCCAGGGTAGGCGCCGCCGTCAATGAGCAGGTTCTGGCCGGTGATATAGCCCGCCTGCGCGCTGCACAGAAAGGCGCAGGTGGCACCGAACTCGTCGGCCTCGCCGAAGCGACCGGCCGGCACCGTCTTGCGCCGGCTCTCGGCCACCGCCTCGGTGGACTGCCCCGTCTTCTTGGCCGCGCCCTCGAGCGTTGTGCGCAGGCGGTCGGTGTCAAAAGCGCCTGGCAGCAGGTTGTTGATGGTGACACCCGCCGACACCAGCTTGGCGTTACGCGCAAGGCCAGCGATGAAGCCGGTGAGCCCGCTGCGCGCGCCGTTGGACAGGCCCAGGATTTCGTTGGGTGACTTCACCGCACCCGAGGTAATGTTGACAATGCGACCGAAGCCGCGCGAGGCCATGCCGTCCACCGTGGCCTTGATCAATTCGATCGGGGTCAGCATGTTGGCGTCCAGGGCGCGGATCCAAGCCTCACGGTCCCAGTCGCGAAAGTCTCCGGGCGGCGGGCCGCCGGCATTGGTGACCACAATGTCGTAGGCGCTGCCTCGGACGGCCAGCGCCTCGGCGCGGCCTTCAGGGGTGGTGATGTCCGCCGCGACGGTAATCACTTGGGTGCCAGCAGGCAGTTCAGGGTCAGCCCGCAGCGCGGCAGCGGCCGCCTCCAGGGCCGGTGCGCCCCGCGCCACCAACACCACATGCGCGCCCTCGCGCGCCAAGGCGCGGGCGCAGCCCAAGCCCAGGCCCTTGCTCGCGCCGCCCACCAGGGCCCAACGGTTCTTGATGCGGTAATCCATGTCGAATATCTCCCAAAAAAATTCGCTTGCGTTCCCAAAGACGCTGGCGGGACGGCCTGGCCTTCAGGCGCGCGCCTGGCTGAACATCCACACGCCCACCAGCACCAAAATCGTACCCAGCGCGACCCAGACCGTGAAAGGCTCACCCAGCAGCAATGCACCCAACAGTATCGTGGACAGCGGCCCAATCATCCCGGCCTGGGCAGAAGCCCCCGGGCCAATCCGCTCGATCGCCATCATCAGAAACAAGATGGGGAACACGGTGCACACGGTGGCGTTCAGCAGCGACAGCCAGATCACTGCCGGCGCCACGGCAAAGGCCGCCTCCACCGGGCGCAGCAGCAGGAAATGCAAAATGCACAGCACACACGCCACGGTCGAGGCGAGTCCGACCAGGCGCAGCGACCCCAGCACATGCACCAGACGGGCGCTGGCCAGCAGATAGCAGGCGTAGCTCACTGCGCTGCCCATGATGAGGGCCGCTCCCAAAATCACATCGGCGCCCTGCTGCCCAACCTCACGGCCAAACACCAACAGAACACCGGCATAACTGGTCGCCATCGCCAGCCATTGCCGGGACAGGATGGGCTTGCGGTACAGGACCCAGGTCATCACCACCACCAAAGTCGGGCTGAGGTAGAGGATGAGCCGCTCCAGTGAGGCGGTGATGTACTGCAGACCGACGAAGTCCAGCAGGCTCGACAGGTAGTAGCCGATGAAGCCCAGGAACACCACCCCACCCCACTGACGAGCACTCAGGGCCGCCTGGCCGCGGCTCGCCCACCAGGCGATGAGGACAAAGATGGGCAAGGCGAACAGCATGCGCAGCATGAGTACCATGATCGCGTCGACCCCATGCCCATACATCAGCTTGGCGAGGATGGCCTTGCCACTGAAGGCGACGGCGCCCAGAACCGCCAGCCCGAAGCCGACGGCACGGCCCGAGGGGGCGCGGCGCGGGGGCAAATTCGGCACTGAACTCATTCAACCTCCTCACCTGATTGTCGCAGGGCATGAAAAAGTGCCCCGAAGGGCACCTTTTCGTGAAAAAGCGCCCCGGAGGGCGCCTTTTCGTGAAAGAGCGCCCCGAAGGGCGCCTTTTCGTGAAAGAGCGCCCCGAAGGGCGCCTTTTCGCAGGGTGAGGACAGGCCTCAGTCTTCTTCTTTGAAGACGTTCTCTCGCTTGTTCTTTATAGAGGGCAACAAAACGATGACGAGCAGCAACAGGGCGACCGCCAGCAGGCTGGCCGACAGCGGACGGGTGACGAACACGCTCCAGTCGCCGCGAGACAGCAGCATGGCGCGGCGCAAGTTCTCCTCCATCATCGGGCCCAAGATGAAGCCCAGGAGCAAAGGTGCCGGCTCGCAGCCCATCTTGATGAACGCGTAACCAACCACGCCGAAGATGGCGACCATCCAGATGTCGAAGGTGTTGTTGTTGGTCGAGTACACACCGATCGCGCAGAAGAGCACGATGGCGGGGAACAGCCAGCGGTAGGGGATGGTCAACAGCTTGATCCAGATGCCGATCAGCGGCAGGTTCAAGATGATCAGCATCGCATTGCCGAGCCACATCGAGGCGATCAGGCCCCAGAACAGCTGCGGGTTGCTGGTCATGACCTGCGGACCCGGCTGAATGTTGTGGATGGTCATCGCGCCCACCATCAGCGCCATCACCGCGTTGGGCGGAATGCCCAGCGTCAGCAGCGGAATGAAGGAGGTCTGCGAGCCCGCATTGTTTGCCGATTCCGGTGCGGCCACGCCACGGATGTTGCCCTTGCCAAACGCAATTTCTCCGGACTTGAGCTTGATCTTTTTCTCGATCGTGTAGGCCGCAAAGGCGGATAGCAGCGCGCCGCCGCCCGGCAAAATGCCGAGGCACGAGCCGATGGTGGTGCCACGCAGCACCGCAGGCAGCATGTGCTTGAAGTCAGCCAGGGTCGGGAACAAGCCGTGCACCTTGGCGGTGAACACTTCACGGTCCTCGTCCTTCTTGGACAGGTTGGAGATGATCTCGCCATAACCGAACACGCCCATGGCGATGGTGATGAAGCCGATGCCGTCGGTCAGTTCGGGAATGTCAAAGGAGTAGCGGGCAACACCGGAGTTCACGTCGGTGCCGATCAGGCCCATCAGGAGACCCAGCACGATCATGCCAATGGCTTTGATCAGGGAGCCCGAGGCCAGCACCACCGCGCCGATCAGGCCCAGAACCATCAGGGAGAAGTACTCGGCAGGGCCGAACTTGAAGGCCACCTCGGTCAGCGGCGCAGCAAAGGCCGCCAGGATCAAGGTGCCGACGCAACCGGCGAAGAAGGAGCCCATGCCGGCCGCCGCAAGTGCGGGGCCCGCTCGGCCCTGACGCGCCATCTGGTAGCCGTCAATGGTTGTCACCACCGAGGAGGACTCTCCGGGCAGGTTCACCAAAATGGCGGTGGTTGATCCGCCGTACTGGGCGCCGTAGTAGATGCCGGCCAGCATGATCAGCGCGGCCAACGGGGGCAGCGCGTAGGTGGCGGGCAGCAACATGGCGATGGTGGCCACCGGGCCAATGCCCGGGAGCACCCCGATCAGCGTGCCCAGAACACAGCCGATGAAGCAGTAAATCAGGTTTTGCAGCGTGAACGCTGCGCCGAAACCGATGGCGAGGTTATTGAATAATTCCATGTCGGCTCCGCGCTCAGTTCACGATGAAGGAAGGCCACACCTGGAACTGCAGGTTCAGCAACTTGATGAAGGCCAGGTAGCTCAGGATGGCGAGAACGATCGACAGGATGAAGACCTCCTTCACCTTGTACACATCCCCTGCGCGGCTCGCAATGAAGACCAACGCAAAGATGGCCACGATCAAGCCCATGGCCGGCACGCCGATGGAGGGCAAGCCCCCCAGAAGGATGCCGAAGGCCAGGTTGGAGCCGATGATGTACCCCAGCGGCTTCCAGGCGATGGAGCCGATCTTCTCGCCGTCTTCGGTGTCGACCACCATGGATTTAAAGAGAACGAAGGCGCCGATGAGCGCCAGGATGGATCCCAGCAGCAGTGGGAAGTAGCCAGGCCCCATGCGGGAGGCCTTCCCGACGGTATAGCCGGTGGCGCCCCAGGCGAAAGCGCCTCCGATGACCAGATACATCAGGCCAGCAAAGAAATCTTTTTGACTCTTGATCTTCACGCAGTAACTCCTCGACGCGTGTTAATGACCTACGCATTCTGGGAGGAAAGCCCGAGCAGGGGAATGTGGGTTCCACCTACCTGCCCCCGGGATAAACCCTAGGGCGCGCCCGCTTAGAGCGCCATGCAAATCGGCATGAATCGGCGCGTCGGGGCACCAAGCGGCGCGATGTGCCGCATGCCCACCTTCAGGGCGGCGGCTGCAGCCCGCGCACCCACTTGCGCGCGGGCAGGCGCCAACGCGCCTCGATGACGGCCGCCCGCTCAAGCATCTCGGCCCGCGGCGGCTGCGCCGGCTGGCGCCGGGCCAGAACCACCGTATTGCCCTCGCGGGTCGGGCGAAATGACCAGACGCAGGCGTCGCCGAAGGCGGCGGTGATGTGCCCCAGGCTGCGCTCGAAGCTGGCGTGACGGCCGAACAGGTTGACGCTCATGCAGCCGTCCTCGGTGAGCAGGCGCCTGCAGCCCGCATAGAACTCGGGCGAGTCCAGCACCGGCGCTGCAGCCTCATGGTCGTACAAATCCACCTGCAGCGCGTCGATGCGGCCAGCCCAGTGCTCGCTGGCCACCACCTCGGCGGCGTCACCGAGGATGACCGAAAGCCGAGCGTCGTCGGCCGGCAGCTTGAACCACAGCCGGCAGGCCGCCACCACCTGCGGGTTGAGTTCGATCGCGGTGGTGGTCATGCGCAGCGTCTTGCGGCAGGCCTTGGTCAGGGCGGCGGCTCCCAAGCCCAGCTGCATCGCATGCCGACCCATCACCGAAGTGGGTTCAACGAACAGCAGCCAGGCCATCATGCGCTGGATGTACTCCAGGTCGAGGGCATAGGGATCATCCAGACGCATTGCGCCCTGCACCCAGTCGGTGCCCAGGTGCAGATAGCGAACCTCACCGTGGTCAGAAAAATGGACCTCGGGCAGGGCCACATCTGCTGGCTCGCGCGCGGCACGGGAGGCCGCGCGGGCGGAGCGCGCGGGGCGCTCGGGAGGAGCAGGTGGGGCAGGAGGGACGGTCACAGTCGAGGATTATCCGTATCCGGCCCGGACCCAGGGTCGGCGCCATCGCTGGTCAGAAGTGCCAGGCGTGGCAGCACGGTGCCCGCGTTGCGCGTGGTGGCCTCAGCCAGGGCCTCGGGCGCCATGCCACGCAAGCGGGCGAGCTGAAGGCCGATAGCTGGCAACTCGCCGGGCTCGTTGCGGCCCTGAGACTGGCCGCTGGCACGCGCCGCAGCCGTCTCGTACAACCAGTGCGGCGGAATGTCGGGCGCGTCGGTCTCCAGCACCAGCGCCGACAGCGGCAGCTCACAGGCCAGCCGGCGCACCTGCAAGGCGCGCTCGAAAGTGAGCGTCCCGCCAAAGCCCAGGGCAAAGCCAAGGTCGAGGAAGGCATGCGCCTGCTGCGCGCTGCCGTTGAAGGCATGGGCGATACCGCCTACCGGCTGGCGCCGCAGCTCGCGCAGCAAAGTGTCGGCCGAGCGCCGCACATGCAAGATCACGGGGAGCCCGTGGTAGCGCGCCAGCCGTAGCTGCTCCCGGTAGAAGAACAGCTGGCGCTCGCGGTCCAGGCCCGGCAGAAAATGGTCCAGCCCGATCTCTCCCACCGCCAGCAGGCGAGGGTCTTGCCGGTGCAGGGCCAGGGCCTCGTCTAACCTCCCGAGGTCGGCCTCGCTGGCTTGCGGCGTGAACAAGGGATGGATGCCCAGGGCGTAGCCGTCCCCATGCTGGTGCGCCAGCGCCCGCACCGCCTCGAAGTGGGTCGCTGCGACCGCAGGAATGACACACAGCCGCACACCGGCGCTGCGCGCGCGCGCCCGCACTGCCGACCGATCGGCCTCAAATTCGGGCGCATCCAGGTGGCAGTGGGTATCGATCCAGGCAGTCACCCAGAGATGATGCACCAGACAAGGGAGCGCCTCGGGCCCAAACACGCCGAACGCCATTGCCCGCGCCCCATACTCGCGCCCCATACTCGCGCCCCATACTCGCGCCCCATACTCGCGAAAGAGCCAACGGCTAACGCCTGGGTCTGGAGCGCGCCCGCGGCGCACTGGCGGCAGATCTCACTCGGTGCGAGTGCGGATGCAAGGGCCGGCGATCCGTGTTACCGTA
>JACCDP010571306.1_pt1 | contig 12963 bp, 8 predicted proteins | sample 7445841 | NCBI WGS metagenome assembly JACCDP01 (sample SAMN15323441, study PRJNA562643) | freshwater metagenome | isolation source: river surface water | place: USA:Blue River Watershed | collected 2017-08-17
AGCAGGTCTTCCTCTAGAACCACCGTGCGCAGTAAGGCGCGGTTGGTACTAAGCAAGCTAAAGGGCTTAACGCTTAGATCTTGACCTGCTAGAAGTATAGCCCTAGTAACTGTCAGTGGATGGGTGCAGAATTTGGGAATGGCAGAAAAAGAGAAGCGCTACAAAGTTAAAGGTCAGATAATTGCTGATTACGAGATTATCGTACAGGCACTAAATGCTGATGAAGCTGCATACTTTGCAAATGATATCGATATAGATAAGTGGCGTGAGGTGGCGACGGATTGGAAGATAACTGAAGTAACAAGAAACCACTTTCTTAAGGTTATTAAAGAAAAAGATTCCGTTAATCTAAACGATGTCAGTCACAGAGAGTAGGTTCTAGGTATGGATAACAACATAGCTCAAAAGTTCACCGCTACTGCCACCATGCCCGCTCTGCCATTTGCGCTCGGTACATTTGTGCTTGCCTACACTAGAGCCAATGAAAATTGATTTTGGGCAATTCGACCTCGCCTTGGAAGGTGACGTTAAAAGTGGTGTGCCTCAATGGTTTTCAGGTTTAGCAAATTTCGCATTTAAAGTTTGCTCCACAAGATACATAGAAAGTCAGAATTCTGAACATTTTGTGATTTCGCTACCTGACATAGATGGAGGGCTAACTGCAATTTCCTTAGGCTCAATAGCCGCTGAAATCGCACGCATTGAAAAAAACTCTAGCTTTCAGGAAATCGGGCTAGATCAATTGCGTGTTGGTATGCGAATTTCAATCGATAGTGGAATTGCTGGTCAACAAAGAATCACAGGTCAAATTAAGACAATTTCACTTGAAGATAAAACTCCCAAAATTGAAATTGGTAGTCGGTGGATTGCTGCAAAATTCATTCAAAACATTTGCCTAATTCCTTCAGAGGCTGGGAACCCTCAAATTTTCGAGCGGAAGAACGAAGTCAGTGAAGATTCTTCTAGCTTCCTCCACAAACTTGCTAAATCGTCGCTCCCAATCCACAGAGCGCTTCTGAATATCCGTTCTACTGCAAAAATTATTGAAGATGAATTTGAATGGGAGTTTATGAACCCGTCCAATTCAACCTCGCTTAAGGTAAAGGATTTGATTCGCCCCATTAATTCCGTACAGCCTGGATCTGGGTGGACTGTCGTATTAAATTCTTCTGAATCCGAGGAATTAGCTTGGTTAAATTTAAAATCAGAACTCAGTGCTTCAGAACTAGACGCTGACGTTTCAGTCCTTTGCTCAGGGGCGGCCATTCTTGCTCAATTAGAATCGATAAATTCAAAAATTGTCTTCTCTGTTTTTGGTCGCGACGATCGCCAACTTCTGGCAACAGAACTTGCACTCAGACAGAAGTACGAATATAGCAACCCATTGAACAGGGAGATAGATGTCACCCAACTTCATAAAGGAATTGAATTGATTACATTTGAGGTGCCAACTAATGTCTAGACTAAAAAGATTAAATGATATGTATGAATTTGCTGAAATGACTATTCAGCATGTAGCAATTGAAGATACATTATTGAGAACTTTTTCACGCGAAGTAAGAAAATTGAATTCAGAAATGCATGAATGGCTAGATGTATCAACTGATTGGGATGAAACTATAGCTGATTTAAGGCGCGCTGAATGGAGATTTAGAAATCAACCAGCAGAATTCACCGATCTTCATCCGGCTAAAGTTTATCTTGCGGATGGATTAGCAAAATTAGTTGGATTGTATTCGAATTTAGGGGACGGCGTTGGAAAAATTTGCCGGAGTATTATTGAAAATGGAAACGCAATTATTCGAAGTAAAGAATCTACTCTCAATTCTAATCTTCTAAGAGTAATTTCAGAAAGTAGTGAGCAAGGGGCGAATAATATTCTTATCATTCTGCGTCAAGATGATCTGATTGCACCTTTTAACAAATATCTAGTAAAGAATTCAATTACCAATGTATTAGTAGAAACTAGTTTTAGTGCTATTCAGAAGAAGCTTTTGACGGATAAAATTATCGTTGTTGGCAATATTCTTGATTATTCTCTTAGTCTATTTAATAGTTTGTTTTCAGCATATGGGACAACATTGATTGGCTATTCATGGGTTCCGGAGCAAGATTTTGTCGGTACTTCGCTAAGTCACTTGGCTACAAAACCTATTCGAATAGAAATTTCCCACTCCGAAACGAAAGATTTAACTGAAGCAATAGATGTTTCGCATTTCCTCGAACCTTCAGTGGAGATTGCTTCACGCCAACTTCATACCGTTGCAAAAAATGTTTTTGCTCATCTCGACAAGTCGACGGATGATGAAGAAAATATTCCTTGCCGAGCCTATTTACTTGCCGGGAACAAAGTCGTCTTCCTGCCTACAAAAGAAGGTTCAATAGATACTATAGATATTCAGGCCGGTCCGGGGAACCGAGTCCAAAGAATGCCTATTAATTCATTGGGAATTGGGTCCGTAATTCTGCTCCGAGTAGGTAAATCTGATTCAGATTCAATATTTGAGATGGCAAACTCAATTGGCGGGAAGGATGCACAAGTTTATAGAAAGCTACAGATGGAATGGAAAGATGCACTAAAAATGAGAATCTCATCTTTGGGGTCACAACTTGTAATCAAGCAATTAAAAGATTTGGGTATAAAGAATCCATGGATTGGGGAATGGAAGAGTTTCAAAAATAACATTAGACCCGAGAGTGATGAGTACTTTCAAAGACTCCTGAAATATCTCGTAATTGAACCATCGCAGACTATTTATGCAATGAATGCCTTACGTCGTCTACATTTAATGGCAGCCATGAGGTTGAGAAAGATGTTGAAAGAAAAGTTTGAAAATGCGAATCTTCAAATAATTCATGATGCTGGTTTTCTTATAGTAGATCTTGGAGAAAGTCCAGAAATTGCTAAGTTGGGAGCATTTGTATGTCTCTCCATTGGGGAAGATGTGTTCGAAGTACCAGAATCAGCTGTTAAACAACTACAGAAGGCAGTAGTTTGATGGCAAAAATGTATCCTAATTACTGCATTGCTGAATCTCCTGGTGAGCTTAAATTATTCAACTATCTCAATGAGAGCCCTAAGACTCAGGGTTGGGTGGTTCTTCACTCACTTCATATAGCTCGACATATAAGCAAGACCAAAGGTGAAGCCGACTTTGTAGTCCTAATACCGAATGTGGGATTAGTTGTAATTGAAGTCAAAGCTCACCATGAAATCAAAGTGAAACAAGGATCCTGGTATTTTGGTAAAGATAGCGCACCTCATGAAAGTCCCTTTAAACAGGGCGAAACAGCCATGTACAGCATCCGAAAACATCTCATCGAACTAAATCCATTTTTTGCTCGCATCCCATTTCTTAACGTTTGCTGGTTTTCAGAAATCGATTTCCCCAAATTGAGTCAAATGGAATACCAAGATTGGCAAGTTCTTAATATTCTCGATTTGGATGACGTCGCCAGTTCATTATTGGCTTCAATGAATTCAGGGATCAAACATCTGGAAAGTAAGTTAGGTATTTCTAAAGTTAATAGACACGGATTGGACTCGGACACGATCGAGTCAGCTGTGCAGTTACTTCGCCCTGATTTTGATTTTACAATGAGTGAAAAGCTTTTTAGGTCAGAACGACGTAAGGAATTATTGAGATTTGCCGAGGATCAATTTATCGCGCTTGATATAGCTTTAGATAACAAAGCTGCGATTATTAAAGGCGCAGCAGGTACAGGTAAGAGCGTCCTTGCCGTAGAGCTAGCGCGGAGATTTCAAGCACAAAACAAGAAAGTAGCTCTTTTTTGCTTTAACAGACTACTGGCCGATGAGCTTGCAAGCCAACTGGACGATACACATGTAACTGTTTCAACTATTGATTCTTTTTCTCTTAAGAGGGCGCGGGGAACAAATGTGAATCTTCCTCTAAACAATATTGAGGCAATGAAGCAAATTAATTTCAGGAATTTACGAGTTCCATCTGACGAAAAATTTGATGTGATAATCATTGATGAAGCTCAAGATGTATTAAATAGCACATTTTACCCATTGCTGGAAGAGAGCGTTCACAATGGATTAGTAGAAGGACAGTGGTACGCATTTGGCGATTTGGATGCTCAAAAGATCTATGATCAAACGGATTCAATAGATTATGTGAAAAATAAAATTCGAGATGTTCCAATTTTTACGTTAACAAGAAATTGTAGAAATATCATTCAAATTGGTCATTTTGCAGAGGGTTTACTGCCAGTAAAACCGAAGTGGAAGTCATTTCTTAGAAATGACAGTCACCCAGATCCTAAACTAATCAAAATAGGCCCTGATCAAGATATGACACCGATCATGGATGAAGTTATAGAAAATTGTAAAAAGTTTGGATTTAGTTTTGACGATATTACTGTTTTGTCACCAGTTGAAATTGGAGATCCACAAAATATATTTTTAGAATCTAATTTTGTGTCAAAATATGTGGCAGGCGGGAAAAAACATGGGAAAATCAGTTTCACCAGTATTTCTAAGTTTAAAGGTCTAGAGAGTCCCTGCGTAATACTGCTAGATTTAGAACAACTGAGTAATTGGTCAAATAGAGAAGACTTGCTTTATGTTGGATTAACAAGAGCTACAGATAGACTTGTTATATTGGCAAATAATTCGGCATATATTTTTATGACTAAATTAATTGAAGGAGGGAGATGAGTTGTCTTATCAAAGTCGCAAACAAGTCTTCGAATTCCTGAAGCAGGAAATTATCGGCCCTAAGGAGTCAGATAAAAAGCTAGATATAAGTTCACAGCCGGTTTTCTTCCCTTCTCGCGAGGCGAGTATTGGCCCGTGGATTTGCGCTGAAACCAGTCAGGAAATTTTGCCTATAAGGCCCCGAGATCGATACGGCTCTGGAGTTTTAGAACCGGTTAAGGCGAGAGATGAGCAGCCACCTAATCCCAGTGAAGCTTTTACCGAAGAGGATTTAGTTAGCAACCCAGATGTTTCGACCGGTGAGATTGAAAATTTGGCAGATAAGTCCCCAGCTTCAACTGATGAGGCTCGAGATAGTTTGGATCTTGAGGTTAAGTCGAATCGAGCTTGGCTAAATCCACGAAGTCTCGGCGCGAGTTTTTTCCTTGAGACTCAGCCAAACGGAAAAATAGAGCTAACGATTAAGGGAGGGACCTATAGGCCTATCACTGTTGTCGTGGCCTACACCCAGAAATCTACAGAAGTGAATTTGCAATCACAGCCAGAAGGAGTAGGCCAACAAAGGGAGTACGTCTGGTATGTGAGAGAGGAACTGCATCAAGTTTTTGAATTGAATGAAAGCCAATTAGATTTTTCCGAAGATAGAAAATTATTCAAACTTGATAAATTAACTTCATTGGGGAAAGAACTATCGATTGAAGTTTCTGTACTTGCAAGAAAGCTCACTTCAAATCGATATTTATGCACCGTTTCATTCGTAAATAGATCCATTAATGTAAAAGATGAAAATACCCTCTTTCAGACCTCAATTGATATTAAGACAAATTCAGATTGTAAATTTATTCCATACCCAGAAGCTCGCAGAGATTTTGAAATGGATATTGATGATGAAAGCGCACTTCTACTTTATAGAAATTATCCTACCTTTGCGATTGGGCATAATATAGGCATCAATTGGAATAGAGAAGGGGGTTTATATACGGATGCTTTACACCTAACACCAATGCCTGAATATGAGGCTCCAAGCATTACTCCAAGCATTTCCTTTGCGAATGGTATCGAGGCAGAGATTGATATGCGCACTCAATCAAATTCGTCCGAAAAGCAACAAGCTTTTTCGGTCTTAAAAAGTTTGATTGATGAGTATGAAACTTGGATTTTAGCTCGAGAACTTGAAGCTTCAAATGACCCTCTCGTTCGTGAAAACTATAAACGTTCCGCAGCACTGAACATTTCAGAATGTCAGGGAGCTTTGAAAAGAATGAAATCAGGACTCAAGCTCCTTGAGAATGACGATCAGGTTTACGAAGCCTATCGGTTGACAAATCAAGCGATGCTACTTCAGCAATATCATTCGAGACTTCCTGACAGAAAAGTTTTATTTAATGGAAGAGTTGCTGTACCTGACGTTTATCCGTCGCAAGAAATACCAAAAAGTGGTGGAATGTGGCGCCCATTTCAAATTGCCTTTTTCTTGTCTGTGCTTGAATCAATAGCAAATCCAAATAGTGAAGATAGAGAATTGGTGGACCTAATCTTCTTCCCAACTGGAGGAGGAAAAACTGAAGCATATTTAGGCGTATCGGCGTTCACAATTTTGCTTAGAAGACTTAGGAATTTAGAAAACTCAGGAACTGTTGTTGTCATGCGGTACACCTTGCGACTGCTGACAACTCAGCAGTTTATTCGCGCTACGGCCCTTATTTGTGCCCTCGAGGTAATTCGTCGAAGTGAACCAGAAAGATTTGGGACTGAGGAATTTTCTATAGGTGCTTGGCTCGGAGGTGCGGTGACTCCAAATACCCATCAAAAAGCAATAGACGCTTTACCTGAGCTCAGGCGACGAGGTGATAAAGCCGTAAATCCATTCTTACTTTTGAAATGTCCTTGGTGTGGATGCGCACTCGGACCAATAAAGAATGAGGCTTCCGCTAACGACGAATATCACACGGCCGGTTATAAAGTTCTCACAACTTCGCCAAGAGAGTTTCGATTTTTTTGTCCTGATTCTCGTTGTGACTTTGCGGCAAAACTTCCAGTCACTGTTATTGATGAAGAGATTTATAGAAAACCACCAACTTTGATTATTGGTACTGTCGATAAGTTTGCGCAAATGAGTTGGCAAGAAGGCGCAAGAAGCATTTTTGGCATTGATTCAAGTGGCGTTCAAGTGGTTTCGCCGCCTGAACTTATTATTCAAGATGAGTTCCACCTAATTTCTGGACCTCTAGGCTCAATGGTTGGGTTATATGAAGGAGTAATCGAAGACCTGTGTACAGCAGTTGTAAATGGTCAAAAAGTACTTCCAAAAATTATTTCTTCAACAGCAACTATTCGCAGATTTAAAGCTCAGGCGGAGGCAATTTATGGAAGGAATAGAGTTTCCCTATTCCCACCTCCTGGTTTAGATGCAGCGGATTCATTCTTTGCAGTCTGGGCTCGAGAAAATGGCAAACTTTTGCAAGGACGAATGTATGTTGGAATTAATGCGCCAGGTTTGGGCTCTGTGCAAAGTGCTCAGGTCAGAGTCGGAGCAGCCCTTGCACAGGCTCCTATGGATTTAGATACAGATGATGCACGAGATCCGTGGTGGACCAATCTTTGGTTTTTTAACAGCATTAGAGAACTCTCCAATACAGTTTCGCTTTTTCAAAGCGATATTCCAAATTATCTTCTAGATATGAAAAGAAGGTATGGAACCGAAACAAGACACTTAAATACAATTAACGAGTTGACTAGTCGACGGCAAAGTCACGAACTACCTAAGATATTGAGTGAACTAGAAAAGAAATACAATGGTCTTTCAGATCCAAGTCAAAGAGGAATTTGGGACGCTTGCTTAGCCTCAAATATTATTGAAGTTGGAATTGATATCCCAAGACTTTCGCTTATGACTATTGTGAGTCAACCAAAATCAACTTCGCAATATATTCAAGTATCAGGTCGCGTTGGTCGTGAGTGGAAATTAAAACCAGGATTGGTAGTCACAATCTACACCTCAAACCGCCCCAGAGATCTTTCTCATTATGAACATTTCCGTTCTTACCACGAAAAACTTTATGCCCAAGTTGAACCTACCAGTGTGACACCTTTCGCTTCACCAGTTATTAAACGAGCCTTGAGGGGGGCTGTTGTAGCCTTCACAAGAATGAAATGTCCAATTAATACTTCCCCAAAAAATGTTGACACTAAATTAGTACTAGAAATTCTTGAAAAAATTATTATTCGAGCGAGAAAGATGGAATTGTCTGTAGACGATTTGAAATTTTTAGAAAAAGAAGCAGAGTTAATTATCAATGAATGGACTGTTTATCGTGGCGATGAATGGGGCACTCAAGAAGGATCTCCAAATGGACTACTAATTGCACCTACAGAAAACAAAGATATTTCAGGTTATCGCTGGTCGATTCCTGTTTCAATGAGAAGTGTTGACGCAAACGTTGAGTTGGAGATTTCAAGACGTTACAGACTAGCTCAACTTGATGAAGTGATTCATTAATGGGTTCTTACAATAACCAATTGCGACGTGAGCAGCTTATAACTCCATTCGGAGTCGGCGCCATGACCGTGCTTCCTGACGGTACAAGTATAATAATTGGTGGACTTGATTACTGGTTCCCAGACGAAATTTCTGCAACAAGAGAAAATTTTTTAATTGATGATTGGCGGCTGTCTAAAAGATTAGGCATCAAACGCCTTTATGGTCCTCCAACGGTTAAGTCTGATGGACCTAGATTTACAAAAGGTCGAGTGCCCGACCCGCGTATTCCGGTTCTAAGATTCCCAACTTGGTATTTTTGTAAATACTGCCGACGCATGGAGCAGAGGGAATTAGATGTCGCGGGGGCCATAAAATGTCCAGATCCAATTCATGCTCAGCGTGGAATAAAGCAGCCAAACATGTTTCAGGTGCCATACGTCGTTATGTGTCGTAAAGGTCACCTTGATGATTTTCCTTGGCGTGAATGGGCACATAGATCTGTGAATCCAACCTGTAAAGGTGTACTTCGTTTCGCTCCATCAGGGAATGCGAATCCGCAGAGTACTCGCGTTTATTGTGATGCTTGTAAATCATCTAGAAATTTGGAATTCGTAAGCAAAGACAATAATGATGGAAGAACTTACTTGAGTACTAATTTGGAAAAAAGTGAAACTTATTTTTGTACTGGAAATAGACCTTGGCTTGGAGCTGGAAGATTAGCTCAAGAAAACTGTGGCCAAGATGTTCGTGGTTCTTTCCGTGGATCATCTAACCTTTACTTTTCATTAATTGAAACTTCTCTATACATTCCTACGGGAACTAATAGCGTTCCTGAGGAATTGATTGAAATACTTTCAAGATCTAATATGAATGCGGCAAAAATTTTAGGGGCTGGAGACGCTACCAAAGCTGCACACTTAGCGCTTGATCTTGATAGAAACTATGGCAACGCATTAAAGAAATTTTCGATTGAACAACTTGTCCATGCGTTTAAAGATATATATGGGGAAAGTGATTCCCATGAGTTTGAAACTACAGACCAATCAAGAGAGTCTTTTCTCTATATGGAGTATGAGCTTTTCCAAAATCCTCTGGATAACGATAGATTGCGAATACAAATACCTAAAAAGACTTATGCGCCGGAAATTTCCAAGTACTTTGATTCTATTAAACTCGTACCGACTCTTGTTGAGACAAGTGCACTTTGGGGATTCAGTCGATATCAATCAGATCCAACAATGAAATTTCAAGATGGTAGAAAAATGCTCTCATTACATGTCGCTGATCAACATTCGAATGAATCTTGGCTCCCTGCAAAGCAAAATAGAGGCGAAGGTATATTTCTGCAATTCTCTGAAGAAAGGCTTTTAGAGTGGGAACGGAGAACAAAAGTAAAAGAACGAGTTTCAGCCTTCACACAAACTTCTTTCTCGGATTCATTTCAGTCAGTGCAACTTTCGCCTCGGTATGCTTTAATCCATACATTTTCACACTTGCTCCTAAAGCAGCTTGTCTTTTTCTGTGGATATAGCCAAGCATCACTGAAAGAACGTATATATGTTGGAAGTAGCGACAAAAAAATGTCCGGAGTGCTTATTTATACTTCTTCAGGGGATTCTGAGGGGACTCTGGGGGGCTTGGTGAGAATGGGAAATCCAGGTTTTCTAGAACAAGTCATTGAACAGGCACTGCGCGAGGCTGAATGGTGTTCAAATGACCCTGTCTGTACAGAAGGAAGCGAAATTAGAGAAGATGACGAAATCATAACTCGATTGTCTTCTTGTTATGCTTGTAGCCTGATTCCTGAAACAGCATGCGAATCTTTCAATTTATTTCTAGATAGATCGTTGGTTGTGGCGGGTTCTTTAGGGAAAGATTTAGCATTTTTTACTATTGAAAGATAATTGAAAGATTGCTGATTAAGAAATCTACGCATCGTGGAGCAGTTGTAATTAATGAAGAAGTGATGATTTTAATTAAAAGTTTTAAGGGGGACGTATTTAAATGAGAAGTCATTCAAGTGCTAGAAAGTTAAAATCAATAGACCTGTTTGCTGGCTGCGGTGGCTTATCACTAGGATTGGAACTTGCCGGATTTGAAACAGTTTTCGTAAACGAGTTACATCCAGATGCCATGCAAACCTTTTTAATAAATAGACCAAACAGCAATCTTTCATTGGAAAAAAACCATGTGAATGATATTTTTACTTTAACAAAGAATCCTAAGAATTTAGCTGATTTTAAGTCACGAATACAGAAAGAGCATGGAGAAATTGACTTAGTTTGCGGTGGCCCACCATGTCAGGGTTATAGTGGAATTGGCCATCGGAGAACTTTCAAATTAAACAAAGAAGAAATTCCAACAAACCATTTGTATAGGGAAATGGCAAAAGTTGTAAAAGCCATAGCACCGAAAATTTTTCTTTTTGAAAATGTTCGTGGCCTTTTAAATTCTAAATGGACTCCAGACGGAGAAAATGGGGAAATTTGGCAAGACGTAAGAAGCACCTTTGAAAAAATTACTGTTAAAGTAAATAGCAAACCCTATAAGTACAAAATAGGTTGGCAACTCGTTTTTGCTAAGGATTACGGTGTTCCTCAAAATAGACCTCGTATAATAATGATAGGAATTAGAGGTGACCTACCTTTTGTTCCGAGTCCTCATTTTCAACATAAAGGATTACTTCCAGCGATTACATCAGGGGCACCAGATTTAGTCGATTTGTTGTCTGATTTAGCTGATCCAAAATGGAGGCCTGGCGCGAAGATGGATTCTTATAAGAAAGAAGCCTCGACGCCTATACAAAAAATCTTGAGAACCAGACCAGACGGTTCTTTAATGAAAAAAGGTGACCGTTTAACCGACCACGAATATTCGAACCACTCTGAGGATATCGTTAGGAAATTCCGCTACATGATCAAAAATAAAAGTGAAATTCCAGATGACATGAAGACTAAGAAATTTTCCCAGAAGGTGCTTCCAAAGAAATGGGGCAAGAGGGGCCCTTCAATTACTGCCACATCAATGCCTGATGATTATGTTCATTTTCAACAACCACGAGTTTTGACTGTGCGTGAATGGGCCAGACTTCAAACTTTTCCTGATTGGTATATTTTTATAGGGAAAAGAACGACAGGAGGTAGGCGGCGCGCAGGAGATCCAGAAGCAGGGCAGTGGACTCGAGATGTTCCCAAGTACACGCAGATAGGGAATGCCGTGCCCGTTGAACTAGCTAGAGCAATTGGCGAACACTTAAAGAAGTTAATCTAGTGCTTAGCAAATCTGACAAAAATATTAAAGAGGTTATGGCAGATTTAGCAACGTTGGGCGCAGAAGCCGCCTTTTTGGTACCAACAAGCACTGGTCTCAAAAAGAGCATTTTGGATGCTCATGAAGGATTGAGGAATTATCTAAAAAGAATGGATTTTCATGACTATGGTGTTCAACATCAGGGACCTGAAAATAAACTTGTTGAAAAATGTTTTTTTATCACCGATAGGGAAGTAATTCAATCAAAAGTATCTATGTATAGACCTCAAACAAAATTGGGTGACCCCCGAATTTGGTTTTATGAATTAACTAAATTTGCTTCTGAGAATAATCTCTTAGTGATATTTGTGTATCAATCGAATCTTTATATTGTGAATGCAAGTAAAAGAGATGTGTGGGCCACATTAAAGAGATCTGGTAGTCCTCTTAATGAGCTTGTTACTTCGCTGGCTCGGAGAAAGAGTGCAATAGAGACTGAATTACTTAGGAAACTAATTGATATTTATAAGTTGGGTTTTCTACCCTCTACTACTAATGCTGATAATGGTGTAGGAGACACCTTAGAGCATTTATTAGGAATAACACGTAATTCAAATAAATCACCTGATTACAAGGGAATTGAACTAAAAGCTGCAAGGCTCTCTACAAAATCAGGTAGACAGGTTAATCGAAGTAATTTATTTAGCAAAATACCGAACTGGGAATTAAGTAGACTTAAAAGTGGCTCTGAAATTTTAGAAAAATACGGATATTACCCAGCAGATACGCCCAATAATAAGGCATTACACGTCACACTGAGTAACAGCCCAAATTCACAGGGCTTGTATTTAGAAATGAATTCTGAAATTTATGCGATAGAAAATTTAAGAAAAACTCCGTCTAGTGTTGAAAAAGTTGTACTTTGGAAATTGGCCGAACTCGAGTCTGAGCTAGAGAAGAAACACAAAAAAACCTTTTGGATAAAGGCAGAAACTAAAGTTGTGAATCAGCATGAGCAATTTCTTTATAAGATCGTGGAAGCAACTTCAAATCCAATGGTTACTAATTTTGGAACTTTAGTCTCGGCGGGTTCTATAACTATGGATTACACATTCTCCGAGAAGAAACGTCCGAGTGGAAAAAAGTATGCAAGAGATCATGGTTACTTATGGAAAATTGCACCAGAAGATTTTGACTTACTATTCCCTCCGAAGAGAGTTTTTGATCTAGCAAGCATATCGGCCGCATAACTAGGACCAGTTCGTAGGGCCTTCCTCACCCCACCGCAATCAACGCCAGCGCACCACTTGTTGCTGCAATTCCTGCCCAGTTAACTAGGGAGGGTTTTTGATGGAGCAGCTTTATTGCAATTAGGACAGATAGGGCAGGGGCAGATGCCATAAAGATGCCCACCTTACTTAACTCTAAGTTGTTGATTGCTAACATGAAAAATAGATTTGCAATGATCTCACATGTGCCAGAAAGCAGTGCGAATTTGCGCCAGCCAACTGGTTTAGTAAATACCTTCTTATCACTCTTTGGGGGAAAG
>JACCDP010376967.1_pt1 | contig 12961 bp, 11 predicted proteins | sample 7445841 | NCBI WGS metagenome assembly JACCDP01 (sample SAMN15323441, study PRJNA562643) | freshwater metagenome | isolation source: river surface water | place: USA:Blue River Watershed | collected 2017-08-17
GAGGTAGTTGCCGTTGGTGTCCTGCGTATTGGCCAGGCTGAGCAGCTGATTGCGCAAACCCCGAAGTTCGGTGCCGATGGCCTTTCGGTCCACCGGGCCCAGGGTGTCGTTGCTGGCCTGAACGGTGAGTTCTTTCACGCGGTACATGAGGTTGATGGCGCTGGAGACGGCGCCCTCTTCGATGTCAAAGCGCGCCTTCACCAGATTCATGTTGGCCATGTAGCTCTCCTGCCGCGACAGCAGGGTGTTGAGCCGGTCGATGGTGGCCACTCGGTTGGGGTCGTCGCTGGGCTGCATGACCTGCTTGCCGCTGGCCATCTGACCCTGCGACTTGACCAGCTTGGCCTGCAGGCTGCTCATTTGCGAGCCGGCCCGGTCAAACAGAAAAGCGTTGGATATCTTCATGAGCGAATCCCCACTCAGGTGAGCTGGAGCATGGCGTCAAAGAGCTGCGAGGCGGTCTGCATGACCTTGGCCGAGGCCTGATAGGCTTGCTGAAAGCGAATCAGGTTGGCGGCCTCTTCATCCAGGTTGACGCCCGAGACCTTGTCGCGGCTCTCCACCGCCTGATCGCGCACCACGGTCAGGGCGTCCTTGGCAATGGTGGCCTGACGGGCGATGTTGCCCATGTTGTTGACATGGTCCACATAGGCCGAGCCGATGGTCTTGGTGCCGGCGATCAGCTTGGCGCTTTCCAGCGCGGTCAAGGCGCGCATGTTGTCGTTGTTGCCGGTGCCGTCCTTGTTGCCGTCAAGCAAAAAGCGATCGCCCACCTTGGGGACGCTGGTAAAGCTGACCGACAGCCCCTGAAACACAATGCCCCCACCGGGCTGCGAGGTGTCTAGCAGCTGCGGATCGAGGTCACGCTCGGCCATCACGGTCTGGGTGTTCAAGTCGGTGATGCGGTAGCGCAGCAAACCGGCCGGGGCACCGCTGACGATTTCAATCTCCATGGGCTGGGCGCGCAAGGTCGGCATCAGTGGCACGGGCTCACCCGCATAGGCCGCCGAGACCTTGGCCTGGCTGCCCGTCGTATCGGTGACGAAGGCCAGCACATCCTCGGGCACCTGGCCGCGCAGATAGGCCGCGGGCCTGAAGCCCAGCTGGACCAGATCGCTGGGCTTGCCGCTGCCAAAGCTGATTTCAATCGAACTGCCGCCAGCCGGGTTGACCAGACTGCGGGTGATCTCTATCCGTCCGCCGTAACGGGTGGCCTCCAGACCGAGCGTGTTGCTGGCCGGCCCGAGCTCGATGGTGCGGCCCTCTTGGCCGGCCACATTGCTCAGCACCACCTCGCCGGTAGCCGACAGCACAGCCTTGACGCCGGTGGACGGCGACGCCGCTGCGGCCTGGTTGATTTCGTCCACCCAATCCTGCGGGGTGGGGTTGACCGATGCGGGCCGCACCACCAGGATGCCATTGATCTGCAGAGACTGATCGAGCTTGAGGGCGCTGATCGGCACGCGGATCTCGTTGGATGCGGTGGCGGTGATGCCCTGGGACTGGCCCACCTGGGCGTTGATCCAGTTGGCGATGTCACTGGCCTGCACCACGGCACCCTGCGCGGGCACCAGGGCCGGCAGGTTGACGCCATTGATCTTCAGGCTGTCGGCCGGCAAGCCCGACCAGCTGGGGTTGATGCGGCCGCCCTCGAGCAAGGCCGGCGAGGGCGTAGACGGCAGGGGCTTGCCCAGATCATCAAAGCGGGGCAAGGCCCTTTGCTCTGCGCGGGCGCCATAAAAGACGTCGATGTCCTTGTAACCGTTGGTCCCGGACACGCCCAGGTACTGGGCGCTGTAGCGCGCCCCCGTGGCCATGCCGGCTTGCGCCAACAGTACGTTTTGGCCAGCCGTATCCTGGGGGGTGCCCAGCACATGACGGCCATCGCGGGTCATCAATTGCAGTTGCTGGTTGCCGGTGGCGCCGTCCAGATACAGGGTGACATCGCGCAGGCCGGCGGGCACGGCAGCCACCGGGGCCACCGCGGGCGAATTGCCCAGCGTAAAGGTCTTGGCGGCCGTGGGGTGCGGGTTGTTGACCAGCACCGTGCTCAGGGCGGGCGGCTGGTCGTAGACCGGTGCCTTAAAGCTCACGGTGGCATCGGCCAGGCCGGTGTTGGTGGAGCTTTCAATCACCCGAAACTGCGCCGCCGCTGCAATACGCAGGGGGTCGTCAATGGCCACGCGCAAGCCGGCCGCTTTAAACCGGGCCTGCGGGTCCATGGCAAACAGGTCGCCACCCACCTGGCCGTAGGCATCCACCCCCGAGCGGTGAAGCTCGTTGACTTCGCCCACAAACTCGCTGACCAGAAAGTCCATGGCCTCGCGCGTGGTTTCCAGCACCTGCTCACGGAAGGCCAGCAGACCAGCAAGCTTGCCGCTGCTGATGCCGGCCAAAGGCGAAGGCTTGGGGCCGTAGGGGTCGATCACCAGCGCGATGCGCTCGGGCGAGGCGGCATCAAAGGTGTAGTCGACGCGCACCGCCCGGGTGTTGTCGACGATCACGTCTTTGTCGATGGTGCCCCCCAAGGCCACCGTCACCGAGCCGTTGGCTGCAAAGGCGGTGCGGATGCGAACAATCTCGGAGAGCTCGCGCAGCAACCGGTCGCGCTGGTCGACCAGCTCAGGCGGCTGGCGCGAGACCGTGGCGATCTTGGCCATCTGCGCATTGATGGCCGCCAGCTGGGTCGACAAGGTATTGACCTCCCCGAGGCTGGCTGCCACGTCCTCCCGGGTTTCGGTGTCCACCGTGTCAAGCTGGGTCGCAATCTGTCCAAAGCGAGAACCCAGGCCCTCGGCATCGCGCAGAAACTGGCCGCGCAGCACGGTGGAGGCCGGGTCGGTGGTCAGCGCCCGGGCCGAGCCAAAAAACTGGTCCAGCGCGTTGGTCAGGCCAGCGCTGTCGCTGCCCATCAGGTCGATCACCCGGTTGGTGTAGGACACCATGGGTTCCTGGCTGGCCAGCTCACTGCTGCTGCTGCGCAGGTTGGCCTCGGCAAAGGCATCAAACTGCCGCTTGACGCGGTCAAACACCACGCCCGAACCAATGTAGGCGGTGCCAATGCGCCTCGGCGTGCCCGAATTGAGCTCCACCGACTGACGGGTGTAACCATCGGTCGAGACATTGGCGATGTTGTTGCTGACCGTGCCCAGCGCGAGCTGGTAGGCCGACACCGCATTGCCGGCAATGCCCAGAAGATCGCTCACCGGCTACCCCCTGTCATGGGCTTGCCCGACAGCGGCCAGAGCTCGCCCGGCTTTTTAAGCGGCGACACCGCCTGAGCGGCAGGTTCTCTCAAGGGCAGCGGCGCTGCAACTGCATCGAGCCTTCGGATGGCCGGCTGGGCAGCGCCACCGGCTTCGCGAGCCTGCAAGGCCTGCTCGGTGGTCATGGCGCTCATCTGCCGCTCCTGGGCCTGCACCAGCATATCGGCCAGACCCACCGCATTGCGCTTGGCCATGGCCAGCGAAACTTCGCGGTCAAACAGGGCCTCGTAGGTCTCGGTGTGCGACGAGTTGAGCAGATCGCTCTTCTCAATGGACTCGCGCATGGACTTCATCATCATCTGCAAGAACAGCGCCTCAAACTGCTGCGCGGTTTCGCGCAGTGCTGCCTTGCCGTCGCGCGCAGCCTGCCCCTTGAGCTCAGCCAGGCCTTGGAAGTCCAGATAGGACTTGGGCGTGGAGGGGTTGAGGCTGTCCATGGTGTTGGGCGAGAGAGGATTAAATGACGACCAGCTCGGCGCGCAGGCTGCCCGAGCTCTTGAGGGCTTCAAGAATCGCAATCAGGGCCGATGGAGAAGCGCCCACCTGGTTGACCGCGTCCACAATTTGTCGCAGGTCAACGCCGGGCTGAAACAGGAACATGGGCTTGTTGGGCTCATTGACGGCCACCTCGGCGTTCTGCACGCCCACCGTCTGGCCACCGGCCAGCGGATTGGGCTGCGACACCTCGTTGGTGGCGGTGATCGCCACAGAAATCGTGCCATGCGACACCGCCGCCGCCGTCACCCGCACATTGCGGCTGATGACCACCGTGCCGGTGCGCGAATTGACCACCACCCGCGCCGGCGGCTCGCCAGGCTGCACATCCAGGTTCTCGATCATGCTCATGAAGGCGACGCGCTGGGTCAGGTCCTGCGGCGCCCGAACGGCCACCGAGACGCTGTCGATGGCCTGCGCCACGCCTTCGCCAAAGCGGGTGTTGATCGCACCCACAATGGCCGACATGGTGGTGAAATCGCCCTCGCGGATATTGAGCACCAGCTGCTCGGCCGTCGCAAAGGGGGTGTTGACGATGCGCTCCACGGTTGCGCCGCCGGGCACCCGGGCGGAGGTGGGCACGCCGATAGCCACCTTGGTGCCGGCCGCGGCTGCGTCGATACCGGTGGCGGTCAGGGCACCCTGGGCCAGGGCGTAGACCTCGCCGTCCACGCCGCGCAGGCTGGTCAGCAGCAAGCTGCCGCCACGCAAATTGCTCGCCTTGCCGATGGCCGATACATTGATGTCGATCTTCTGGCCGGGCTTGGCAAAGCCAGGCAGCTCGGCGGTGACCATGACGGCCGCCGCATTCTTGATGTCCATCTTGCCGGCGCTGGTGGCGGTCTCGAAGTCGGCCAAAGCCCCTTCCATGGCCACCCCCATGCGAGCCAGCATGGTTTTCATGCTCTGGGCGGTGAAGGACACATCAGCGCCATCACCCGTGCCCTGCAAACCCACCACCAGGCCGTAGCCAATGAGCTGGTTGGTACGCTTGGCGGCGACCGTGGCCAGATCCTTGATGCGATCGGCATGGGCCAGCGAGGGCAGCAAGGCCACAGCAAGCCAGGACGCTGCCAGCAGACCTGTGATCCAGCGCTTCATGACGGCGTCTCCTTAAAACGGCCAGAGTTTGAGCAGCAGGCTGGTGCCCCAGCCTGGCTTGGACGCGGCAGCCAGATCGCCGGTGCCGCGGTAAGTAATCTGTGCATTGGCCAGTCGCCGGGACTGCACGGTGTTGTTGGGGGCCACATCCTCCGGGCGGATGACACCCGCCACCTGGATCACCTCAGCGCCTTCCGTCAAGGCCAGTTGCTTTTCGCCCCGCAACACCAGGTTGCCATTGGCCAGCACCTCGATCACCATGACCGCTACGGCGCCTTCGAGGCTGGCCTGCTGATCGGCCGTGCCCTTGCCGGTTGAGGCCACATTGGCCTTGCTCAGGTCCACCCCGCCGCCCAGCATCCGGTTCAGGCTGCTGCTCAGGCGCGGCGGAATGACATCGTTGGACGACTTGCGGTTGACCTCGGTGTTGGCGGTGCGGGCCGCCTGGGTCGACTCGTTGAGGATGACGGTGATCACATCACCCACCTGGTAGGTACGACCGCGTCCGAAGAAGTTGTCACTGAGCTGGCTGTGATAAATCGCGCCGGTTGCAGCGGCTTTGGGCTCGCGCGCCACGGGCACCACCGGCGTGAAGCCCGGGCTGTGCGTCAGCGGCTGCGGCGGAATGACGGTGCAGCCGGCGGCGAGCGCGGCAAGTGCAGCGAGCAAAGCAGATTTCATGGGGCCTGGCTCCAATCAGAGGCGGTCGTTGATGAAGCGCAGCATGCCGTCCACCGCCGAGATGGCCTTGGAGTTGATCTCGTAGGCGCGCTGGGTCTCGATCATGTTGACCATTTCTTCAACCACGTTCACGTTCGACGCTTCCAGGGACCCCTGGATGATGCTGCCAGCACCACCCTGCCCGGCCACCAGCACCTGGGGCGGGCCAGAGGCAGGCGTTTCCTTGAGCAGGTTCTGCCCAAGCGACTGCAAGCCACTCGGGTTGATAAAGCGGGCCACCTGAATTTGTCCGATGACCTGGTTGCCGCCGCCCGTCAGCTCCACCGAGACGGTGCCGTCGCGGCCGACCGACAGGGCCGCCGCATTTTGCGGAACGGTGATGGCCGGCTGCAGCAGGGCACCGCTGGACGTCACCAGCTGGCCGCTGTTGGAGAGCTTGAAGCCCCCATCGCGGGTGTAGGCCAGGGTCCCGTCGGTCTGGGCAATTTGAAAGAAGCCGCCCCCGGCAATGGCCAGATCCAGCGGGTTCTGGGTGGTCATCATGTTGCCCTGGGCATGAATTTTTTCGGTGGCCACCACACGCACACCCGTGCCCAGCATCAGGCCGGTGGGCGCTTGCGAGTTGGCATCGGTCTGGCCGCCGGCCTGCTTGATATTCTGGTAGAGCATGTCCTCGAACACCGCACGGTCGCGCTTGAAGCCAGCCGTGTTGACGTTGGCCAGGTTGTTCGAGATCACGTTCATCCGGGTCTGCTGGGCATCCAGGCCCGTCTTGGCCACCCACATTGATGCATCCATGTTCAGCTCCTTGTCAAAAAAATCAGTTGGATATCAATCAGGCGCCGAGCTTGAGCATCGAGGCACCTGCCTCGTCGCCGCTCTTGCTTTCCTTGATGATCCGCACTTGCTGCTCAAACGTCCGGGCCTGGTCCATCAGCTTGATCAGAATTTCCATGGCGTTGACATTGCTGCCCTCCAGGGCTTTGGGCGTGACTGAGACACGCGCCCCCCCGTTGTTGATGTCCGCGCCCTCCTGCCCCTCAATCTGGAACAAGCCATCCTCACGCCGCTCCAGGTTGACCTGGCTGGCATCGCGCAGCAGCAACCGCCCCACCAGCACGCCAGGTTCAGCCGGAACGGCCGGGTTGCTGGCGTAAATGGACCCATCCGGGTTGATGCTGACCCTTCCGGTCGGCGGCACGGTGATGGGCTGACCACCCTCGCCCCGAACTGCAAAGCCCGAGCCGTTTTGCAGCACGCCCGTGGCAGAAATTGTCAAATCGCCGCGGCGGGTAAAGGCAAGCTTGCCGTCTCGGGTGCTGACCCCCAGGACCGCCTGCTCATTCATGGCCACATCCAGGTCGCGGCCGGTGGCCATCAGCGAGCCGGGCTTTAGGGCGACGATGTCGCGACTGACGGACTTGGGCTGCATCCGGGTCTCCAGACCAGCGCCCTGCACCTTGATGGCCTGCATGGCCACTTCGTAGCTGCGCTTGAAGCCCGGTGTGGATACGTTGGCCATTTCGTTGGCCGTGACTTGCCGCGAGACGCGCTGCTCGTTGATGGCAGCCACCGCGTTGAAGGCCAGACGGTCCATGTCTCAAGTTCCTTTAAAAAAATCCGATATACCGATCAAGCCAGGGTCAGCCGCGAATATTGATGATGGCCTGAGTCATCGTGGTCGATGTCTCGATGGCCTTCGCATTGGCCTGGAAGTTACGCTGAGCGGTAATGAGGTCCACCAGCTCCTGGGTCAGGTCCACGTTGGATCGTTCGGTGGCACCCGCGCGAATGGTTCCGAAGCCGGCCGTACCGGCAGTACCCAGAATGGGGCTGCCAGACGCGGCCGAGGCCAAGAAGCTCGAGTCACCGGCCTGGCGCAAGCCGGCCGGGCTGGAGAAGTTGACCAGCAGAATCTTGGCCAGCGACTTTTGCGTGCCGTTGGAATAAGACGCACTGACCAGACCGTCGTTGGCGATGGTCACGCCCACCAGGTCACCTTCGGGGGCACCGTCCTGCGACTGTGACAACACCGCGAAGGGCGAGGAGAACTGGGTCGAGGCCGAGTAATCAATGTTGATGGTCAAGGCGCCCTTACCGCCTGCCAGATACACCGTCTCCAACTGCGTACCGCCCATGGGCGAGACCAGCTTACCGCCGGTGTCAAAAGTCAGCTCACCCTTGTCCAGAAAGATCGGTGACCAGGCCGGCAGGCCGGTAAAGCCGTCACCGTTGGTGGTTTCCTTGCCATCGCTGTCGATGTACTTGGGCACCATCTGGGTGCCCACCAGGTCGGCGTGCTGTGAAGGCTTGATCCAGGTCGATGTTTGTCCGCGGCCGGCTTCCACCTGCTCCAGGCCCCAGGTCGGTTGTCCGGAAATCTTGATGAAGGAATCGGATGAGCTGGTTCCAGTGGTAAAGACAAAGCGGTTGCGGGCGTAGTCGTAGCTCACCTTCACGCCATTGACCGTCTCAGGCAGCAAGCCCGGATACTGCTCGCTGTTGGCCATGGAGTTGATGCCCTTTTGCAGCGCAGCGGCAAACGATTCCACCGAGTAGTCATTGCTCACCGGAATCACCACCTCGCCCTTGACGCCATCGACGGTGACCACAAAGCGGTTGTTGGTGTTGTCCACCGCAAAGTTGTTGGTCACGTTGATGGTGGGCGTACCCCCGTAGGCCATCGCAGGCGATGATTCAATACCGCGCAGCGCAGTGGCCGACGTGGTGACTTCCGAATCCTTGAAGCCAAAAAGCTTTTCACCCAGAGAAGTGCCGCCAACGCCTGCGGTCTTGTCCAGGGTCATGATGATGCTTGATTCATCACCCGTGGTGCCCGACTTGACAGCAAAGGTCTTGGTGCTGGCGTCAAAAGTGACGCGGATGCCATTGCGCTGCTCATTGACCGGCCGAATCAGACTGCCGTTGGGAATGATCTGCAGGCTGTTGGAGCCGTCTTCCGCCATTTCAACGGGTGTCGAACCCAGGCCAAACACCTCATTGCGGCCCGAAGACCCCTGAGAAATGCTGACTGTTGAGGTGCCGTCGACAAACTCAAACGTGCGCGCGTTGAAGTCGTAATTGACCTTCAGGGTGTTCGGGCCGTAGGTGGTCTCCGTCTTGGTCTGAACGCCAGCGACCATGGCCACGACGGTCTTGGTCAGGTTGCCGTTGGATTGGAGGGTGTAAGACTCTCCAATGGCGTCGGTGGTGGGCGATGTCACCACCGGACTGCCAATTTGAGTTCTGAGCTCGGTCTTCAAGTCCAAAGATCGCTGCAGGGCAGCCTCGTAGCTCTTGGTGGTGACTTTGGTCCAGTCCATCGAGGCCACTCCGAAGTCAGAAGCTGTCAAGGCCAGGTTGATGCCAACCGGCGCCCCCAAGGAATCAACCACCCGGCTGGTGCGAACGGTGATTTCGCGGCTGGTGGCATCGCTGAGATTGAAGTAAGACTCGTCACCGAAAGACCGGTTGAGGTAGTTGGTCAACTCCTTGGCAATCTGGTTGCCAGTGAGCTTCTGGTCTACATTGGCCAGATAGCCCAGATCCACCTTGACCGGGTTGTTCGAGCCATCCACATCGAGGGTGAAGACTTCCGACAATATGGCCGCATTACCGGCCGAGGCGGCCGCCCAGGTCTTGAAGTTGACGCCGTTGGTCAGGTCAAACTGGGTGGTGTCTATCGGCTCGGTGCTGGCGATTGTGGCCGGCAAGGAGGTGCGGATATCCGTCAATTCATCCAGAGAAATCAGCTGCGTCTTGGCGGTGGTGATTTCGTCTTTGACTTCGCTGAAGGGCCTGATCTGCCCGTACTGGTTCACATAGAGCCTTTCACCGGCCGGGTCGGTGGCTTGCACCAGCGACGCGTTCACCTGGTCGTCGCCGACGAACACATAGGTCTGCCATTTGTTGAAAGGGCTGCTCTGGTTGGCATTGGCTGTCTTGACGTAGTACACCGTGGCCAGGTAGCCGTTGCCCCCGTTGTCATATACGGTCATGGCCGTGCTCTTGTTGTAGGTGGCCGGGTTGGCTCGGTTGAAGCGCTCGGTCACCACCTGGGCATCCGCCGGAAAGTTCAGGCCCAGCTGCACCAGCGAGGTCTGGCGGGCCTCACCCGAGGTCTTTTGCGGAATGGTCAGCACCACCCGCTCGTTCACGTTAGCGCTACCGGTCGAGTCAACCGTTGCTGCCATCAGACGCTGGCCGGCCGAATTGACCACATTGAACTGCTCGTTGAGCATGAACGAGCCATTGCGGGTGTAAATGTCCTGCAAGCCGTCTGCCGACTTGAGCGGGAAGAAACCGTCACCGGTGATCGCCAGGTCCAGGGCATTGGACGAAAAGGACACGTTACCCTGGCTAAATTCCTGGCTCACCTGCTTGAGCGCAACACCCTGACCGACGGTGGAGGAGGCTTTTTGCAGCGGTGAGGTGGCAAAAATGTCACCGAAGTCAGCGCGCGATCGCTTGAAGCCGGTGGTGCCCACGTTGGCGATGTTGTTGCTGGTCACACCCAACTGAGCGGTGGCCGAGTTCAGACCTGTGAGCGATGTGTAGAAGGACATGTGCTACTCCTGGTATCCGGAAAAGTTCTTCAAAGAAATCGTTAATCGCCAATGCGCTTGACATCGGCCAGTCGGATCGACTTGCCGCCTTGCACCTGCACCATGAGCTCACCGCTGGTTTCCTGGCTGATGCCGCGGATGGTGGCGGTGGTGTTGATGGTCGGGCTGATGTTCTTGCCTTGTGACACGGCGGCCGCACGGAAGCGGTAGTTGCCCTCAGGCTGCGCCTGCCCCTGGCTGTTTTGTCCGCTCCAGCTGAAATTGAGGCTGCCGGCTGGTTGCGCGCCCAGGATCTGCTGATGCACCACCTGTCCGGTGGCGTTGAGCACCTCGATTTGCACCCCGTCGGCACCGTTGGGCAGCTCGAGGGTGGCGCTGACGGCTTGACCCTGGCCGAGCTGGAAAGTACCGCCAGGAACCACCACGCTCTTGCCGATCAGGGCTGCGCCAGCCATCATGCGGTCGCCCTGCAGCGACTGGGTCAGGGCGGCGAGCTGGGTGGCCATGTTGGTGGTGGCCTCAAGCTGGGAGAACTGCGCAAGCTGAGCCACGAAGGCCTCGTTCTTGGTGGGATCGAGCGGGTTTTGGTTCTGCAGCTGCGTGGTAAAGAGCTTGAGGAAATCCTGCTGATTGGCCGTCGTACCCAAGGTCTTGGGCTTGGCCAACTCCTCTTCGTAGCTCTTGATGCCTGCAGGTAATTTGCGGGCCGTGCTTGAAGAACCGGAGGAGGCCGGGTTGATCGTGGCAGCGTTGGTGTAAAGAGCGGTCGACGTCATGGTTTATCCGTCCCTTTAGCTGCGGGTGATGTCGATCGTGCGCAGCATCAGCTGGCGCGTGGTGTTGATCACCTCGACGTTGTTCTGGTAGGACCGGGAGGCGGCCATCATCTCGACCATTTCGGTCATCTCATTGACGTTGGAGAGGTAGACAAAACCCTCCTTGTCGGCCAAGGGGTTGCCCGGGTCGGACACCCGGCGAACCGGCGAGGGGTCGTCAATCAGCGCGTCAATGCGCACACCGCCCTGGTAGGTCTGGTCGCGCGGCAGCTGGGTCTGCTCCTCAAGGACCGCCTTGAACACGGTGCGCTTGGCCCGAAAAGCGTCTTTTTCCGAGCCAGCAACGGTGCTGGAGTTGGCCAGATTGGAGGCCACCGTGTTCATGCGGGCCATCTGCGCGTTCAGCGCAGAGCCGGCAATTCCAAAGATGTTGTCAATCGGCATGGTGATCACTCTCCCTTGAGGGCTTTGCGCATGGAGCTCACGCGCTGCTCTAAAAACTGCAGGGTGGCCTGGTAGTCGGCGGCGGCCTTACCGTACTGGGCCTGCTCTATATTGAGTTCCACCGTGTTGCCGTCGAAGGACGCATTGAAGGGAATGCGGTACATGACGCCGCCCGGCGCCTGCGGCTCGGCGCGGTCGTAGTGAGCCTTCTGTGTGGCCACCAGCGGCTCGGTGTTGACGTCGCTCAGCACCGATCGAAAGTCGATGTCCTGCGCTTTGAAATGCGGCGTGTCGGCGTTGGCAATGTTGCGGGCAAGCACCTCCATGCGCCGGCTGCGCACATCGAGGGCCCGCGCATGGATGTCCAGGGCTTTATCGATGAAATTCATGGTTTTGTAGGTCCTGCAATCGAAGTGACAGGGCATGCCGGTTTCCCGACAAGCCCGCCGGACGCATTCCGGCTTCAGGCGCTTGACCGCAAATCCCGTGCCACGCCTTTACGACACCGAAATGCGCTTTGCCACGCCCAAAGCGGCAAGGCCAGCCCTTGCCGGCGGCAAGCGGCGGCAAAGGTTTGCCGCCACACCCGGCGGCCAGCTTCGGCCCCGGGGTCCCTCGGCCTGCAGCCGCTGGCCTTGTTTTTGCAAGATCACCCTTGAAGGTACGTCAGGTGTCGGCTTGCCAACACCCCTTACATAGCACCGAGGCTTTAGAACATGACCCCAAACCTTTCTGCTTGGATCCGCGATGCCGCAGGCCATGGCGCCGTGGCAGTGATGGCGCTGGCGGCGGTGGCCGTGATTTGCCTGGCCCCTGCGGCACAGGCGCAAACGCAAGCGCCCCTGGTGGCAGGCGCTACCAGCCCCCTGCCCCCCTCACAAGAGCGTTTGTTCCAGCAGGCCCGAAGCTGGGTCATGAATCAACAGCCCACGCCCACAGAGCCGGTGCAGTTTGCAGCTTTGGACAGCCGCGTTCAGATTGCCGACTGCAGTGGGCCGCTGCAATTTGATTACCCCTTCAGTGGCTCGCGCGAGACGGTCCGGGTGCGCTGCCCGCAGCCCTTGCCCTGGCAAATGTTCCTGCGAGTGACCAGCAGGCCGGCGGCCGTGGCCGCCGCACCGGCTCGCGGCGCGGTCTTGCCCACCGCAGCGACGGCCCCGGTCACCCTCCAGCCGGCCCAGAGAACGGTGGTGGTGACCCGGCAGCTGATCAAACGCGGGGCTGAGCTGACCCCGGACCTGATTGAAGAGGTGCAGCGCCCGGTGGCCGGTCTTGATCCCCTGGCCATCCATTCACTGAAGGATGCCGATCGGGCTGAGGCCATCCGTGACATCCCAGCCGGAACGGTGTTGCGCAGCTACGACATCAAGCGGACGCTGCTGGTGCGCAAAGGCCAGGCGGCCCTGCTCACCGTGGGACCAGGGTCGGGGTTTCAGATCACAGTGCGGGTGGAGGCCCAGCAAGATGGCCACCTGGGCGAACAAATCCGCTTAAAAAACACCGAGTCAGGTCGACTTATCTCAGGCGTGGTCACCGGACCCAACGCCCTGAAGGGGCTGTGAGCAAAGTTTTTGAGAAAATGACTCAAGTTTGGCTGCCTGCGTCCGATACACAGGACGTCAAAGGGTCAAAC
>JACCDP010565338.1_pt1 | contig 12961 bp, 15 predicted proteins | sample 7445841 | NCBI WGS metagenome assembly JACCDP01 (sample SAMN15323441, study PRJNA562643) | freshwater metagenome | isolation source: river surface water | place: USA:Blue River Watershed | collected 2017-08-17
AGATGGTTGGGATAATGTCAAAACGACGCTCATCGCGGGCGTTGGTGGCAATTCGATTCCAGTCATCCACGTTGATGAAATTAAGAAAGATACGCTTGTGCTGCGGCATGAGCATGATGGTCGTGATCTTGAACTCGACTACGCCGACAATTGCGTCAAGAAGATAAAAGAGCTCTGGAAAGGCCCTGTGCAATTGTTCACAATTCTAGAAGACGAACCCTTCGAAGTCTCATAATTTAATACAGGAGAGTTTCTAATGGATTTCCTTAAGATCATTAAGAGCCAGCGCAAAGAGTCTGCAAAAGAGTCATGGTCTGGAACTTTTATCGATTATCTCAAGCTCGTTGAGACTGATTCAAGCGTCACAAAGCTTGCAGCTCGTCGTCTTGTTGATGCTATCGAATCATACGGCGTTGAATCGCTTGATGACAGCGATCCTCGTTGCAGAAAGCTGTTCGATAGTGACAAGCTCAGAACATACAAGTACTTTAAGGACGATTTCTACGGTCATGAGCGAGTCATTGCCAAGATCATGAGGTTCCTGAAGTCCGCATCTCTCAAGGGCGAGGAAAGCCGTCAGGTTCTTCTCCTCATGGGTCCTGTTGGGTCTGGAAAGAGCGCGCTCGCTGATGGGGTCAAGAAGGCCCTTGAGAAGGCCGCAGAGCCCGTCTATCATCTTGATGGGTGTCCGGTCAGGGAGGAGCCCCTGCACCTCCTGCCGAGGTCTCTGCGTGGTCAGTTTGAGGAGATTCTGGGGGTTCATATCGAAGGTGACCTCTGCCCAGTTTGCCGATTCCGCTTGATGAACGAATTTAACGGAGAGTACGAGAAGTTTCCTGTTGTTCGCTCTTCATTCTCGCAGAGAGCGCGCCGTGGTATCGCTGTTGTGCCCCCGATGGACGCCAACTCGCAGGACGTCTCGTCTCTTATCGGCTCTGAGGACATTTCTAAGCTGGACAAGTTCTCTGAAGATGACCCTCGGGTCCTCAACCTCAATGGCGCCTTCAACGTTGGTAACCGTGGTGTCGTAGAGTTTGTCGAAATTTTCAAGAATGAGATCGAGTTCCTTCACACGATCCTCACGGCTACTCAGGAGAAGCAGGTTCCAACTCCTGGTAAGAACTCGATGCTATACTTCGATGGTGTTATCATCTCGCACTGCAATGAGTCCGAGTGGAATCGTTTCAAGTCTGAGCATACCAACGAGGCAATTCTTGATCGAGTCGTGAAGATCGAAGTCCCGTATGTCCTTGAGCTCACGCAGGAGATGAAGATCTACGATAAGATGATTCGCAGATCTGATTTCAAAGCTCACATCGCTCCTCACACCATCAAGGTTGCCGCGATGTTCTCGGTCATGAGCCGCCTTCGTCCATCTCAGAAGTGTGACCTTCTCACCAAGATGAAGATCTACGATGGCCAGGAAGTTGTTGAGAAGGGCAGGACGAAGAAGGTCGACATCAAGGATCTTCGTGAGGAAGCTCGCCACGAAGGAATGGACGGAATCTCGACTCGATTCATCACCAAGGCGATCGACTCTGCTCTCACTGACTCTGATAAAAATTTCATCACTCCCATGAGAGTTGTTGAGTCTCTTATCAAGCAAGTGAAGGAGCAGGTCGTCGATGAGGAAAAGAAGAAGACTTATCTCGAGATACTCCAGAAGATTATCCGCGAAGAGTATCTGAAGATTCTTGAGGGTGAGATTGCCAAGGCATTCGTGACAGCTTACGAAGAGCAAGCGCAGTCTCTCTTCGACAACTACATGGATAACGCGGAGGCTTACACTACGAAGCAGAAGATGAAGGATCGAGTGACGTCTGAGGAGCGCGCACCTGATGAGCGGTTCCTCCAGTCTATCGAAGAGCAGATTGGCATCACTGGATCCGCGCGCGATGGATTCAGAGCTGACGTTACTGCTTTCATGTTTGCTAAGATGCGCCGCAACCAGAAAGTTGATTACAAGTCATACGAGCCGCTCAAGGAAGCTATCGAGAGCTATCTCATCGCATCTGTCAAAGACATGGCACGAATTGTCACTAAGTCTAAGAGCCGTGACAATGAGCAGCAGAAGAAGTACTCTGAGATGGTAGAGACGATGGTCAGTGAATATGGATACACCCCGGAGTCAGCTGAGGAGATCATCACATTCGCCTCGAACAACCTCTGGAGGGATTCTTGAAGCCGCGCTCTAGAGTGTCGACTTTCGTGAGACCGACTGTTGTCGGAGCCAAAGGGTTTCTATACCCAGACACTGAGACGACAGGATACCTGATACATCGCGGAACAGAGCTTGATCCAGTTCCATATCTCGGAGGGGGCAAATCAGAGTCTCTTCAAGCTGTTTTGATCGAGAATTGCAAAGTTTCTGGATCTCCTGTCGAGACCGGAATCAGTTTGTACTGGATCAAGAAAGAAGTTATTGAGAATTGAGTTTATCTTCACATTAGAAATAGCAAAAATCTAATGTGAAGACCACTCTTAAAACTGCAAGTGCTGCGAGGCGTGAAGCCTCGCAGCTTTTATTGGAAGTTTCAAATCTGGTAGACGGAATTGAGAATGGAAAGCTATTCATTAACCTGAATGATTCTTCATTCGTTGCTTCCAGATCAGACGCAATAAAAATGGCGTCTCAGGTTCTGACTGCCGGACCTCTCAAGAACATGCTTTTAAAGTGCATGCTTGATGCTGATTCTTCAGCTGGCGGGGCTTTTATCGCTCTGAAGTTTTTGTCGAGCAAAAACGATCGTATATTCGAAGAAGAGTTTCAAAACCGAAGGTTCTCGTTAGATCATTTGCATAAATCTTTGTCTCGTCTGGCTGATCAAAAGTCTGCTAATATTTCGATAGAGTGCCTAAAAAGAGCAGGCAGAGATGGAAAAATTGTTCTTGACAAAAATGAATCTCAAAAAACTGAGATTGTGTTTGGGTCGCAGCAATGCCAGTGGAAAGCATCTCATGAATATTTCTCGCTGATAAAGTCAGACCGCGCATCTGTCAACAATCCAAAGCTTTTGTTTATCGATGGAATCATAGAAAGCATCGGTGAGTGTCACAAGATATTTCAGGACTCTAACGAGAACATGACGCCTTACGTCATCTTTGCAAGAGGTTTTTCTGGAGACGTACTGTCAACGGCGGCTGTGAATTTTTTAAGAGGGACAGCCTCTGTTATTCCCGTTGAAGTCCCATATGATGAAGTTGGATGTAATGCTCTGGCAGATTTGGCTACCGGCTTCTCATCTGACGTTGTTTCATCTCTAAAAGGTGAGCTGATATCTAGCGTTGACTTATCGATTTGTCCGAGAATAGAAAAAGTAACAGCTTATGTGAAGTTCACTGAACTTGAGAGCTCAAACAACAACATGAGCGCTGTCGTGTCTCACATATCAGAGAAAATTAAGAACGCTAATGATCTTGAGGCTGACATTTTTAGAAAAAGATTGTCGGCTTTGGGGTCTGGAACACTGACAATTCGAGTTGGAAAAGATTCTAAATCATTAGCTGGTGCTTCTAGAGACAGAATAGACTACTGTATCAGGTACTGCATGGCAGCCCTTAAAAGTGGTTTATCAAAATTTTGCTCTGACTTATACCCTGCTTCATCAATTGACAGCGGCAGAAAAGCTGCTGTTTCATTTTTGGAAATTCTGTCTAAAAATGGAGCTATATTGGTGGAAGACAAATCATGTGGTTAAGCCCCGACGGACGTCGTCTTAGCATTGACGATGTTATCTCTGAAATATCAAATGAAAGTGATGTTTTTGTCGGCACAGATTCTCAGCTCGTTGCTGGTGAATGGCAGATTGCGACTGCAATCTGCATCTACTGGGCCGGCCGAGGAGGCATCTTTTTCTATAAGAAAGATAGATTGAGCAGATCATCTTTCAAGTCTTTGGAAGACCGCTTAATGAAAGAAGTCTATGAGTCAGTCATGGCTGCAGAGCAGATTAAATCTCAGAAACCGAATGTGAATGTTAGGATCCACGCTGACATCGCTTCAGACCCAGATAGCACGTCTAGCAAGCTGGCTAGAGCTGCAAAGTCGTATATCACAGGAATGGGGTACGAGCCGACTATCAAACCTGACGCTTGGGCTTCTACGACAATAGCTGACAAATTTACAAGATGACTTTTACTTTTTGATGGAAAAAATGAAAATCTGATCAGGAGGTTATTTTGAGTCTAGAAAGTGATATGGGCAGAGCCGTTAACGATATTGTTGGTGCAATCAACGACAACTTGGGAGTCTCTCTTGCCTCTCTCCTTAGAAACGAGATGAATATGACCGACGATCAGATCAAGCGCGTTGTTGCAGTAGCTGCAATGTCTGTCGAGTCAGTTTCATACAACGGCGTTCACCAATACGTCAATGTTGCGAACAAGTATATCGAAGCTAATAAGAGCAAAAGCTCTCACGGAACAATTGAAGTTGACACTTCTGTAAAGAAGACGAGCATTTTTGGAAGATAAATGCCTGTCAGCGGAATAAAACATTTGATTCAGTGTCATTGCATACTTCCGCAATTCAAAGAAAGCTCGTCTCCAATTTTTCATAAATTCGCAGTGTTTTCAATACTTGATGAAGAGTCAGACACTGTTCAGCCCAAGTTTGCGCAGTGCAACAACTGCGGAATTGTTCACAAAGTTGTTGATATCTGCAGGTCAGAACTAACGACAAAAGAAGAGTCTAAAACTCTGCCTAGCATATCAGACATACGTCTTTCATTACCGAAGTCGTTATCCGAGGTTTTAGATTCGTATCAATGCGATATCGCGACGTGGGAACATGCTGAGTGGTTATACCTCAGCAAGTTGTGGGACTCTTGGATCATCTTGACAAGAGAAGAAGACGATGACGGCGACTTCCACGGAAAAAGGCTTTTGTTTCTTGGAGAAGAGCGGTTTAAGATCGAGGCGTTCTAATGGAAACTAAAAAAATTGGAAAAACAGAAACTGAAGTCTGGGCAGAAGAATCTCTGAAGAGCAGGCAAGTTGTCGATGAGATACTTAAGTTTGGAGTGAGTCAGCGCCAAATATTACAGATTATCAGCCTGTTATCTCTTGAATTAGAAAATCGTATTGCGTTGGTTCGAATTTCTGACGCAGCAAAAGAGGCGCTGAATGAGGCGCAGCTTCCAACTAGCAACATAATCATGGAGTAAAAATGTCTAACGATGCAATCAATGAGTGCTGGAATAAGATCAAGGCACTGGTAGAGTCAACAGAGCTCGACGTTCAGAAGAATTCTCGCGGAAATGTCTCTGCAGGTGTGAGAGCCCGCCGTGGCCTCAGACTTATAAAGAAAGAGGCTGCCAATCTCACAAAACTGATGGTTGATATCGAGAAGCAGCGCAAGACTGCTGAAAACGGTTGATATCATGCCGGCGACCCTGTACAATTTAGCAAATCGTAGCCATCATGCAGAGAAGGCTGTTACCGTACCTGAGGAGCCTGCTCCTGTCAGTGTGGACATCCAAACTGCACCTGCGCTAGCTGCAATTGTCGAAGATGCTGCTGCGAGTGTCCCGGCTGAAACCCCAGATGACACGACAGCGAGTGATACGCAGGAGCCCGTCTACCCAGAGTGGGATTCATCGTGGTCTAAGACTCAGCTACTAACTGTTGCGCAATCTCTCAATCTCAATGTGACGTCGGTCAACACCAAGACTGAGATTATCAACGCTCTTACAGCAGCTACGAAAGCTTAGCCTAGACGGGAATCTGAGCTTTTTGAAGCGACGACTTTTCAAGCTGACAGATTCTCATTCTTGTCACGCCGAATATGTCTCCAATTTCCTGGAGAGTCATCCCGTCGTCGTTTCTATTAGCAGCTATAACGGCACAGTTTAAATGGCATCCTGCCTCCATCCAAAGGCGGCAGGATTTCTTTTGACATACCAAAGACCTTTTTTCATGCTCAGCGAAGCACGTCGTATTGGCCAAAATAGAATCATTGAGTTCTTGCTGCATAATCAGATTACTCTCTTCTCTTAGTTGATATCTTTACTCTAAAGGAGACATTTTGCAACCGAGCCAGGACAAACGCGGAAATAGAAAGATTCTTGTCATTGATACCTCAGTGCTACTGCACGATATGCACAGTATCCACTCGTTTCCAGGAAATGATGTGGTCCTTCCGCTCGTTGTTCTGGAAGAGCTTGATCGTTTTAAAGAGAGACAGGACCTTCTAGGCTCTTCTGCAAGATATGTCAATCGTTATCTCGACCAGCTGAGAGTTCGTGGCAATCTTCACGATGGCGTTGAAGTTGAAAATGACCAGACGATTAGGATCGAGAATGAGTTGAGCCCATTGGGCACTCAGCTTCCCTCTGGCCTCGATTTTAAGAAGGGGGACAACCAACTCATCGCTGTGGCTCTAGGCCTCAAGAAGTGTCACCCAGAAGCCCCAGTGAAGGTTGTCACGAAGGACATCAACCTCAGAGTTAAGTGCGACGCTCTGGGACTTACATCTGAGGATTACTACAGGGATCATATCAAGAGTGTCAAGGAAGGGGGGCAGATGTTCTCCGGTCAGGAGTCTATTGAGTTCGCTGACCGTGACATCGACTTTTTCTATTCTCAGAAAGAGCTGGAGGTTTCAGATTGGATGCCTGACCTCCACCCAAATCAGTTCGTGTATGGAACGTCAGATCTAGATCCAAAGAAGTCATTTTTAGCGATCCACAAGAACGGAAAGCTTAAGCCGCTCAATTACAAGTGCAACAGCGTAAACGCGAGAAGCAAAGAGCAGAAGTTTGCCTTGCATGCTCTTCTTGACCCTGAAATCCCGCTTGTCTCGCTCTCAGGTCTTGCTGGCAGCGGCAAGACGTTTCTAACTTTAGCGGCTGCCATGCAGGGTTTCAGCGAAAAGAACTACAAGCGTATTATTATCACCCGCTCCATCGAGCCTGTCGGCAAAGAGCTCGGTTTCTTGCCCGGCGATATTGACGACAAGATGGCACCGTGGTTGTCTCCAATTGTTGACAACTTCAGACAAGCTTTCGGTGAGTCAACTTACTTCGAAATGATGAGAAATCGTGGAGACATTGACGTCGCCCCGCTGGCGTTTATCAGAGGTAGAACGTTCAGCGAAGCTTTTATTATCGTTGATGAAGCTCAGAACACTACGATTCATGAGCTCAAGACGATCATCACTCGAACAGGTAAGAACAGCAAGATTGTTCTACTCGGAGACATCGACCAGATTGATACGCCGTACATCGATAGTTACTCTAACGGCCTTACCATCGCAGTTGAGAAGCTAAAGACCTCAGATCTGACATGTCACGTGACTCTAGAGCGTGGTGAGCGCTCAGAGCTGGCGACTCTTGCTGGCCAGATGTTATAGAAGTGAATATTTAAGGGCGGAGACATCACCGTGCCCACGAGAATAGACTTACAGAGGTACAAGAAGACATACCCTTTCTTGCGTCGTGAGCCGGTGATTGTATTTACATCAACATCGGAGCCGACATTGTCAGCGACCATAGAAACAGCCGCCGAATCTTTCGGCGGCACTGATCAGATCATCTATAATTTCACGAAGACGTTCAGCTCGGCTCCTAAAGTAACTCTTACGCCGATCGGCACGTCTGCCAACTTTAACGTGTTTATCGTTTCTGTCAGCGTATCTCAGCTTGTTCTGAAGGCTTCGGTTCCGAACTCAGACTCTGTGCACATTCATGCAATTGAGGTCGCGCCGTAATGTCTGTAGATTTTAGAACAAGACAGTTAAGAGTCAACCAGATCATAAATTCAGGCAGCACGTCTGACACTCCACTTCTGGTTTATGGTCTGAGCGCTGCGACCAACGATTTTGGAGGATACGACGTCTCCAGAGTCCCAGTCAGCTCAGACACTTGGCTTTTCATCTCTGGATCCCAGGGGTCATTTGGGACTGCAACCAGGGGCGTCGTCACGATCGGAGGTGATCTGGTCGTTTCAGGAACCATCTACAACAAGCTCGGAGTCGCATATTCTACAGGCGGCGGCGGTGGAACTTCGTACTTTAATAGCACGACTAACGGGTCCATATTCACGACAGGATCTGCAGCTTTTTCTGGATTGGAGTCAATAGACTCTCCGAGTGACAAGGGAAGCGACGTATTCTTCTACGTCTCGAACCCGATGAACAAAGTTTCATTGTTCAACGGAGACATCGTCTCATCAGGGTCTGTTAAGCTGAGGTCTTACAGCTCTGACACAAGCGTTCTGATCAACAATCTCAATGGAGACGTTAGCGGTTCAGGAAACTTCGTTGCTGGCGGAGCAATCTCTGGGTCATCTGCTAGATTGTATTCCGCGAATGAAGGCGTCCTTAATCTCAGCTCTTCTTTTGGAGAGTCGTCCATCACCCACGCTTCTGATGGAAATTTTTACGTAACCAATAACGCAAACTCCGGGTTTCTCATTTTCGGAGCGAACAACTTCAACGGAGCTGGTCAGCAAATTTTGAAGATGCAAGCTTCAGGCTCCAGCGGTAAAATTTTCATGTCAGGATCTGTCTACATCGGAAAGGACACTGCAGATTTTCTTTCTGTCACTGCTCTCCTGGCGTCTGATATCATACCTGATGGAAATAGAACAAGAAATCTAGGCTCTGAAAACGCGCGGTTCGCGAACATTTACACTGGTGACCTGCACCTCAGGAACGAGCGCGGAGACTGGACAATCGTAGAAGAAGAAGACTTTCTATGCGTTGTTAATAACAGAACCGGAAAGCGCCACAAGATGGTTTTACAAGCTATCGATTGATCATCGATGCCATAGTTAGATTGAGCGCTCTAGCGTGGGAGTTTAATCATGGCATTAGTCGGTAGTATATCTGGTTCAAGTGGGTTGACAGCTGTCACCAGCTCTTTCGTTCCCTCAGCCAGCACTTTCAATCTGGGCACCCCCACGAATAAATGGGGTAACGTCTACGCAAATTACATCACTGCTTCGATCAGCAGCTCAGACGGGACCAATCCGTTCTTGAAAGCGGGATCGAACATCACTGTTAATTACAATTCTATTGGTCAGTGGGAGATCACAGGGGCTGCGGCGGTGGCCCCCTCTTCAGACTTGTTTGTCTTCAAGGGTCTTTCTGCTACCACAGCTTACTCAACGTCGTCTATTGCAATCGGTTTCAGCGCTGCTGCTAACTCCAAGGGATCTGATGTCTTTTTCGCTGTCTCAGGAAGCAATCCAGCTTCCAACACAGCTCTTTTCTCAGGACCTGTCGTTGCATCAGGCTCTATCGCTGTGAAAGACGCCGGCGTGACGCTGGGAACGATCTCTGGGGCAGGCGTCATAAGCGGATCAGCGCTTCAGTCAGCTGGTGACGTTGCCGTTAACGGTGGAAACATCACAACCTCTGCTAGTACGTTCAATATCGCGGCTTCTGCAGCGACTGTCAACGTGGGCTCAAGTGCTGGTGTGGTGGTTATCCCGGGCGATCTTGAGGTGCGTGGAACGACAATGACTGTGTCGGCCAGCAATCTTGTGATCGAGGATCCTCTCGTCGGATTCGGTTTCCTATCAGGCTCAGTCGCTACTAGCGCAGGAGATCGAGGCTTCATCGGCGGAATCACGGGCGCGGGCCAGAATGTCGCTTTTGTTTGGTCGAACTCCAACTCGGCGTTCGTTGCAACAAAGACGACATCTTCTCCGAGCGATTCGACAGTAACGCTGAGCACTCTGCAGCCCGTCAGAGCTGCTTCATTCCAGGTGAATGGCACCAGCGCAGCAATCAAAGAAGATACCGGATCGGTAATTGTCTCAGGGTCCAGCGTCTACCTTGACTCTGGAAATTCGAAGGTTCAGTTCATGCAGGCCGGCTTCAATCAGGCCATGTATGTCGATTCTTCTAACCTCCAGAACCCGTCGATCGTTGGAAACGCAGGCCCTGGTGTTCCTAACCAGACCCTGACAGTTTCAGGCACTTCGGTCGTCGTTGACTCTTTCGGCGGAACAACAACGGTCGCAAAGGGCGGGGCTTCTTTCCTAACCGTGGTCACCGGAGCATACACAACTCCAGCCGGCTCAACGGGAAATGCAGCGATAGTTTCGGCTGCAGCAGGGGCAATCGCGGTGTTCGGCGGAACCTCTGGCGCGGCTATCTCCGGCTCGGCTGTTAATTTGAACGCTGGCTCAAACGGAGTCAGAATCCAGAAGGACGGATTAGTATTTGCTACATTCGCATCAGGCACTGACACGAATGTATCTCTTACGACCGCGAATGACAAGAAATTTACCGTCGGAACAGCTGGCGCCGGCACTCTATCTTTAAGCGGGTCCAATGGAATTTTCCTGAACACTCCTGCGGCGACAGGCGTTGTGCTCCAGGGCGACGGTGCTTCTTTACTGAAGATCAGCTCTCCTTCCGGAGGACAAGTTTCAGTTGACGCTCAGGGAACAATCAATACTCTTACAATCGGAGGCGCTGATTCTCCTCTGACAACGTTGAACCTAGGAACTGGAGCTGAGTCTCTCTTCATCGGAGAAGCAGCTTCTGTCACAACATTCGGAGGTAACGTTATTCCGGTCACTGACGTGCTGTATGACCTAGGCTCAACCTCGAATCGCTGGGCAAACATCTATACGGGTGACTTGCACCTTCGCAACGAAAGAGGAGACTACACGCTGATCGAAGAAGCCGACTTCCTCTCCATCAGGTTCAACAAGACTGGAAAGAGGTACAAGTTCGTTCTAGAGCCAGTTCCAGAGCTTGACGAGAAGTAATCTCTCTATCTAAGAGCTGAAGACTAAATGGTCGGCCTTGCGCCGACCATTTTTGCGAAAAGATATTCGTTTTGACAATCAGCGCTTATAATCTTAGCATGTTTAACAGCCCATTTTCAGAGCAAAGAAAGCCTGAGGTAAAGATCATCTTCGTTCAGGACTTCTTTCTCTCAGACCTAATAGGCGGAGCTGAGCTCTCGATGGATGCTCTGCATCGTTCAGCCCCTGTACCTTTCGCCATGGTTCGATCAGCTCAGCTGACCAAAGAACTAGTAGAAGCTCACTTAGATTGTCATTGGGTCTTCGGTAATTTTTCCCAATTGAATCCAGCTCTTATACACGCTTTTTCAGTGTCCAGTCTTAGCTACTCTGTGTTTGAGCATGATTATAAGTTCTGTAGATGGAGATCAGTGGAGAGACATCTGGCAGAGGGCGGAGAGGTTTGCAAGTGTGAGTCTGAGCCCTGGGGAAAGCTCATTGAGAAATTTTATCTAAACGCTAAGCAGGTCTGGTTCTGCTCTCAGAATCACATGATCAGGTATTTTGAGCGTTTTCCGAGCCTGACAAGCGCGAAGTGCGCAGTTCTCTCCGCAGTTTTTGGAGAAGAGTTCTTTCAAAAGATGATCCCGCTGATCCAGTCTCTTCCCAATCGAAAAAAGAGCGGGTGGTTGACTCTGGACTCTGACTCTTGGATCAAAGGAACAGGTGACGCCAAGAAGTGGTTGGTCGAAAATAAAAAGAGTTTTAATCTAATCAAGAACATGAGTCCTGATCAAGTTCTGGAAGCCATGGCTGATTCCGAAGGTTTCATATGCCTGCCTCGAGGAGCTGACGTTTCTAACAGAATGGTCACTGAATCCAAGCTGCTCGGTTGTCAAGTAGTTTCAAATGAGAATGTTCAACATGTCGGAGAAAGTTGGCTTGAATATGATCCGATTAATACTCTAAGATGGCTTCATAACAGAAGAGCGGTGTTTTGGCAAAGGACCATGGACATTCTGGCTGGTCGTAATATTTCAGAGCCCAGATTGCTGGTTAAATTTCCCACTCGAGGAAGGCCCGAGAAGTTCTTCTCAGTCCTGGATTCATATCGCAACCTGAGCAGATGCCAGAATATAAAGTTCCTAGTCTCTTGCGACTTGGATGATTCGACTATGAATAATGATAGCGTCAGAAAAAAGTTTGAATCTTACGACAACGTCGAGGTCCACTACGGAAACAGCAAGACAAAGATCGAAGCTATCAACGCTGACATGTCAGGACAAGATTTTGATATCTGCCTCTTAGCATCCGACGACATGATCCCTGAGGTCGCAGGATACGATCTCGAGATAATTCGCCAGATGAAGATCAACTATCCGGATTACGATGGGGTGATCTGGTTCTCGGATGGTTATCAGAAGCAGAAGCTTAACACATTGATAGTTCTAGGAAAGAGATACTACGATCGATTTGGGTATCTCTATCATCCAGATTACGTCTCTTTCTACTGTGATAATGAATTCATGCAAGTAGCTTACATTCTTGGAAAGCAAACTTATGTTGATGACGTGATCATTCGTCACCAGCACCCTGATAATACCAAGGAAGGAATCGATATGACGTACGCAATTAACAACCAGCACGTCGTGAGAGATCACGTAGTCTTTATGCAAAGATCTCAGAAGATGTTCGGGCTTGGCGCATGAAGAAAGCTATCTCATTTTCACTTTGGGGAGATAAATTCAGGTACAACGGCGGGGCTGTGCAGAACGCAGCGCTAGCGCTTGAGGTATACCCAGATTGGGATTGCGTTTTCTTCATTGGTAGCTCAGTTCCTGAGAAAACCATCGAAGAGCTGTCCAAGTTTCCCAATGTTAAGCTGCTCTCAACGACTGCAGCAGGTGATTGGACGGGAATGTTTTGGAGATTCATCCTCATTGATTCAGGAACGTATGACGTTGTCATAGTAAGAGACGTAGACAGCCGCTTGTCTTTTAGGGAAAAAGCAGCCGTCGATGAATGGCTAAAGTCAGATAAGTTGTTTCATATTATGAGGGACAATCACCAGCATAACACTGAGATTCTAGGCGGCATGTGGGGCGTTAGGAAGAACGTCTTAAACTTCTCCGATGCAATATCGAAGTATTCTAGAGTTGGAGACTACTGGCAAACTGATCAGAACTTTTTGAGAGACGTTGTGTGGAACGTCGCTGCAACTTCGAACGTCACTCACGATGAATTTTTCGCGAAGATC
>JACCDP011433049.1_pt1 | contig 12960 bp, 10 predicted proteins | sample 7445841 | NCBI WGS metagenome assembly JACCDP01 (sample SAMN15323441, study PRJNA562643) | freshwater metagenome | isolation source: river surface water | place: USA:Blue River Watershed | collected 2017-08-17
GCCTCGTGAAGTTAATTTAACAACACAACTCACAAAAAAAATTAAACTACATATTCCGATTGTGTCTGCTGCGATGGACACCGTCACTGAATCAAGGCTCGCGATTGCGCTCGCTCAAGAAGGTGGTCTCGGCATCATTCATAAAAATATGACGCCGCAAGAGCAAGCGCAGCAAGTGTCCCGTGTGAAACGTTTTGAATCAGGTGTGGTGAACGACCCTATTACGATCGAACCTAATATGTCGGTTCGGGACGTGATGCAACTTACCCAACTCCATAAAATTTCAGGCTTACCTGTGATAGATCAAGGCAAGATTGTCGGTATCGTCACCAACCGAGATTTACGTTTTGAAACGAATCTCGATCAGCCCATTAAAAATATCATGACACCACGCGATCGATTAGTGACCGTTAAAGAAGGTGAATCGAAAGAGGAAGTGATTCGCTTACTTCATCATCACCGTCTAGAGCGTGTGTTGGTGGTTGATAAGAATGATGCGCTTAAAGGTTTAATCACGGTCAAAGATATTCAAAAATCATCTGACCACCCCTTTGCCTGTAAAGACGATAAAGGCAGGCTCTGCGCCGGTGCAGCTGTGGGTGTGGGTGAAGGTACTGAAGCACGTGTGGAATTATTGGCTAATTCTGGTGTCGATGTGATTGTCGTGGATACAGCACATGGTCATGCACAAGGTGTATTAGATCGCGTGACTTGGGTTAAAAAACATTTTCCAAATATTGAAGTGATTGGTGGTAATGTCGCAACAGCCGATGCCGCTAAAGCACTTGTGGACGCGGGGGCTGATGGTGTTAAAGTTGGTATCGGACCAGGTTCTATTTGTACCACACGAATTGTCGCAGGTGTCGGCATTCCTCAAATCTCAGCGATTAGCAATGTGGCTGAAGGACTCAATAAACTTAATATTCCATTCATTGGGGATGGTGGTATCAGATTTTCAGGTGATGTTGCAAAAGCCATTGCAGCAGGAGCAAATTCAGTCATGCTAGGTTCGATGTTCGCAGGTACCGAAGAAGCGCCGGGTGAAGTTGAACTCTTTCAAGGCAGATCCTATAAATCGTATCGTGGCATGGGTTCTATTGGTGCCATGCAAAAAGGCTCATCTGATCGTTACTTTCAGGACTCTGAAAACAATGCAGAGAAATTAGTCCCTGAAGGTATTGAAGGACGCGTACCTTATAAAGGAAGCGTGATAAGTGTTATTCATCAATTGATGGGTGGACTCAGGGCTTCTATGGGTTATGTGGGGGCTAGAACGATTGATGAAATGCGTTCAAAAGCAAACTTTGTTCAAATCACAAGTGCGGGCATGCGTGAATCGCATGTGCATGATGTGCAAATCACTAAAGAAGCACCCAATTATCGTGTGGATTAATTTAAATCTATCAACCAAAAAGCCTCCGACCAAGGAGGCTTTTTAAATCCTATGGATAAAATTCTCATTCTTGATTTTGGTTCACAATACACACAACTCATTGCGCGTCGTGTGCGAGAAATGCGTGTGTATTCAGAATTGCATTCGCATGACATGAGTGAAGAAGACATTAAAGTATTTAATCCAAAAGGTATTATCTTGTCAGGTGGCCCTAATTCGGTTTATGAATTGGATACACCGATAGCCCCTTCTATTGTTTTTGAATTAGGTGTACCTATCTTAGGCATTTGTTATGGTATGCAAACCATGGCAGCTCAACTCGGTGGCAAGGTTGAAAATGCACATACACGTGAATTCGGTTATGCAGAAATTAGGGCGCATAACCACTCGCCTCTTCTAGAAAACATCCAAGATAAGACGAATCCAGAAGGTCACGGTCTTCTCGATGTATGGATGAGTCATGGCGATAAAGTGACTGAACTTCCGCCGCAATTTAAAGTAATCGCAAGTAATGCTTCCACTCCCATCGCTGGCATGATGAATGAAACAAAAAAATTCTATGGTGTGCAATTCCATCCTGAAGTCACACACACTAAACAAGGCTTTAACATTCTTAAACAATTCGTTACTTCCATTTGTGGATGTGAATCGAGCTGGACGATGCCTAATTACATTGATACGGCAGTTAAACATATTCAAGAGACTGTTCTAGATGATGAAGTGATATTAGGTTTATCAGGCGGGGTGGATTCATCTGTTGCAGCTGCCCTCATTCATCGGGCGATTGGTGATCAACTCACGTGCGTGTTTGTCGACAATGGCCTTCTTCGTTTAAATGAAGCGACACAAGTCATGAAAACATTTCATGACAATCTAGGTGTCAAAGTCATTCATGTAGATGCCTCAGATAAATTTTTAAATAATTTAAAAGGTGTCACTGATCCCGAACAAAAACGAAAAATTATTGGTCGTGAGTTTGTGGAAGTTTTTCAACAGGAAGCTAAAAAGTTACCTCAAGCAAAATGGTTAGCACAGGGTACGATCTATCCTGATGTCATTGAGTCTGCTTCCGCTAAGACTAGAAAAGCACATACGATTAAAAGCCATCACAACGTCGGTGGCTTACCAGAGACGCTCAACTTAAAACTATTAGAGCCATTACGCGAACTCTTTAAAGACGAGGTGCGTGAATTGGGTGTGGCATTAGGCTTGCCTCATGCCATGGTTTACCGTCACCCCTTCCCTGGCCCTGGTTTAGGTGTGCGGATCTTAGGAGAAATCAAAAAAGAATTTGCAGATTTACTTCGGCGTGCGGATGCTATTTTTATCGAAGAGTTGATCCATTCAGGATGGTATGAAAAGACATCACAAGCTTTTGCTGTATTTTTACCCGTGAAATCTGTAGGTGTGATGGGAGATGGTAGGACTTATGAATATGTCGTGGCATTAAGAGCAGTCGTTACGTCAGATTTTATGACGGCACACTGGGCAGAATTACCTTATGAGCTTTTAGGTAAAGTATCAAACCGTATTATTAATGAAGTGCGCGGTATTAATCGTGTGGTCTATGACATCTCAGGAAAACCACCTGCAACCATTGAGTGGGAATAGAAACTCTCTCGTCTTGCTATGTTGAAAGCAGCTGAATAGTTGGTTTAATTAAATAGCTAAGTAGTTTAGAAACGCTTGTGCTTTTCTGTTGTAACTATTTGGCGTTCGACGAGTATTATACTGCGACCCCACCTCTGCATTATTCCAATGATAAATGTTAGTTAGCAATCCAAACAAATATCTTGGGTCAATAATGATTTCGCTTCGTGGTGTTGGAAGTGATACGGAATTTTCGACAAACGATAAAGATTTAGACTCATTTTTATTTGCATTTATAACGGCAACCTGTTCATTGGGTAGTGCTATACAAAAAAAGTAATCCTCGTCGCATTCAGACTTGCTAACCGCATTGCGACTTGCTGAAAAAAGAAGACGTTTTAATGGGAGTTGCCATATTTCTTCAGCTGCTATGAGGCGTTCATAATCCATACGAATTGTTTTTATTTCTTCTATACGCTTTATTTTTTCACGTTCATCATACTTGTTAGTTCTAATAAGATTTGGTATGAGATTGCTTGTATTGATTTCTCCGCCGTTATCAGCAAGCACAACAGCTTTTTCGTCAAAATCTAAAACTTCAACAGGGTCAGCAACGCCTCTAAAGTTATTTATTCCAGCAAGTTTTCCGCCTAAAATATATTTGCCAGCAAATGGAATATTGACTTTGGCATCTATTGTTTTTACAAGCATCTTGTATCGCTCGAAAAATGCCAACTTTTTGTTGTTGGCTTCGACATTGATTTGATTATCTGAAGCGTCAAAATAAGTTTGTGGATAGGGTCCCGCACCCGTGTAGCCGCAAAGTAAAATATCTACTTCATTTGCTATAGACTTCAAGTTGCTACTCATACCTTCGTCAAAAATAATGTCATTTGCGTTCACTACGCAATGTTGTTTTTTGCTACTTGAGTAATATTTAATGACTATTGCAGAATCGATGTCTGAAATACTTCCTGTTTTGTGAGGAACTATTTCTACCGTTGTATTACCTATTGTTAGCTTGTCTTTTAATATTGTTGGCTGCATTCCATCTGCTCTCATTTTCCCTGCGAGATGATTTGGTGAGTGGTCTGCTATCAAAATCTTTTTTGTTCCATATTTTTCAAAATATTTTTTTAAGAAGTCGCTGTCATAGTGGTCAGGGTGTATATGAGATATGTAAATAAAATCTACATCACCAATACTTTCAAATGGGTTTTCAATCTTTGGAAACTGAAACCAACTTCCGTCATATATACCTTCTGTAAACCACGGATCATGAAGAATACATAAGTCAGGAGTTGTAGTTATTACACAAGCTGAATAAATATATTTGACATTGATTGCATCTAAGCGGGAATGGTTTATTTTGATTAAGTGTGCCAATGCCTTCCTCTTTTAAGCTAATTTTTAGTCACATATTTTATTTGTCTTTAGGGAGTATTCTAGCCGAAAAGCAGCCGAAAAATTGTTCAATCTTCCGCACAACATTAAACAGAAAATCCGCAACGCATTGCATAGCTTTTTGAAACAAAATATTATAGAATCAAATAGTTAACCATTTTTTGTGTTGCTCAGATACGCATAAAAAGTCACGCAAAAGTTACACACTAACTTTAAGAGACATGGGTGATTGAAAATAAACAAGAAATGACCTAGGTTGTTATTGTATGGAAATAAATGGACACAAAAAAAAGAACTTTAGTTAAAGCCCTAATTTATAGAGTATGGATTTTAACTACCACATACATAATGTTTCTTATTACAGGCAAATCATTCTCCGATGCCATTCTACCAACCATAGCAATAAACAGCTTTTGGATGCTCGGTTATATAATCTACGAAAGAATTTGGCAAAAAATAAAATGGGGTAAGCATTGAGTCGGACTTTATTTAAAGAAATAAAAAATGATCGTTAAAAGCAAGTTTCATTATCTTGATTTGATAATGCTAAGTCTCATGATTGTAAGTCTTCCTAGTCTAGAGGCGCCTAAAAATATTTTTTTAGTTGGCTATCTCATTACACGTATCGTCTCAGAAATTATACAATTCAAGCAAGGTATCAAACAATGGAACATTTGGGACTTTTTATTTCTAACAATTATATTCTCTGCATTATTAAGTACAGTTTTTGCAGGATTTTCTGGCTTGGAAGAATGGAAAGGTTATAAGGTTTTCCTTACCGCTATATTAACAGGATGGTTTTTAAGTCGGACGCATTACACTCAAAACCAATATCGCATCATTTTTCTACTGATTATCCTATCCATCATTCCGCCACTCTTATGGGGGCTTTATGAATATCTTGTCATTCACTCAAAGAAATCATTAGAAATACACTCAGTAGGACATGTCAATCACTCAGCTATTTATTTAACCATGATATTTGGTGCAGCTTTTGGTTGGTTTATAAGCCAATTTAATTTTAAAAAAAAAAATGGAGTAGCCCAATGGCAAAGTATTCTTATTGGAATTTTAAGTTTTATACTTTTTATTGCCTTGATTATTGGCCAATCGCGTGGTGCATTTGGTATAGCTATACTTCTTGGTGTATGTCTTATTTTTTTAGTAAAAGACATGAAGGTAAAAATAATCATTACGGCTCTAATGACATTGATTATTATTTCTTCTATATATTTAAAATCAGGCATTGTACAAAAACAAATTAACAATCAAAATGATAATAATATTCTTGCTAATAGAGATATGGTTTGGAATGTTTCTATTGAGGCTTCAAGATTCTCACCACTTTTGGGCTTAGGCTTAAGCAACTGGCATTTTATTAAATTATCGCAATTACAAAAATCAGTGGAATCGCGTGGTGAAACATTTCATGCTGATAACTATTTCTTTCCGGGACATTCACATAGCTTATATCTTTCAGCGTTGGTGGAAAGAGGTATCGTAGGCTTAATGGTGACATTCATTTTTATGTTTTATTGGCTTTATGATCTCATCAAAACATTTAAGTGGTCAAACAAATCGAGCACCTCGTTTATATTATGGACTGGCTCTTTGAGTGCGTGGCTCGCGACATTTGGTATTGGTTTAATCAACACTACTTTTCATCATGAGCACGGGATACTTGCTTGTTTATTTTTAGGTATATATTTGAGTTATACCCGTCTTTTCTTAAAAACAAAATAAAGATTTAACGCACGGGCTCTGTATGAAAATTATTGTCCTAAAACGAGATAAATTAGGCGATCTTCTTTTAACGACACCTATGCTTCAACTGTTAAAGGAGAGTTTTCCATCCTCAACTATTGCAGTAGCTGCTCCTGAATCCTCTGCATGGATATTAAAAGATGTGCCATTTATTGACGAACTCTATAGTTACCCCCAACCAAAATCATTCAATTTAAAAAGCCTGATTGCTCTTTTAAAACAGCTAACCCTGTTTTTAAAAATTAGAAGACAACATTATGATATTGCTATTGCAGCAGGAGGAGAATTTTCTCACCGAGCAGTCAAACGCCTTCTTTGGATGAAAGCTAGAAAAACAATCGCATTTGTACCTAAAAACATAAGCATTAAAGGACTCACTGATCCTATTATTTGCGCAAATCAAAAAGAAAATAGGACGCATGAGTCATTAAGAATGATTCAACTTTTAAAACCAATCGTTGCATTGAATAATAAATTAAGTGTGCCTCAGCCTTATTTCCAACCCCCTCAAAATTGGCTTAAACATGCAGAAACTTTTTTAAATCAACAACGACTTCATAAGAAAAAATTTATTGTTTTTGGGCTTGGAGCGAGACGAGAAAAAAAACAAGCCTCAAAGGAACAGATCATTGCAACAGCGTATTATGTTTATAAGAAATATCAAATGAAAACGATTTTAGTTTGGACACCTGGCTCAAAAAATAACAAAGACTATCCTGGTGATGATGAATTAGCAAACGCAATCCTCAATAACGCCCCTACACAAATTATTCCCTTAAGAGCCCCTCTTGATTTGACCATTGGTGTGATATGGTTAGCGAGAAAATCGATATTTCCTGATAGTGGCTTGATGCATTTTGCAGCTGCGAGCCCAGGGGGGGTGATCGGACTGTTTGCAGAGACAAATATCTCTCCCCATCCATCACAATGGGGTCCTCTAGGAGCAAATTCAATTTATATTGAGGCTAAAAAAACTATTAAAGAGCTTGGGGTCAATTTTCTACATCAGGAATTAAATCAATTATAAAGTTATAATATTCCATCAATCTTTAATATCGCTTATAAAATTATTCTTAATATTTACCTAACACCATTGAAATATATTTAAGGAATATATGATACATGCTCATGAAATCTTTAAACTCCACGACGATTATTTAAACGACCTCGCATGGCCCGAAAATTTTAAATTAAAATATCAAGCATCCAATACCATCTATGAGTTCATCGAGGCTAACCATTTCTTCAATACTAAATTATGGAACGAAGAAGATTTAGCAAGACGACAAAAAGTTTCAGATGCTGAAATTGCAGGTAACAAGAGAGCCATTGATAAGTTTAACCAAGCGAGAAATGATTATATTGAGAAAATAGATGACTTTATTATAAGTAGTATTCCACTTTTAAATGAAATGCTTGGGAAACAAAACAGTGAAACCTTAGGTGCGATGATAGACCGCTCCTCTATTTTAAGTTTAAAAATTTTTCACATGTTTCTACAAACCGAAAGAAAAGATGTCGAAGTGGCTCACATAAATACATGCTCACAAAAACTCAAAATTTTAAATAAGCAAAGACATGATTTAGGTAAATGCTTTGATGAGCTCCTAGAAGATTGTAAGCATGGTCAGCGGCATTTTAAGCAATACAAACAATTCAAAATGTATAATGACCCTAATTTAAATCCGCAGATGTATAGTGAAAAATAATTTAAAACTATCCCACAATTTTTATTCATTTTCATACAATTGACAAAAACCACGCCTCTTTTAATACCTGTGATTCTTTCTGGTGGGACAGGAAGTAGATTATGGCCATTATCTCGAGAAGGTCACCCCAAGCCTTTTATTAAACTCTTTGATGGTGAGACACTTCTTCAAAAAACCTATCATCGTGCAAGTCTCCTAAGTAACATTCCTAGAATAAATGGTAAGCCTTTCGTTTTAACCATTACAAATCGTGAATATTATTTTATAAGCAAAGACGAGCTTGAAAAAACTGATCTAGATAGTATTTTTCTATTGGAGCCAGAAGGCAGAAATACCGCACCCGCTATCACCATGGCTGCCCTCTGGATTAAAGAAAATTTTGGTATACATGCCTCCATGCTAATCATGCCAGCCGACCATATGATTCAGGATGAAAAAGAATTTGTACTAAAGGTCAATCAAGCAGTTCAGCTTAATCATACCAACCCTTCCTATCTGGTCACGTTTGGCATGAAGCCTCATACAGCTGATACAGGCTTTGGTTATATTGAATGTGGAGAGGCTTTAATACATGGATTTAAAGCAAAACATTTTCATGAAAAACCTGAGCTTAAAAAAGCTGAAAGCTTTATTAAACAGCCAAATTTTTTTTGGAACTCAGGAATATTCTGTTTTCGTACAGGTCAATTTTTAGATGAAATAAAAACATACGCGCCGGATGTAATAAAACACGCTGAGAGCTCCCTGGGTTCAATCATGAATTATCAAACAACAGGACTAAAAAAAATAGAAATTCCTTTAATCCCTTTCAAGGAATGCCCTAATATTTCTATAGATTATGCTTTGATGGAAAAATCCACAAACGTTGCTGTGATTCCTGCGGATTTCAAATGGAGCGATGTAGGTTCATGGTTAAGCTTTTCACAACTTATCAAGCCTGACCATGATGGTAATAGTGTTGTCGGAGAAAATTTAATTATTAACTCTAAAAATACTTTTATTCAAGCAACACATCGTGTGGTTGCTGCTGTGGGTGTAAATAATCTTATTATTGTCGATACGCCAGATGCGCTGCTTGTCATTGATAAATCTCATACACAAGATGTTAAGCTTGTGACTTCAAAACTCAAGCAAAATCAGTCAGAAATATTGCACTCACATCAAACCATTAATAGGCCCTGGGGAAGTTTTACGACCTTACAAAGCGGACCTTCATTTAAAATAAAACGTATTGAAGTTAATCCTTTAAAATCGCTCAGTCTTCAATCCCACAAATATAGAAGCGAGCATTGGGTTGTTATAGAGGGGGAAGCTGAAGTCACAAATCAAGATAAGAAATTTAGAATAAAAACAAATCAATCTACCTTCATAGCTCAAGGTTCAAAACATAGACTTCACAATCCACTAGAAAATCAAGTCTTAAAAATTATTGAAGTACAATCTGGCTCATATCTTGGCGAGGACGATATCGAAAGATTTGAGGATCAGTTTGGTCGTCTTTAAATGATAGCTTCGCAACTATATTATAATTTATTAGCAAGGTCTCCCATTTTAAAAATCTTAGGTTTTAATCGTACCAGGCTTTTGAAGTAGTTCGTTTAAACGGATTTGATTGGAAACAAAACAAACTGATCTTTAAATATCATTTTTCTTCTACAAGATTTATTAAAGCTTTAAAAACTTGATCTTTAGATATTGCTTCCATACATGCGCCAGGTGTTAAACATTCATTTGTATTTCGAACACATCTTTCAACCCAAAAAATCTTTCTTCTAAAAAACAAATTTTGATCCCTACATGGATATGAATTAACGGTTGCGTATTTATAAGGAAGTTTTTTCCAAAAATCTCCAGGGCCATGAATCACAGAAGATCCTTGTCCAAATAAAATTACTGTGGGTGTAAAGGTTAGTTTTGCTAAATGAGCAATCCCAGTATCTAAAGAGACCAATGCTGCTGCATTTTTTAATATGTGCCACATTTCAATGAGTGAGTATATTGTTTCTCTATGAATACATAAATTTTCAGGATCAATTTTTTTAATCAGATACTGCTCACTTGGACCGACTGATAAAACTACCTCAAATCCTTTTGCCTTAATATGCTTAAGAAGTGACTGCCAATGTTCATTTGGCCAATATTTTAATATGCTCGATGCGCCTAAATGGCAAACAATATATCGCCTATTAGAAATATTAAAAGGTAATAATGACCTACTTGTTTTTAAAGGGAGCCATTCATTTTTTTTATAAGGCTTAGGGCTATAATTATCGACCAAGCGTCCCATCATATCCGCCCAGGTTGCTTGTTTTACATCATAAGGCTTGGCTTCATCTAACATCCAATTCTTCCAAAGCGGAATATCGTCTGCAATCCCTACAATCCATCTTGAGCCTACCGCTCTTGCGAGCCAGCTATAGCGATTATCGCCTGCAACATATGTTAAATCATAAGGGCCCTTACAAAATATATTCCAAGCATCTAAAAAACTCTTAGAATTATACGGAAGGGCTTTAAAACGATAAGGCATAGCCTTAAAGAGAGGTATAAAGCTACGTTTAACAAGAATGAATTTTTTCGCTTGCGGGTATTTTTCATGGAGACGCTTCATTAAGGGTGCTAGTAATAAAGTGTCACCTAACAGTAAATCATGTGCGATCAGAATTTTTTTTGGATTTCTTTTTTTAATGTTCCAAAAGAAGAGGCTTCGTGAAACAGCTAAAAGAATAATGATTAAACGAATGAGGCCGCGCATCTTAAATTGATTGTTTGTGCGTTGAAATTGAATGTATTAAATCCAACCACGCCTCTATAATTTTTGAAGGCTCGATGTCTTTGACATCTCCTGTTTCGCTTTGCATGATGGTATAGGGCACCCCCCAAGGTCGCCACCTTTTAGCGTTAGAATCGCCAAATAAAGCGATGATAGGACGATTTAAAGCAGCAGCGATATGCATCGCCCCGCCATCACTCATCATCATGCTACCGCATCTTTGCAAACTTTCCATTAATGATTCAAGTGTTGGTGTGGATATAAATTGAATAGGCAAATTTTTTAAAGTATTTTTTAAAGTATCAGCTTTTTCATCATCCCCTGGATGCATAGGATTTTGATGGTCCCCCGGTGACCAAAAAATATGGAAGGATAATTTAGGATCCATGTCGTGTAATGTCCGAATGAGTGTTGCCCATGCTGTGATGGGATATTGTTGCTTGATACGTCTCGCACTGATATGGATCCCTATGGTTTGATTATTTTTTATATCAGAAGATGGATCATAAAGATGAAGGGGTAATGTTAATGGACCTGGCAATCCTTTTAAGCCCATTCTTTGACCTAATTCCCAAGCTCTTTCCACTTCAGTTTGATTTGTCCAATCAATTATGGGGGTTAGTACTTTAGTTTTTCTTAAAAAACGCGTTAAGTTTAAAGCACGCGCATCAAAGGCTAGAATGTAATCGTAATGGTGTTGTCTTAAATGAAAAATGAGCTTGAGTCTTTCAACAATCACCTTAAAAAAACTGGTATGGCCATGTTTTAATTTGTGATAAACATAAAGCGTATCAATAAAAGTGTTGCCTTTTAAAACGGGAGCGACATAGGCGTTAGTCACTACATCAAGCCTCTCCACTTTGAGTTGCTCTTTTAAGCCTGCCATTAAAGGTGTTGTACATAATAAATCGCCAATATTATCGCGTCTAATAATAAGAATATTCAAAATACTTTTACCTGTCTTGAAGAGATGAGGCACATCAAAGTTAAGCTATATGAATACTACTACAAATGATAAAATTACGAATTAATTAAAGAGTTGTTTTATAAAAAATGAGTCGCGCATTTGTCAAAGAAAATGATTTAGAGCACGCAGGGATTGACATTCCAGAAAGGCCTTTGAGTGATGCGCCTAATTATGTGACACCGCGTGGATTGAGTCTTCTTCATCAAACGATCGATGATTTAGAAAAAGAACGTGAAGCTTTGATCACAAAAAAAGATGATCCCATGGTAAGACAAAAAATAGCGGTGATTGAACGCGATATGCGTTACTTTGCAGCGCGCATTGAATCTGCGATTTTAACAAACCCAAAAGAAGAAGACCCCACACATGTTTTATTTGGGGCGAAAGTCACCGTGGAAGATGAAGAAGGAACATCGCTCACCTTTGAAATTGTGGGTGAAGATGAAGCCAATATCCATGAAGGTCGTGTGAGTTATCTCTCGCCCTTAGCTGAAGCGCTTCTGGGCGGAGCCGTGGGTGATGAAGTGGTATGGGAAAAGCCTGTGGGCGATAGCTATCTTACCATTCAAAAAATCAGCTACTAATTTATGAAAGGGAAATATCCAAAATTATGCATGTGAATGAAGCCATCCAATTAAGACGATCGATCAAGCATTTCGATACAACGCATGAGATCACAAAAGAAGAAATTCATACCCTTTTATCCAATGCGATTCTGTCCCCGACCGCCTTTAATATACAAAATTGGCGATTTGTTTTAGTCACCGATAAAGCTTTGCGTCAAAAAATTCGTGAAGTAAGCTGGGGTCAGGCGCAAGTGGAAGAAGCTTCCCTTCTCATCGTCTTAGTCGCTGATCTCATGGCTTGGAATAAAGAACCTCAACGCTACTGGAAAGATGCACCGAAACCTGTACAAGATTATTTAGTCCCAGCGATTCATCAGTATTACCATAATAAACCCCAAATACAGCGCGATGAAGCGATGCGCTCATGCGGTATGGCGGCTATGAATTTAATGCTATCCGCTAAAGCCATGGGGTATGATACCTGCCCTATGGATGGCTTTGATTTTGACAAGGTAAGCGAGTTATTAAATCTACCTCAAGATCATACGCCTTCAATGTTTGTATGCGTGGGTAAAGCGATTAAAGAAGCCATGCCACGAGGTGGTCAGCTTGCCCTTCACGAAGTGGTCATCGAAAATCAATTTAAATCATTTATTTGAAGGATATAACGCGTGCTCATTAGTAATAACATCACCATACAATTTGGTGCCAAACCCCTCTTTGAAAATGTATCGGTTAAATTTGGTGATGGAAATCGCTATGGACTCATTGGTGCCAATGGCTGTGGCAAATCC
>JACCDP011116097.1_pt1 | contig 12959 bp, 18 predicted proteins | sample 7445841 | NCBI WGS metagenome assembly JACCDP01 (sample SAMN15323441, study PRJNA562643) | freshwater metagenome | isolation source: river surface water | place: USA:Blue River Watershed | collected 2017-08-17
CACGAAAGCGTGACCACCATCCGGGGTGGTGTAACGGCAGCACAAAAGGTTTTGGTCCTTTTGGTCGGGGTTCGAATCCTCGCCCCGGAGCCATGAGTAGCGTTCGATTCATTTGGAGCGAATGCGACGAGTGAATTTTTGGGGACCGCCGCCCCCCGCGCAGGCGATGCCTCGTTCAAAAGGCCGGGACTTGTCGTCCTGCTTTCTTTGCAGTCATCACCACTCGTAGTTATCGAGATTGACCTCAGCCTCATCAATCGCCACCCACGGCTCGCTACCGTCAAGGTACACACTGAACCCCAACTTGTGAATCTCGATTGCGATGCGCTGTCGACACTGGTCAACCGTTGCAGACTTCGGCATCGGTTGAGGCTCGATCGTCGTGAGTGCTCGGACAACGATGTCGGGAACCGAACCCGGTTCCGAGAAGTCGTCAAGTTGATGATCTCGTGAGAAGTCTGGCTCATCGAACGCAACGATCCGACCAACTTGTTGCTTGAACGTCATCACACCCATACACGCTTCATCATCTTTATTTGCATACGCAACCCATAGTGCTTCATCAATCGTATGATCCGTAGGGAAACGTGATGCCAGACTCGGACCATCACCGTTGTTCGTGGTGAAGGGTGATGCGTCTTCGACATACCCTTCCATCGCCACTGCCAATCCATTCGCATGCCAACCACTGACCATCAAGCCCGCAGCCAACGTGAGGTTGGTATGGGTCAGTTTGCCTACATGAGGATTCTGGACGATCGCATAGCCGATAGGAGTTTCGTTGTCCCACGCAATCAAGGCGGGTAGAAGTTCGGATCCGATGCCATCGGCCGACACAAGGGCCTGCTTGGCCTCGGCCATCATGGCGAGACACTCACGTGTGGCGAGTAGCGCTTTATCGGAAGGCATCGGCGCACTCTACACGCCGATAACTAACCACAGTTAATGATCAACTATAGAGTCAATGAGTTGTAGAGACTTCTCAGTCAGAGTGATTGTTTTCTCATGGCCAGCATGCTCTACGTACCCACGATCGATCAGGCCATGCACAATCGTATGGGCGGTAGAAACACTGCACCCCATGGCATTGGCCAACCACCTGACGGATGGCGGCTGACTCGTCTCTTGGATCTGATGGTAAATGAGGGACACGGTGAACGGGATGGATGCCATGCGTCTACCGTACTCGGACTTGCAAAGAGAAGGGCCAGATGCATGTAACTGCATCTGGCCCTTCTTGCTGGACGCATCAGAGCACTTCACCCCAAAGGAGGCAATGAGCAAAGTGGCGGCGTCCAAAATCAACCCTGTCATTCCATTGCAGTGAAAGACAAGGGGTTTGCACTCACAGTGTAGCGTACGGTTGTCAGCCCTTGGGGAAGAACTGAACCACAAGGACGTTGCCGTCCTCCGCAATCGCAGTCTTCACAGTGAGGTCGTTCTTCTTGGCGTACGTGCGGGCATTGGCCTGCATCGTCTTGGTCGTGACAGCGAAGTCAGTGCCCTTGACCAACTTCCACGGGTTGCCATTGATCCACGACTCCCACGCGTACTTGTGAGGACGACCCCGAGTCGGGAACTGATAGGTGGGCAGTTGCTCTGCCATGGTTGTTACCTGCCTTTACTTGGCTCGTTGGTGGATTACTTGCGGCTGTTTGCCGTCTTCTTGACAGCAGCCTTGGTGGTGCGCTTCGCAGTGGGCTTCGTCGCACGCTTGACCACTGCCTTCGGGGTGGCCTTGACGAACTGGAACACGATCGCCTGCTTGCCCTGCACCTTGGTGACGGACGTCTTGAGGGTCATGCCATTGCGACGGGCGTACCCAAGAGCGGACGAACGGAAGCCGTTCTCCGACTTGTAGTCCGTGCCCTTGGTGATCTGCCAGATCTGGCCGTCAGCCCACTTCTGCCACGGGTAGATGCTGTGGCTGCGGGTCTTGAACTCGTACTCGCTGAGCACTCGTGCCATGTGTTTGTACTCCATTCTTGTTGGTATGTAGGTGCCGTCTTGGCGGCACTTCCGGTACTTTACCTATCCCCCACAAGGCTGTCAAGCCGAACTCGGAATTATTTCGACAACCTCTCTACCGGCGAGACTTCCACTCGCCGTGCAGATTTCTTGCGTGTACGGCCCCATAGGCCAGTGCCCCCACCACAAAGCCGTACTGCTTAGTGGCCACGGCGTAGGCAATCCAGCACACTTCGGTAACAATACCGAGGCCCCATGCCCACCATCGACCAGAGCCCGCCAGCCAGAGCCACGTCACTCCGAGGGCCGTAAGAAACCACGACCACCATGCCTCACTCACCGTCGGGCAAGTCGTTTGAGGCGTAGGTCCGCAATCGCTCCAGCATCGCCCTAGTCTTTCGGTTCTGCTCCGTGGCAAGATCGATCATTGCCCGTGCCTCGACAAGCATTGCCGAGGCTTTGGCGTAATGCGAATCAACTTCAGATCGAAGTTTTTGATTTGTTTCGACGGCCTTATTTAGTTGAATAACCGTCATCTTTGCTTCGCTAAGTTCCATTTGCAGCCGTGCGCAATTGTCACATCGGCCCGCTCCGTCATTGCTCATGAGTTTGCAAACTCAACAGCAGCGTCTGTCCACTCTGGACATTCAGTCTTAACGGCAATTGCAACAATATTGCCCGCATCGCTGTAATCCAGATCAAAGTAACCCGCGGAAGTTTCCACTACGACGGTGCCAACGGCGAAAAAGTCTCCATCAGTTTCGTCAATTTGATCACACACGAGCACAAGAAAATCACGCAGTTCTGAAAACGGAACGTCTTCAAATTCGGGCACAAGGTACGTCAAGCGCTCCAAATCGCTGTCGCCATAGTCATCCTCGTACTCGTCGCCGTAAATCGGCTCTTCGTACACAGTGGTCGTCGTAGAAGAGGGGCGAGTAACTTGCTCGCCCAATACCTCCGTGTCCGCAGTTCGCGAACAGCCGGTCACAATAATGGTCGCGGCAATGGCGGTCAGTGCAATAAATCGTCGCATGATCTAGATCTCTTTTCCTTGCGACCGATCCCGTACGAGGATCTCGGCAAGGCGGTCGCTAGCCTGCACCGGGTCCAGTTGATTTCGCTCGCGAATCAGGGCAACAAGTGCATCGACCTGTCGCTGCAATGTAACGATCTCGCTAATGGCCATACTTACCCACGCCTCATAGCCGCCCATTTTCTGAATAGCCAGAGTGTCGGCGGTCCGGCGAAGGCCGTCTAGCAATGTTGATTGTTCAGTCATTCTCGTCATCTCCTCGCTTCGGGCGGTCCCATGGCGTTGAGTCCGCAATAATTCCATCCGAGTCCAATTGCTGAGCCGCCAACCGCAACGCATTATTTGCATCAGCCTCAGCCTTGACAATCTTCATGCGGCGAGCCAACCAGTCAAGTGCGGAGTTCGGAGTCTTCACGGGTCGAATAACCAGTGATACCGAAAATCCGGCTCGATTCAGCGCCTCGCCCCAGTCGTGGCTGACTACCTCATCCAGCATGTCGCTGAAGATGTTGGCCACGTAGTCGCGCATCGGTCCAACAACAATGTGATCCGAATACTGCCCGTCATTGCTTTCAAGAAATACGCTCACGACAAACTGCTGACGACGCTTAGATCGTCCCCATAAAAACTTAGCCATTATCGAACCTCTTTCTTTCGCGACGCTCGCGACACTCGCGAGGCGTGAGCAGCGTTTCCCTGCTTCCATTCTCGACCAGCGTCAAGCATTGTGAATATAACGTAGTCTCCAGCGGGCAGATCACGCTCGGGGTAAGCGGGCTGATTGAGGAGAACTTCTTCGTACTTGTGCGTGCCTCGAACGCCCTTGATCTTGATCAGATCACCCGGGCTCAGCATCACTCGCTCCGACAGTTGATACTCGGCCTGTCGATTGTGGTGGATATGAGCGCCGCAGACACCGCAAATCTGGAGATTGATGCTGCACTGATTTAGAGCATCTTCCGGATGCACCTCGCATGAGGCGGGTGCGGATGACTTCTTTTTTCTACCCATCGCTATGCGTCTCCATGAACCGTAATAGTTGTACTCATTGACGGCATGATAGTTGACCAGTCAAGTCGTTGCAACTAGCGCTTGATGATTTCCTGTATTTGCCGGGGGTCCAGAAGCACCAGAGCCCCAGCAATTCGATCAATTTGCACTTGCACCACTACCGCATCGAGTGGCACCTGAAATGCTCCAGCAATCTGCGCTCGAACAATAGCCGAATCCGCCATTACCATCGCGTGGGCATCGGTATGGGTAATTGGCGCAACAGTTTCTACCTGATCCCGCACCTCGCAATGGGTGCAAGCAATCTCCTGCGCTACAGGCTTGCGTCGCCGCTGCTCAACATGGCCACATTCGAGTCGATGATGCCAGATTGTCGTGCCGTAATCGCCAGTTTTCCACTGTTCTGTCACTCTACGGCGAGGAGCGGAACGGCGACTCATGACCATTGCGGCGCAACGGAACGCAGGCACCATGCGTCAATGGACACGATTCTGCTCACGATTCTCACCGTCACCATCGGTCGCATGGTCGATCGACTCCTTGACCGATGCCGCTGGTGACGCAATGTCATCCAAGTAGGCAAGCGCAGCGACCACAGCCTCATTCAGCGACTCATCCCACGGATGCGACGTCAGCACTTCGCCCCACCAAGTGGCGAACCATGCCGGAACAACGACCTCTCCGTTCTCGTCGGAAAGGATGGGCTCCGCCTCAAAGAGACGTTCGTAGGCCACTTGCGCTGCCTCTTGATTCGCCTGCTGATTGGCAAGCCATTCCTCAAGATCAGCCATGGCCTCGGTCGCCGGAATCCGTCCGGTCCATGCCAAGCGCAAAGATTCGAAGCCGGGTTTACCGAATTCTTCTTCACCTTCGATGCTGTATGCATCCAGCCACAGCGCCAGACGTTTCGGCACTTGCTGTCGAATGGTTTTGTCCACTAAGGGCTCCAATCAAAAAGTGAGGCGAGGCTCAATGTTTGCGCCACCAGCCCGGAGGAACAACAACATCAAACCTCGCCTCACGATCGCCGCTGCGCCTGTTCAACGCAGCGCTAGAACCTAGGAGTTCCAGACGTCGCCGAACGGGTCGTCGCCAGAAGCCGAGCGCTGGGCTCCGGCCGCCCGACGCTGTCCACCTGCGCTGGGCGCACGGTTCTCGTCATAACGACGACGTTCCAGCGAATCGATGGTGCGCAGGCTGATTGCAATCTCATCGGCGGTCAACTCGAAGCGGGAACGGGTCTTGCCCGACTCCTTGTCCTCCCATGACTGCTGGTCGAACCGGCCCGAGACGACGACACGCATCCCCTTCTCCAGAAGGCGCTCGGCGTCCTCAGCGAGGTAGCGCCAGCAGACGACGTCCACGAACGAGGTGGCCTTTTCCCACTCGCCGCCGTCAGTGCGCCACGAGCGCTCAACAGCAAGCGAGAACTTCGCCATCGTCGTGCCGGAGCCGACGGTGCTGATCTCGGGATCCCGAGTTAGGTTGCCAGCGATATGCAGGTGGATTCCGTTCACTTGTTTCTCCAGTTCAGTGTTTTGCTTTTGGGATCTGCTCAACTATTGTGAGCGAGAGCGGAGATCCTAACCGCTCGATTCACAGAGCGCAAGCAATGGAGTATCCAATGACTGTCAGCCCGTCCGACGCCCGCATCTCGGTTTATCGATTCATTGCCGACTTCTTCATCGGCGCCATCGCGTCCTCGGGGGAGCACCGCACCGACAAGGAGATTGAGGCAGACGAGCAGTTTGCCAACATGATCACGACCGAGTTGCTGGATGCCCTGCAACTGCAGGTTGTCAGCGTGGACGAGGACGGCTCCATGATGGTGCGAATCTTTTCGGAGAATCCCGCGTAGCGCTACACCGGAAAGTCAATGGGCGAAAAGCCCTTGGCTTCGCAGCGATACGCATTGCCATCGACCACGGCAATGTCGCCAACAGAAAAGCCATAACCGTGGCGATTGGCTTTCCACTGGCTCTGCCATTGCTTCTCCATGGCAGTTAGGTCTTTTGCCCCCGAGGAACAAACTCGCCACGCTCGCTGCGCCGCCAACATAGGAGTAGCCGAGTCGGGGTCATCCCACTGGGCGATACGGCGGTATGACGGCGGTCCGGGTTCGGGCTGACGAATAAGGTCAGCCCGAACCCACACCTCAACCTGCATCAGACCAGAGACAGGACGGCCTGCTGGGTGACCAACTTGCGCTTCGTCACCCACGACGTCTCGTCCATGCTGGTCAGCGCCCGCTCCTCCGGCGATGCATCTCGGTGGTGATCCAGAAACTCAACCACCGAATTCCATGCCGCCCAGCCGTTATTGCCCACCGCCAAAGCGTTCTTCGGGCCGTTGTAGATTCGATGGATCGACGCGACGATCTCGCCGCGATTGGCGATCTGCCGATCCGTCACGGCCTTGTCGGCCGGATAGGCAGCATCGATCACGCGATCCAGACGCCCGGGCGTCATCGGAATGCTCATCATTTGTTCAGCCATCTGCTTGAACTCCTTTGCCCACTCGGTGGACAGGCGCAGAACCTCCTGAGCCTCCTCCATGCGAGCGCTGAAGCCCTGATAATGCTTGGCCTTGAATGTGGACTGAGCGGCATCGAGCCCCATCTTCACCGTGTTGGCGCAGACGGCGCGAATATCAGTATTGGCATATGTGATCGGAGTGGTTCCATCGTGGCTGGTGTAGACCAGCAGGTAGCGGCCGATCTTGTCCGCCGCCCCCATCGGGTCGATCACCAATGAACCAAGGTCAATGGCCGAGAAGAAACGCCGCCCGCCGTCCAAAACCCCAAGGGTGTCGATAACGGCATCGCCATCCGACGCTCCGACCACCGCCAGCGCTCGCTCCAGCACTTCGCGGTTCTGCACAGGCACATAGCGATTGCCAACGACCGCCAGCGCCTCGTACTCCCCAGTATGGGGACTGATGCGAGCGGTGGCCTTCTTGGACTCAACCGAGACGTACGTCTCGCCGTCTGGAGCCTGCACGTAGACCGGCACCACTTCAACGTCGTAGTCGGCGTAGGCGGCGGTCAGCATGGAGTCGGCGTTCTGCAGCCCATCCATCGACGTGCCGGTGCGGTGCCACGGAACTCCGCCCGTGTCGCTATAAGCGAATGATGTCTTGCCTTCGTGCCGTTCAAGTTGATCAGCCATTACTTCTCCTCAATTGGTAGGGACTCGCAGTCTGTTTCATTTGACGACATGTGTCAAGTCGCAGTTGGTTAGGCGAATTTGGCGGCTAGTATGGGGACTTATGGCATCCACTCCCCGCTGGGGCGGCTTACGCATTGAGCCTTATGATCCCGACGCCCGGGATGCGGATGGTGACGGCATCGTCCAAGAGGGCACGGCGTGGGAGCGCCCGGTTGGCCTTCAACTCATTGACGAACTCGGGCGGGCTATCGCTCGCGGACAAAGCGCTAAGGACCCGGTTCGCGGGCTGCGCTACGTCGACCGCAGCGGTCAAGAGGTTTCCTACGAGCCGAAGTGGGCGAAATTTGTTCGCTCAGGCGGTGCCGCCGAACCGGACTATACAAAGCAGACCGGCCTTGCTCGCCTTGGGTTGCCAAGTCTTAAGGATCGCGGCCACTTATCGATTCTCGATATGCAGGTGACGGCAAGGTCAACAATGTCAGCGGTCTTGGAAAGACCTGCTCCAGTTAGGCCGTATGTCGGCAAGGATGGGGCAAAAAGATTTATTGCTGAACATCCGGAATATGTTGATCTCGTCAAACAAGAACGCAAAAATAAAATTAATCCTAATAAATATTACAAAGAAGGATTAGAAGATAAGGCGATGTTAATGATTGTGCAAGCGCAAGGTTTTGACGCTAAGCCAACTGCAGTAAGTCGCGAACAGGCTGATGCCATTATTGCTCAAGGTGGCGTGCGCATCTTTCGGGGAATCCCCGATCCAGAATTTGCCACCATGCTTAGGTCTGGTGACTACTACGCTGGGCGTGGAGTCCACGGATCTGGCTTGTACTTTGCGCTTGCTCCGGGCAAATCCACGTCTTACCTTGGGGAACGTAATGAAATTGGGGCTCCGCTTCACCCCCTTCCAGAAATTATGACCGAAATGATCCTTCGCCCTGATGCAAAAATTATCAGCGGTGATGAGTTGCGAGCCGAGTTGAGCGAGGCTGGATCCGAATTGGGGATGGAGGACTTGGGGCACATTGCTGCGATGCGTGGGTATGACGCCATTTTCATTGACGAAAGCCTAAGGAAAGTGCATCCTGTTTTTGGGCCAGAGTATGTTGTCCTTAATCGTGGCGCACTCTATCTGCCGCCGCAACCAGACGAATCGCAATGGGTTCAGTTGATTGCTGACCAATACATGGGTCGACCAAAACTTCAGGAAGGCAGACAGCACGCAGAACAACTTGGTCGAGATCCTGAATTCCTCAAACTAACGCCGAAAGAAAAAATAGATTATTTAGAAAAACTTATTTATGATCGCGAAAAACGCGGTTTGACGGTGTACTTCCTACTCACTGCCCTAGAAGGAGCCAAGGCAGAGTACGAACGCACCACTAGCGTGACTCAGCGACTTCGTCGTTCATTGCGCCGCAAAAAGCCATAGTTCGTTCGAGGGGACATTTTATGAACGATGCACAGTATTCAAAAGCGTGTTACGTCGGGCTTCAGAACGCCTTGCGCGATGGCACAATTGCTACGCCTGCAGAACGTTTTGAAGTTGAAGATGCCATTCGCGATGCTCGCTCTTTTGAAGAATTGCCGCAACGAGTGCAGTCAATTCTTAAACCTGCATTTGATGCTATGGAGGAATACCTCCAAGAGGCATCCATGGCCACTAAGTCCATTGGCATGCTTGACGGCATCGAGTCAAAGGCGCTTCCTTTCCGGCGACGCCTGCGCATGGAGCCATACGACCCGGACGCCGAGGACGGCGATGGCGATGGCATTGTGCAGGACGGCACACCTTGGGAGCGCCCGGTCGGTACGAGGGTCCTGAACGCTATGGGCAACGACTTCCCAAAGGGCGCGACCATGAATCGTCGGGTTTCAGGGATGCGAATTGTCGATCAAGACGGCAATGACGTCAACTACCGCCCAAGAGTGAGCAGGATTCCAGACGTCGGTCTTCGCCGCTTGGCTCGTTCGGTTTCACGTCCGAACAAGACCCAATCGCAGCCAGTGATTTCCCCGAAAGAGAAGATCAATAGCCCTCTTGGACAACTTGGTCATCCGACCCTCAGGGAGCGCGGCCACGCCAACCTTGATGAGTATGTCACGCCGCCGCCGGTCCCTGAAGGAATGCCGGATCCGAGCGCGCCAAAGAGCGTTGCTGAAAATGTTGAACGGATCAGAGAGAAGTCGCCGAAAGCCTTTCCCGATCTACCGGATCCCGACAAGTGGCCGCCGACGCTCACTGTAACTCCGCAAGATGTAGCAGACGCTCGTGCTTTATGGGACGAGTCGTTTGCTGTTGAAAATGAACTCCTTAGTCAAATTAATGAAGCCGCTTATGAACTGGTTGATTCGCTAAAAGAACTATTTAAAGACGCTAAGCCTGATGCTCTCACCGAAGAAGAATGGGAAGAGTTTCTTGATGACGCAATTACAAAAGAATTTACCGAAAGGCTTGTATGGGCCGCACTTGGCTATACAACGGACGAACTTCGCGACTACGAAGGACAAGAGGCAGGGAAGATTACTCAAGACATTGCTGAACAGGTCGAAGTCAGAGCAGCGCGATTTGTCGAATTGGCTCGGTCTGAGGGCGTGCCGATTTACCACATCAGCGTTGAAGGATTACTACAGGCTATTGCCGATGGACGCTTTAAAACTCAGTTCGAAACGGGGGCAAGTCGCGGCCACTTCAATCCCATAACGCGAGCCGAATGGGAAAACGGATACCTAGACCTGCCTTTGGATCTTCCCGATAGCGAGCGTCCAGTCTATGCGGCACTCGATGTCCCCGTTCCCAATCCCGGCGCCGATATCCCGGGCAAGCCGCTAGATCACTACGGGCGGGTGCGGATCATTTTGAGCGATGACGTGAAGGACCGAGCAACGCTCACGATTGGGGATTCGCTTCACACCGATTCACAGCCATATCCGGTGAGCGGAGTCGAACCGCCGTTTAGCCCAAGTGAACTATATTCACGTCGATCTCGTGAGGCGGAGCGCGACTACGTGTTGCTTCAATTCTTACAGGGAGAGATTGACAACTCGGGCCGCACCTTGGAGTTGATGCTTAGGCAAATTGGTCTTGATATTGAAGATGTCCTCGATGAAGATGGCGCAATTGTCGAATGGGTGCGGGCAGCGCTTATGCCGGGAGAGAGCCAGTACGGCATGGCTCCCTATCGGCGCGTCGGCACTTATCCATGGTTCAAATCGTATGTAGAAATGCAAATTTTTGGCGGAATGAGCATCTACGACATTCAGGAGATTCAGTTCCCCCGATCAGCAGAGCAAGAATTTGAGCAAAATCCAGAGTTCCGTGCAATGATTAAGATTCTTGAGGAACTCAACATCCCCTACAGTTTTGTTAGATAGAGGTGAAAATGAACAACGCCGATCGCCCGACAAAGCCCGTGCTGCAGTTTCAAACAGTTAACTACGACGGGCGCTCAATTCTGGTTGACGACCTTATCGACGTACCTGAAGTGCCGGATGACGCTCCGCTTCTTATGGAGGCGGGATCGCTCCGCATGTACGCTGCCGCTCCAATTGATAAATATCCCATTGACATTGCGTTCCCGGTATATATCGAGTCTGACGATATGGCGGCCTTGGTTCCTGTAGAATCTGCTTTACGTCGCGCTAACTGGACAGTTCCCGCCGATAGCGTGCTTAACGACGAGCAGTTCCTCAACAAGATTAAAGGCTCAAAAGCCAATGTCGGACCAGAAACCCAACGCTCACGATCAAACCGATCTTAACGTCAAGGCGTTGGGGCCAACCATTGCCGAGCGCGTCGGCTCCACTTCCCCTCGCCAGCAAGGGTCGCGTGGTGGGTCTGGCGAACGATTTCGGCGCGATGTGCGTGATGCCGATGGCGACGGCGTCGTTCAAGAAGGCACCGACTTCGAGCGACAGGCTCAGCAAGAGCAAGAACCTCGCGCCCGTCGTCGGCGAAAGTACGCAACTCGTCAGCGCACACTGCCAGCGCAGCAAGCCCCCTTGCGATCCCAGCAAGAACGCCGTTCTGAAACGAACCGCTTTTACTCAAGCGATACTCGTCTTGCAGCGGGCGGCAACGCACCCGACGCCGAGACCTCAACGGTCGATTTTTCGAAACTGACGCCAAAGCAACGCCGGGCATACAGGCGTGGCGATTTAACCCTTCAAGATATTATTAATTTGCAGTCATCAAGGCGGGCTGCTCCTAATGGCAAACCACGACGACCCGAGACTCCAAAAGCAGAATTCGCCAAACACCAGATTGCCGGTTTCTATTACGCAGATAAAAAGTTTGCCGAAATCGAAAAATCTGTTGCAAAAAAATATGGCGACATTTCTGTGCCCAAAAATGCCGCAAAAGCACTAAAGAAAGCATTTCCAAATGCAGTAGACCCATTCGGCCTCTCAAGCAGAAAATCTGCGACTACCGACTTGAACGAGCGGGGCAAGATTCTTGGCTTGCTTTATGGAGCCATGCTTAATCCTCGTGCCGCAAAACGCGTTACCGAGGTTGTATACGGAGGGCAAAGACTAGACGAGCATATTAATGCCGCCAACGAAAAATCCGCCGCGATTTGTTATGTAACCCCCAAAGGCGGATTCGGCATGGCATTTCATACCGATGACCGTGGGTATTTTGATCACGCAAAGTATTATGCTGAACAGGCTTTTAAATATCCAAAATCATCCGGTTTTCGTACTGCGTATTATGACAAACTCTACAACGAAGCACCAATTCTCGCGTTTGCCGCAGGAATGTACTACAACGGCATCCTTGCTGACCAAAACAATCCGAACGAAGGGCGACGACAAAAGCATCGCGCTTTGCAATTGGTCAATGCATACATGGCTTTACATGAATTCTCACATGGCATTCACTACACGGCCATGAATGAAGACATTGAAGAGCAATATACATCAGCATATGTTCCATTTTACGAGCGGGCTCTCGATGGACTGAAAGAGCAAGAGGCTGAACAAGCAACAGATTACGCCTCATCTGTTTCCGACTACGCTAAAAGCAGCGTTATGGAAGCGTTTGCAGAATCGGCCACATATGAATTTCTCGCCATCCGAACGCCACAGGTGACCCGACCGGAGTCGGAAGCATTTGACCGTTGGTACGAATGGTCCGGATTAAGGACCAAGCGTGCTGGCACCATGCCCCTTGGCGTGGTGGCGCTAGAGGACGGAGCGTTCGCACTCTGCACGCATGGCGACGGCAAACTTGGAATGCCTTCGATGCGTTCTGTGTCTCAGCAAAACGACTCCGACAATGTTGCCGCTAAATCTGCGGTGTCGATTGGAGCGACCGTCAAAGCCGAGCGCATTTGGGTAAATTCTGCGACCAAATCGGGCCGCAACTCACAAAGCGTTCCCGCCAAGAGATCCGAGCGTATTCAAGGCTCCCAGCAGAATGCAGCCCGTAGTGCTGCATCAAGGTCTGCTGCTAGCAAAATTACTTTGACTCCCGAACTTATTGCTGCATTAGAGCGAAAAGTAGAAGAACACAATAAGCGGGTATCGGGTCGCACAATCGAATCAAGCCGCAAGGCAAGCCTTCCCATGCTCAAAGCCGTCCTTCGGCGAGGAATGGGCGCATTCAGCGTTTCACATCGACCCAATGTCAGCAGTCGCCAGCAGTGGGGCATGGCTCGCGTCAACGCTTTCCTTCGACTGCTCTACAGTGGGCGACCTTCTGATCCGAAGTACATCTCCGATAATGACCTGCTGCCATCCGGCCACCCTCGGGCATCGGCCAGCAAGAAGAGCGC
>JACCDP011547502.1_pt1 | contig 12959 bp, 12 predicted proteins | sample 7445841 | NCBI WGS metagenome assembly JACCDP01 (sample SAMN15323441, study PRJNA562643) | freshwater metagenome | isolation source: river surface water | place: USA:Blue River Watershed | collected 2017-08-17
CTCGGCGCGCAGGCCTGGACCATCGACGGCGAGCTGCACCGCTTTGGCCGCTTCGAAGATGCGACGGGCCGCGCGCGCGCCATTGGCGAAGCGGTGCGCGACCTGGCACACGCCCTGCACCCGCAGATCGAGCAGCACTGGCCCAAGGTGCTGCGCCGTGTGGCCGGCTACAACCTCGACATCTTCTGCAACCAGAACGAGCGCCCGTACAGCAGCGACGGCGCGGTGAACCTGGCGCACCTGCTGGTGGGCAGCGAAGGCACGCTGGCGATGACGCGTTCGCTGACGCTGCGCCTGAGCGAACTGCCGCGCGCCAAGGTGCTGGGGGTGGTGAACTTTGCGAGCTTCTACCAGGCGATGGATGCGGCCCAGCACATCGCGAAGCTCGGTGCGGGCACGCTGAGCGCCATCGAGCTGGTGGACCGCACCATGATCGAGCTGGCGCTGAAGAACCCGGCGTTCGCGCCGACCATGCGCACCGCGCTGATCGGCTCGCCCGACGCGATCCTGCTGGTGGAGTTCTCCGGCGCCGACCGCACCGCGCTGGCGTCGCACCTGCGTGCGCTCGATGAGCTGATGGGGGATCTGGGCCTGCCACGCAGCGTGGTCCACATGGCAGACGAGGCCCCGCAGAAAAACCTGTGGGAAGTGCGCAAGGCGGGCCTGAACATCATGATGAGCCTGCGTGGCGACGGCAAGCCGGTGAGCTTCATCGAGGACTGTGCGGTACCGCTGGAGCATCTGGCCGAATACACCGACGCGCTGACCGAGGTGTTCCGCCGTCACGGCACGCGCGGCACCTGGTACGCGCATGCGTCGGTCGGCACGCTGCATGTGCGCCCCATCCTCGACATGCGACAGGACGGCCCGCAAGGCGGCGCCGCTCGCATGCGCGCCATCGCAGAAGAAGCCTCGGCGCTGGTGCGCAAGTACCGCGGCGCCTACAGCGGCGAGCACGGCGACGGGCTGTGCCGCGGCGAGTGGATCTCGTGGCAGTTCGGCCCGCAGATCACCGAGGGCTTCGCGCGCATCAAGCAGCTCTTTGACCCCGAGCGGCTGCTGTGCCCGCAGCGCATCATCGACCCGCCGCGCATGGACGACACGCGCCTCATGCGCTTTTCGCCGTCGTACCGCGTGATCCCGCTGCAGCCCGCGCTCGACTGGAGCGCGTGGAACGTGCAGAACGACCCGGTGACCGAGAAGACCACCGCCCCCGGTTCCGGCGGCGACCCGGCGCAGGGCTTCGCCAAGGCGGTGGAGATGTGCAACAACAACGGGCACTGCCGCAAGTTCGACGCCGGCACCATGTGCCCGAGCTATCGCATCACGCGCGACGAGCAGCACCTCACCCGCGGGCGCGCCAACACCTTGCGCCTGGCGCTCTCGGGCCAGCTGGGCGATGCCGGCCTTGACAGCGAGGCGGTGCACGAGGCGATGGACCTGTGCGTGGGCTGCAAGGGCTGCAAGCGCGAATGCCCGACCGGCGTGGACATGGCCAAGATGAAGATCGAGGCGACCCACGCCTACAAGCGCCGCCACGGCCACAGCCTGCGCGACCGGCTGGTGGCGCACCTGCCGGCCTATGCGCCCTACGCCAGCAGGCTGGCGGGCCTGATGAACCTGCGCAACCGCGCGCCGTGGCTGGCGCGGCTGGGCGAGCGCTGGCTGGGCATCGCCGCCGGCCGCAGCCTGCCGCACTGGCAGTCGCGCCACTTCTTCAACCGCCGCCATGGCGACGCACCAGCCACCGCCAGCCGTGACGAGGTGCTGGCTGCCGCGCGGCCGGTGGTGCTGTTCGTCGACACCTTCAACGGCTACTTCGAATCGGCCAACGCAGAGGCGGCCGTGCGCGTGCTGCAGCGCGCCGGCTACACGGTGCATGTGGCCGCGCGCGATGACGGGCGCGGCGCGCCGCTGTGCTGTGGCCGCACCTATCTGGCCACCGGCATGGTGGACCAGGCGCGTGAGCAGGCGCGCGCGCTGGTCGCGGCGCTGCAGCCCTTTGCGCAGCGCGGCATTCCCATCGTCGGGCTGGAGCCGTCCTGCCTGCTGAGCCTGCGCGACGAAGCGCTGGCGCTCGGCCTGGGCGACGCCGCGCAGCAGGTGGCGGCGCAGGCGGTGCTGGTCGAAGAGTTCCTGGCCGCGCAGGCGCGCGACGGGCAACTGCAGGCGCTGGCCGATTCGCTGAGGCCGCTGGACGCGCCGCTGCTGGTGCACGGCCACTGCCACCAGAAAGCGTTTGGTGCCATGCCACCGGTGCTGGAGGTGCTGCGGCTGATCCCCGGCGCGCAGCCGCGCCTGATCGAGACCAGCTGCTGCGGCATGGCCGGCAGCTTCGGCTACGAGGCCGAGCACTCCGATGCATCGATGCAGATGGCCGAGCTGAGCCTGCTGCCGGCCATCCGCCAGGAGCCCGGCGCGATCGTGGTGGCCGACGGCACCAGCTGCCGCCACCAGATCGCCGACGGCGCGCAGCGCGAGGCCATCCATGTGGTGCAGCTGCTTTTGCGCCAGATCAAGGACTGACGCCACGCGCGGTCCATGATCCCCCTGCAAAGGGGTACCCATGGACCTGCAGTTCCTCGGCGCGACCGACACCGTCACCGGCTCGAAGTACCTGCTGACGCACGGCGACACGCGCGTGCTGGTGGACTGCGGCCTGTTCCAGGGCTGGAAGCAGCTGCGGCTGCGCAACTGGGCCGACCTGCCGGTGGAGCCGGCGTCGCTGAGTGCGGTGGTGCTGACCCATGCGCACATCGACCACAGCGGCTACCTGCCGCTGCTGGTGAAAAACGGATTTCGCGGCCAGGTGTTCTGCTCCCCCGCCACGGCCGACCTGTGCCGCATCCTGCTGCCCGACTCGGGCCACCTGCAGGAAGAAGAAGCCGAGTTCGCCAACCGCCACCAGCTCACCCGCCACGCGCCCGCTTTGCCGCTGTACACCCGCCACGACGCACAGGCCTGCCTGAAGCACTTGCACGCGGTGCCGTGGGGCAAGACGATGGAGCTGGCGCCCGGCTTGCGGCTGCTGCTGCAGCCTGCGGGTCACATGCCCGGCGCGTCCTTCGTGCGCATCGAGTTCGTGGGCCCCGACAACGGCACGCGGTCCATCCTGTTCTCGGGTGACATCGGTCGACCGAATGATCTGGTGCTGCGCGCGCCGATGGCGATGGACGGTGCCGACTACCTGGTGGTGGAGTCCACCTATGGCGACCGGCTGCATCCGCGCAGCGATCCGCTGGCGCGGCTGGGCGAGATCATCAACCGAACGGCGGCGCGCGGCGGCGTGGTGCTGATCCCGGCCTTTGCGATCGGGCGCGCGCAGTCGCTGCTGCACTGCATCCGCCAGCTGAAGGACCAGGGCGTGATCCACCACCTGCCGGTGTACCTGAACAGCCCGATGGCTGCCAGCGCCAACAAGGTGTACCTGAAGCACCGGCGCGAGCTGCGCCTGAGCGAATCGCAGTGCTTCGACCTGGTGGATGCCGCCACGGTGATCGAGTCGGTGGACGAATCGCGCGCCCTGAATGCACGCAAGGGCCCGATGGTGATCATCGCGGCCAGCGGCATGGCCACCGGCGGTCGCGTGGTGCACCACCTGAAGGCCTTCGCGCCCGACAAGCGCAACACCATCGTGCTGGCGGGCTTTCAGGCGGGCGGCACGCGCGGGGCATCGCTGGCGGCGGGGGCGCCCACCATCCGCATCCACGGCGAGGACGTGCCGGTGCGCGCCACGGTGGAACAGCTCGACGACCTGTCGGCGCATGCGGATGCGCTGGAGATCATGGGCTGGCTGCGGCACTTCAAGCAGGTGCCGCGTCGCACCTTCATCACCCACGGCGAGCCGGCTGCCGCCGACGCGCTGCGCCTGCGTATCGAGCGCGAGCTGCGCTGGACGGTGCAGATGCCCTGCTATCTGCAGACGGTGACGCTGGATTGACTCAGGCGGCGCACCAGTCGGCCAGCCGCCCGCTGAAGTCCATCCACAGCGCCCACAGCGCCGCGCCCGCCAGCACCGCACCGGCCGCGCGGGTACCGATGTCGCTGGCCTGCGCGCGGTCGAAGTGCGCGCGCAGCCAGCGCCACAGCCACGGCCCGGCCGCCAGCGACAACGCGCTGCCCACACCGAACATCGCCATGCTGATGGCGCCGCGCAGCGGCCCGCCCGACAGTGAGGCCACCAGCAGCGCCGAATACAGCAAGCCGCACGGCAGCAGCGCCCACATCGCGCCGGCGGCCCACACGCTGCGGTCGCTGGCGGTGAAGGGCCGCACCCGCTGCCACACGCGCTGCCCCGCGCCTTGCACCCACAGCGGCTGGCGCGCCAGCACCAGCAGCATCAGGCCCCAGGCCAGCACCGCCAGGTGCATCAGCGTCCAGGCCGGGCGCAGCGCCTGCGACTGCGTGGCCATCCAGCCCAGCCCCTGCACCGCGCCGCCCGCCACCGCGCCGAGGCCCGCATAGCCGCTCAGGCGCCCCAGATGGAACAGCAGGCCGCGCTGCGCTGAGGCACAGCCCGCATCGGAAGACATCGCCCCTGCCGGTGCCCCTGATGCAGGCCGCTGCGGATGGAAGTGGATGATCGCCGCCGACGGCGCACCGCACATCGCGATGCAGTGCGGCCCACCGGCCACGCCCATCACCAGTGCCGTCAGTGCGAAGGCCAGGCTCATGGCGCCAATGCGTTCAGATGATGCGCGAGAAGCGCGCGCGGTTGCGGTCTGCCTGCAGGTAGCGGTCGAACACCATCGCAATCGCGCGCACCAGGAACCAGCCGCTGGCGGTGACCTCGATGCCATGCGCATCCACCGTCACCAGGCCCTGCTTCTGCAGGTCGGCCAGCAGGGCCAGTTCGGCGGCAAAGTAGTCGCGGAAGTTCAGCAGCCAGGCATGCTCGATCTGCTCGAAGCTCAGCTGCCCCTGGCACATCAGCGCCATGATGACGGCGCGGCGCGCCAGGTCATCGCGGCTGAGGGCCAGGCCCCGCTCCACAGGAAAGCGGCCCTGCTCCAGATGGTCGGCATAGGCCTCCAGCGTCTTGGCGTTCTGGCTGTAGGTGGCGCCGATGCGACCGATGGCCGACACGCCCAGGCCGATCAGGTCGCAGTCGGGCTGGGTGCTGTAGCCCTGGAAGTTGCGGTGCAGCCGGCCCTGCTGCTTGGCCACCGCCAGCGCATCGGCGGGCAGCGCAAAGTGGTCCATGCCCACGTATACATAGCCCGCGCTGATGAAGGCCGCCAGCGCCTGCGACAGCATGCCGAGCTTGGCGCTGCCACCCGGCAGGTCGGCGCTGATGATGCGCCGCTGCGGCTTGAAGCGCTCGGGCAGGTGTGCATAGGCATACAGCGCAATGCGGTCCGGGCGCAGCTGCTGCACCTGGCGCAGCGTGCGCTCGAAGGACTCTCGCGTCTGCTTGGGCAGTCCGTAGATCAGGTCGACGTTGACCGACTCGAAGCCGATGCGGCGCGCCTCCTGCACCAGCGCGAACACCTGCTCGGCTGGCTGGATGCGGTGCACCGCCTTCTGCACCTCGGCATCGAAGTCCTGCACGCCAAAGCTCAGGCGGTTGAAGCCGAGCCGGTGCAGATGTTCCAGACGCTGCACATCCACCGTGCGCGGATCGACCTCGATCGAATACTCGCCACCAGGCACCAGCGCAAAGCTGCGGCGCAGCGCATCCATCAGCTGCGACAGCTCGGCATCGCTCAGGAAGGTGGGCGTGCCGCCGCCCAGGTGCAGCTGGCTCACATGCTGGCTGATGCCCAGGATCTCGGTGTGCAGGTCGATCTCGCGCTCCAGCAGCCGCAGGTACTGCGCGGCGCGGCCGTGCTGCTTGGTCACGATCTTGTTGCAGGCGCAGTAGTAGCACAGCGACTCGCAAAACGGCACATGCACATACAGCGACAGCGGCTGGGTGATGGCCGACGGGCCGGCGCGGCGCTGGCGCAGCGCATCGGCGTAGTCGGTCGCGCCGAACGCCTCGACGAAGCGGTCTGCAGTGGGATACGAGGTGTAGCGTGGCCCCGCCACATCAAAGCGCTGCAGCAGGTCCTGCGGGATCACGGTCGGATGGCTCATGGCCTCCGACTGTGCCGCGCTGTCCAGGACAGGGGTTGACATGGATCAATCCCCTCAGTGCACCCGCTGCTCGAACACCCGCTTGAGCCGCTCGATGTCAAGGATGCGCACATGCCGCTTGTCCACCTCGAGCAGGCCCTGCGCCTGGAAGGCCGAGAAGCTGCGGCTGACCGTCTCGAGCTTCATGCCGAGGTAGCTGCCGATCTCGGCGCGCGACATGCGCATGTGGAACTCGGTGGCCGAGTAGCCGCGCGCGGCCAGCCGCTGCGACAGGTTCAGCAGGAAGGCGGCCAGCCGCTCCTCGGCGTTCATGCTGCCCAGCAGCATCATCAGGCTGTGCTCGCGCAGGATCTCGCGGCTCATGAGCCGGCCCACCACCTGCTGCAGCCCGCTGCCCTGCGCGGCCAGCTGCGTGAGCTGCGAATACGGAATCAGGCAGACCTCGGTGTCTTCCAGCGCCTCGGCCTGGCTGGCATGGTGGCCATGCGCCACCGCGTCCAGGCCCAGCAGTTCGCCGGCCATGGAGAAGCCGGACACCTGCTCGCGGCCATCGGCCAGCGTGAGTGTGGACTTGAAGGTGCCGCTGCGCACCGCATAGATGTATTGGAAGGGCTGGCCTGCGCGAAACAGCGTCTCGCCAGCCTTCACCTTGCGCCGCCCGAGTGCAAGCGTGTCCAGCGCCTGCTGGTCGGGCGCGGTCATGCCACCAGGCAGGCACAGGTCGCGCAGGTTGCAGGCCGAGCACTGCGTCTGCATCGGCGGCACCGCCACCGGCGCGGCACGCAGGCTGCGCACGGACACGCGCGAGATCAGCTCGCGTGCCTCTTTCCCGTCACGTGCATCGCGCTCATCGCCTGGACTGCGCTTGTCAGGCGCATGGCGCGCGTGGCCAAGGTCGCGGGGTTCCTGCATCGGACGAAGGGCGGTCACGGTCATGGTCGACTCCTCATGAAACGCGGCGATGAAGGCCGCTGCGGTGATGGCTGGCGCAGTCGCTGACGGCTGCGGCCAGTTGCTCGAACTCGGTGGACTTGTCCAGGTAGCGGCTGGCGCCGTCGGCCAGGTAGCGGCGGCGGTAGGCGTCGTCATGGTTGTTGCTGAACACGACGAAGGCCACCTCGGGCTGGGCAGCGCGCACGCTGCGCAGCACCTGCAGCCCGGTGCCGCCTTGCAGATGCACGTCAAGCACCACCACGTCGGGGCGGCTGTCGCGGATGCCGGCAATCGACGCCTGCGGCGTGGCGGCCTCACCCACCACGCACATCGCCGCGGTGGCCAGCAGCCGCGCGATGCGCTCGCGCACCGGCTGCGAATCCTCGGCCAGGAACACCCGGATCGGGGCTGCGCCCGCTGCCGCTGCCGTGGCTGCTATGGCTGCTGCAGGGGTCGCAGGTGTTGCAGGTGCATTCGGGTCCATGCCTGCATCGTCGCGCGCTGCCATGCGCACGGCCATCGTCCGTGGACGAGTTACAGCATCGGAGGGCTCCGAAGCGCGGCTCGGACGATTCCTAGGCGCAGCCCCGGACGGCTAGGGCTGCGGGTCGGCCAGGCCATGGCGCATGGCGTAGCGCATCAGGTCGCTGGCGTTGTCCACGCCAAGCTTGTGCATCAGGTTGGTCTTGTGGGTGCTGACCGTCTTGACCGACAGGTGCAGCCGCTGCGCGATGGCACTGACCGCCTCGCCGGCGACGAGTGCCTCGAACACCTGAAACTCCCGGTCGGACAGCGCCTCGTGCGGCGCGCGATCGCCCGCCCCGGGCGCCGCCCCCAGCGCCAGCTGTTCGGCCACCTCGGCGCTGATCCACGCGCCGCCGGCGGCCACCTTGCGCAGCGCCTGCCCCAGCAGCGCCGGCGCACTTTCCTTGGTGAGGTAGCCGTTGGCGCCGGCCTTGATGGCGCGCACCGCGTACTGCAGTTCCTCGTGCATGCTCAGCACCAGGATGCGCAGCGCGGGCCGCTCGCTGCGTACCCAGCGCAGCAGCTCCATGCCGCTCTTGCCGGGCATCGACAGGTCCAGCAGCAGCAGGTCGAACGCGAGCGTGCGCACGCGCTCCATCACCTCGGTGCCGTTGGCGGCCTCGCCCACCACCTGCAGCTCGCCGGCGTCGGCCACCAGCCGCTTGAGGCCTTCGCGCACGATGGCGTGGTCATCGGCGATCACCACCCGCTTCATGCACCCGCCCCGATGAAGCCCGGTGGCGCCGCGGTGTCGTCGCCCGCCAGCGGCGCACGCACCTCGATGCGCGTGCCCTCACCCGGGCGGCTGATCACCTCGAGCTCGGCGCCCATCAGCTGCACCCGCTCGCGCAGGCCCATCAGCCCCATCGACTGCGGCTGGCGTGGCGCGGCCAGATCGAACCCCACACCGTTGTCGGCCACCAGCAAGCTCAGCCAGCCGGCGCGCCCGGGGAGGGGCAGCAGCTCCAGGTCGACCCGGCTGGCCTGTGCATGCTTGCCGATGTTGGCCAGCGATTCCTGCACGATGCGAAACAGCGCGGTGGCATGCATGGCATCGGGCTCCAGCGCCTCGTCGAGCGCCAGGTCCACCGGCACGCCATGCCGCTCGGTGAAGCGCTGCGCCAGCCACTCGAGCGCAGGCACCAGGCCCAGGTCGTCCAGCAGCAGCGGCCGCAGGTCGGCAGCGATGCGGCGGGTGGAGGCCACCGTCTCGTCCAGCATCGACTGCATCGTGGCCAGGCGCGCCGCCACCTCCAGGCAGCGCGCGTCACGCAGCTCGGCATGCATCGCCTGCACCCGCTCGTGCAGCCACTGCGTGTCCATCTTCAGGGCAGCGAGCGACTGCGCCAGCTCGTCATGCAGCTCGCGCGCCACGCGCGACTTCTCGGCCTCGCGGATCTGGTGCGCCTGCGATGCAAAGCGGTGCAGCTCGGCCTGTACCGCCACGCGCTCGGTCACGTCGCGCAGGATCACGGTGAACAGCTTGCCCTGCGGCGTGTCAACCTGCGAGATCGACGCCTCAAGCGGAAACTCTTCGCCGCTGCGACGCAGCCCGCGCACCACGGCCGCGCGGCCCATGCGCCGCGACGAGCCGCCGGTGTCGGCAAAGCGCTGCATGTGCGCGCCGTGGTCGTGCTGAAAGCGCTGCGGGATCAGCAGCGACAGGCTCTGGCCCAGGGCCTGCGCCGCGCTCCAGCCGAACACCTGCTCGGCGGCGCGGTTGTACAGGACGATGCGGTGGGTGGCATCCACCGTCACCACCGCGTCCATGGCCGAATCGACCAGACTTTGCAGTCGCTGGTCGTTCACTTCACCGCGAATCAGGTCGTGCGGAACCACCACACAACTGTACCGCAGCGCCGCCTGCGGCAGGGCCCTGAGACGCTGCGCTGCGCTGAGGGACTAGCGCCGATCGGGGGTGGATGTGCCGTGCAGCACCAGCGTCATCGCGCAGGTACCGGCAGCGATGAACCAGAACAGGAAGAAGGCCGCGGTGTAGACCGTCTGGCGCGACCAGCCCCGGGCGCCCGCAGCGCCCAGCAGGTCGGCCGGATCGACCCAGGCAAACACCAGCATCTCGAGCGCGCAGGCCGCCAGAAAGGCGGGCCAGGCCACCACCATCAGCTGTCGGGCGGTCATGCGCACCCCCTCACTGCGCCGGGGTGGCCGCATGGTTGCGGCCCTGCACGGCTGGCAGGTGCGCGCGGTCGCGCAGCTCGAGGGTGCGGTTGATCTCGATGCCCTTGCGGTAATAGTCCTCGGTCACCAGCGCGTCGGGCGAGCGCAGCGCCAGCCACAGGGTGACGAAGCCGGCGACGATCACCACCAGCGGGCCGGCCAGCACCAGCCACACATGGCCGTGGCGCCACCACGGTGCGGGTGACGGGGAATGTGTGGCCTCTTGCATCACGGGTTTTTGCATCACGTTTTTTTGCATCAGGGTCTCCTTCAACGCGGCACGATGAACACCGACTTTTCGCTGACATGGGCCGTGCCGCCCACCTCGGCCACATCAAAGTGCACCGCATGCGAACCGGCCGCGGCGCTGCCGTAGGGCAGCTGCAGCCGCACCGCCACCCAGCGCGACTCGGCCGGCCCCACCCGGGTTTCGGGGTCGGAGGCCAGCACCAGGCCCGGCAGGCCGCGCGCCGTGATGCGGTAGTGCTGCGTCTGTTCGGTCGCGTTCATCACCTGCAGGCGATAGACGTTCTCGAGCTTGCCGCCTTCGACGATGCGCGCCAGCGCCACCCGGTCGCGCACCACATCCACCTTCAGCGGCGTGCGCACCGCCAGGCTGAAGGCCATGGCCAGGCACACCAGACCGAGGATGGCGCTGTACACCGGCACCCGCGGCCGCAGTGCGCGGCGCAGCATTTGCGCGCGGCTCCAGCGATGCTGCATGCCGTTTTGCGTGGTGTAGCGAACCAGCCCGCGCGGATAGCCCAGCTTGTCCATCACCGTGTCGCAGACGTCGGCGCAGGCGCCGCAGCCGATGCATTCGTACTGCAGGCCCTGCCGGATGTCGATGCCGGTGGGGCAGACCTGGACGCACAGGGTGCAGTCCACGCACTCGCCCAGCGCCAGCGCACGCGGGTCGGCACTGCGCGAACGCGCGCCACGCGGCTCGCCGCGGGTCTCGTCGTAGCTGACGATCATGGTGTCGGCATCGAACATCGCGCTCTGGAAGCGTGCGTACGGGCACATGTACTTGCACACCTGCTCGCGCATGAAGCCGGCATTGCCATAGGTGGCCAGGCCGTAGAACAGCACCCAGAACACCTCCCACGAGCCCATGCGGGTCTGCAGGAAGTCCATGCCGAGCTCGCGCACCGGCGAGAAGTACCCCACGAAGGTGAAGCCGGTCCACAGCGCCACCATCAGCCACAGCAGGTGCTTGAACCACTTCTTGACCAGCTTTTCCAGTGAGAAGGCGGCGCCGTCCAGACGCAGGCGCGCGCTGCGGTCGCCCTCGACCTTGCGCTCGATCCACAGGAAGATCTCGGTGTACACCGTCTGCGGGCAGGCGTAGCCGCACCACAGGCGGCCCGCCAGCGCAGTGAACAGGAACAGCGATAGCGCACTGATGACCAGCAGCCCGGTCAGGTAGATGAAGTCCTGCGGGTACAGCACCAGGCCAAAGAGGTAGAAGCGCCGCGCCGCCAGATCGAACAGCACCGCCTGGCGCTGGCCCCACTCGAGCCACGGCAGGCCGTAGAACACGATCTGCGTGAGCCACACCAGAGCCCAGCGCCAGCTGGAAAAGAGCCCGCTCACGGTGCGCGGGTACACCTTCTGGTGGGCCGCGTACAGCGATACCTCGACGTCCTGCGCGCCGGCCGCAGCGCCCTGCGCGGCAGCCACCGGCTGGATCGGTATCACCTTGCGAGCCTCGCGCGCCTTACCCGCCTTGTGCGACGACAGGAGCGGTTCGCTCACGCTGGCTCCAGGGCCGGGTCAGCGCACGGTGGCGGCCGCCAGCACCGGCTTGTTCGACAGCCCCCACACGTAGGAAGCCAGCACATGGATCTGCGCTTCGGTCAGCTTGTCCTTCTGCGCGGGCATCTGGTTGACCTTGCCGGTGTTGATGATGGCGACGATGGCCTGCTCGCCCCAGCCGTGCAGCCACACGCCGTCGGTCAGGTTCGGTGCGCCCAGCGCCTGGTTGCCCTTGCCGTCCATGCCGTGGCAGGCGGCACAGGCGCCGTACTTGCCCTTGCCCAGCGACGCACGCAGCGAATCGTGCGGGCTGCCCGAGAGGCTCAGCACATAGTGCGCGACGTTCTTCACATCGTCAGGTGAGCCCACCGCAGCCGCCATCGGCGGCATGTTGCCCTGCCGGCCGGCGCTCAGCGTCTCGCGGATCTTCTCGGGCGCACCGCCATACAGCCAGTCGCCATCGGCCAGGTTCGGAAAGCCCTTGCTGCCGCGCGCATCGCTGCCGTGGCATTGCGCGCAGTTGTTCATGTACAGCCGCTCGCCCATGGCCATGGCCCCCACGTCGCCGGCCACCTGCTCTGCCGGCATGCCGGCAAAGCGTGCATACAGCGGCTCGAGCGCGCGGTTGGCCTGGTCGATCTCGGCCTGGTGCGCGGCGCTGGAGCTCCAGCCCAGCTGGCCGGCGAAGGTACCCAGGCCCGGATAGGCCACCAGGTACTCCGCCGAAAAAACGACAGTGATGATGAACAGGCCCACCCACCAGCGCGGCAGCGGGTTGTTCATTTCGCGCAGGTCTTCGTCCCACACATGGCCGGTGGTGTTGTCGGCCGAGGCCTTGACCTTCTTGCGCGAGGTCACCCACAGCAGCACCATGCACGCCACGATGCTCAGCACCGTGAGCGCGGCCACATAGACCGACCAGAAGTCGCTGGTGAAGTCACTCATGTTCCCGTCCTGCCTTTCGCAACTCAATCGTCCTGGCCAAAGGGCAGGCGCGCGGCGTCTTCAAAGCGCGCGGCATTGGCGCGGCGCCAGGCCCAGACCCAGATGCCGACAAAGCTGGCCAGGCTGGCCAGCGTGGCGGCGATGCGCAGGGTGGTGATGTCCATGGCCTTGCTCCTTACTTGAGGGTGGTGCCCAGCACCTGCAAATACGCAATCAGCGCGTCCATCTCGCTCTTGCCCCTGACCTCGTCGGCCGACTTGGCGATCTGCTCGTCGCTGTAGGGCACGCCCACGGTGCGAAGCGCCTTCATGCGCGGGGCCACATCCGCCGGCTCGACCGCATTGCGCTCGAGCCACGGGTACGCCGGCATGTTTGATTCGGGCACCACGTCGCGCGGGTTGACCAGGTGCACCCGGTGCCATTCGTCGCTGTACTTGCCGCCCACACGGTGCAGGTCGGGGCCGGTGCGCTTGCTGCCCCACTGGAACGGGTGGTCGTAGACGAATTCGCCGGCCACCGAGTAGTGGCCGTAGCGCAGCGTC
>JACCDP010276053.1_pt1 | contig 12954 bp, 12 predicted proteins | sample 7445841 | NCBI WGS metagenome assembly JACCDP01 (sample SAMN15323441, study PRJNA562643) | freshwater metagenome | isolation source: river surface water | place: USA:Blue River Watershed | collected 2017-08-17
CGTACGCAGTGCCTGGTCATGCGTGGAGAGCTGAATCAAGCCTTTCACCGGCCAAGCCGTGCGGAACCGCTTAGAGAAGAATCGATACTGAGGGCGAATCGCGATTTGGGCTAACTCCGGATAAAACCATGCGACTCCATGCGGGAGCATCAACACGCCGTTGGAAGAAAACCGCTCGCGTACGGCACTGACTGCGGCACCGGGCCATTGATCAGGGCGCTTCGCGACACGGCAGCCGTACCGGACGGCATCCGGAGTCAGCCGAATAAAATACAGCCAATCGCCGACGACTAATCCGAGCAACAATATGCTTGCGAAAAGACCGGCTAGGAGCATGGATGTAGCTATCCCATAGGAGCGGAACGCGAATCAAGGCAGTGGAGGCCTTCAATCGTTCGTGTCCCATACTGAAGAATCGTACAAAGAGCACGAGTTCCAGATCCTCCAAGGAATCTGTTGACTCATCAAGAGCAGTTTGGCTACAGTACGGCGGGCTACGTTCCGGGCGGGTCTTGATCAAGTCGCTTTCCCGCCAGAATTTTATCCCGCGTCGGCATCTTGCTGTTGTTGCCCACACTCCGCAGCCAAAAGCATGCAGAGAGTGAGGCGTCTGAGGTTTGGAGGAGAGTATGGATCCAGACAAAATTGAGCGCGTTTACACCACGTACGCGGGGTTTTACGACAAGGTTTTTGGAAAAGTCTTTCATGAAGGGCGCGAATCAGCTATCCGGAATTTAGACGTACAACCGAACGAACGCATCCTGGAAGTGGGGGTGGGGACCGGATTGGCTCTTCCGATGTACCCTCGCCATTGCCGCATTGTCGGGATCGACCTCTCCGAAGGCATGTTGGCGAAAGCGAAAGAGAAGGCTGAGACTCTCTGCCTCGATCATGTCGAACTGCACCGCATGGATGCCGGCGCAATGGAATTCGCCGATGACAGCTTCGACACGGTGGTGGCGGCCTATGTCGTCACAGCGGTTCCGGACTATCGAAAGTTGGTCAATGAGATGATTCGGGTCTGTCGCCCGGGCGGCCGAATTGTCATGCTGAATCACTTCAGTAATGGGAACAAGGTCATTGCAGCTATGGAGAAGGTGATTTCTCCGTTGACCAAACATTTGGGGTGGCGCACGGACCTCTCGCTTAATACGGTGCTGGAAGGGACGTCGTTGCGTATTGCACGGAAACAGAGTGTGAATCCGTTACGGTTTTGGGCGTTGGTTGAATGTGTAAACGGAAAAACGAAGCAGACGAACGGCAACGGTGTCTCGCACAAGGTCCCAGACTATGTGAATGGTACTAGTACCGCCGGTTTCTCAGCGGGCAGTGGTCAGGAACAGTATTCCCCGGAGCACGTGCACTGACGTGCAGAGGCTGTACATCTCACCGACCTCGCCGTGAGTCCTGTTCCCGTGCGAGCCAGTTCTCCCATTCGCGGCCTGGAATGATTGTCGTGCCGACCAGGCAGTCACCTGGGAATTGTCGGGTAATATGATCCGCAAGGACTTCCAGCATGCGGCTCATACGTTGATCTTGATCCCCAAACACCCGCAGCATTAACCCGAAGCCCTGCCTTTCTAAGGGGCCGTAGGCCAGGACATGCATCAGACTGTCAGCGCTCGCCCTGGTGTCACCGACTGGAATCAAATCACCTTCCCACTGCACCGTCGGATGCGCCGTTGCGCTCCCATTCGTCTCACGCCACATGCAGGGCAGGCCGGCTTGATCTAACTCATGTAACAGCCGATCAATGGTGGGTCCTGGGCCCGTCCGACCTTGGAAGATCCACCGAGCGAGTTCAGCCGTTGGTCGGGCGGTTACGAACGGTGCGGCGACTTCCTCCAGATGTGCTTCATCACACACGACATACAGTTCGCCCTGCGGATCGAACCAAAATCGCAATTTCCCAGCACTCAATTCTGTCTGAATGATGCCCAGAGAAGAACAATCGGCCCCATCTTGCTCGAACACCGAAAAATCCGTCACGCCCGTCATCGTGAGTTTGGCGACTCGGACTAATCCGCGGACTTCGTAGCGAATGATTACGGAGATTGTCGTCCCAGCATGGACCTCCCGTCCCGATCCTTCGTCAAAAAGGCGGCGCTTGGAGATCTGCATATCGGTCACATAGCCGGAACGGAATCCGCCTGTATGGCCGATCAACCATCGTAGATCGTCAGCGTTTTGGATAACGTGAGTCATGAGAGCGATTGTAGCGTAGGTATGGCCACACTGCTACCTCTTCGACTGTCCCCAAATCGAGACTACAGGAGGGAGGCGTGGGCGGAGTGGAGCCCTGATTTCACAGGAGCCCTGCTGAGTGAGGCCGGCCTTCTTGCATAAGGATGTTGCGATCGTCGCTTCGTCTCGGCCCTGGTTGATCATGATGAAGAGGCCATGAGGCTGTAGGTTTCGAGCGATTTGTGAGAACAAGGCGTGGGGGGCAAACACTGAGAGTGGCATCCGCCAAGCCAACACAGGGTCGGGTGTGACGAATGGATACCAGGCGGTCACGATGTCCGCCGGACGTACATAGCTCGCGTAGTCGCCGACGATGAACTGTGTGTTCGGCAGGTGTTGGATATACCCGCGCGCGTAGTCGAGGCGGCTATGCCCATTGATGTAGATCCGGTGGCCTTCGATCTCGATGCCCAGTAGCTCCGTCGGTCGGAAGAAGGTGTGCAAGACCGAAGCGTACCAAAAATTACTGGAGCCGACATCCTGAACGACTCCACCTCTTGAACGTGGGAGTTTCAGTGCCTTCCATGCTTGTTCCAGAATGTCGAGGTAGTCGTACTGCTTGAACGCGGTGAGCCGTCGGGCCTGCTCTTCGAATCGCACATCAAAGTGTCGCTGAAGCCGCTCAATTCGCTCCCGTGCGATTCCACTGAGCTGCTCCAATTGTTCGGCGGAGTGTTCTCGGTACATCCCTCGCGACCAGGCCAACCGTTCACCGAAGACATACCAGAACGCGTGATATCGAGAGGCGAGCAATTGCCGGATTGAATAAGATCGTGGGGTGTCATGCGAATTCAATAATGCGGAGGGGGCATGATCCTGAACGCCGGCGTTTTGCTTGATAACGGAGACGGGCATAATACTTCTTCTTCGGAAGATTGGCTCAAGGCCTGAAGGGGAGCGGCTGGAAAAGGTAGAGCGAGATTAGGTGGAGAGGGTGCGCACGAATAGATCCGGCTCTTCTGGCGTCACAAGCCAAGGACGATTATGCTTACGCTCAATCCAGACAAATCGATCGGTGCGTGAGACGTACAGCTGTACAATGCCATGCCGCTTTGTCCATAGCCAACCGAAGCCCCCACCGAGTCCTCCGGCGCCGATTCTCATTCCCCAGCCAATTTTGCGTTTCAACGCATCGCGGTCAAGAAGCCGAACGTCGGAAATGCTCTCGCGGGGGATTTCGTAGCGCCTCAATGGCCAGATGATGTTGAGAGATCGAGAACTAAGGACAAAATAGCTCGGTCGAAAACGGAGCCAAATCCAGGTATAGAAGGTTATCACAAGCAAGCAGGGTATGAGATAAGTCGGAGTCAGTACCATAGCCGCAAGAAGGAAGCTGAGTGGCAGGATCAGAAGCACGAGTGTCACGATGAGGATAATGGGTGACATGGGAGCTAGGCGGAAGATTTTGTCTGCTATGCGTTCGCTCATGATGTGACTTGCAAGAGCTTGAGGCATCAGCGGCAAGCCGGGTCCGCCGCATCATTCAACCTTGAAGAGATACTACTCATACAGTGCCAAGTCATATGGAGACATGCAATGGAAAGTCACTTCTCTGACGGAGGGAAGGTCGGTCAAAAGTGTGCCGGGTAGCCATAGCCGCTGGTGCTGATACTGGGAAAACTAGAACCTTCATGTCAGGGTGGCCTCTTCTCAAGGAAACTCTGCTTGCGAGGTCTGTGGCAGACAGTGTATGTATCCTTTCAGGTATCGTCCCGGTCATAACTCGTTCTGATCCCCGCTGAATCGGACTCACAAACATGCAGAGAGCCATCTGTCTCCAACACGTTTCTTTTGAGGGGCCCGGAGCGTTTGCGTCATCCCTGTCGACCCGGATGGTGAATCTCGAGCGGTATCTAGTCCCACAAGATGGGTTGCCGAAAGACGCGGGTGATCTATTGATCGTGATGGGGGGTCCGATGTCAGTCAATGACTCAGATCCGTGGATTGCCGAGGAGACCGCGTTCATCAGATCAGCGTTGCGGGCCGGTACGCCGGTGATCGGCGTGTGTTTAGGGAGCCAGTTCATGGCGAAGGCACTTGGTGCCACGGTGCGATCAGGCAAGGCATTGGAAATCGGCATGACAGCGGTGCGTCTCACTGAGGATGGGAAAAAAGATCCAGTGTTTGGCGCTGCGGCTGGCGCGTTCGAGGTGTTTGAATGGCACGGGGAAATCTTCGACTTGCCCAGTGATTGTGTCCCGTTGGCTGGATCCGAGATAGCGCCGCTGCAGGCCTTTCGTTATGGCGATCATGCGTATGGTCTGCTCTTCCATCTGGAAATGGAAGAAGGTGGAATCGACTCGCTGTGCCGGGAATGCGCGTCTGATTTGGCGAAAGCGCACGTTACAGCTTCCCATGTGAAATCGTTGGCAATGCCTCAGCTTCCCCAGTTACATGCCATAGCCGATCGACTGATCGACCACCTCTTGACAGCACCACGTTGATTACCAGCTCCGTCCTGAAGTAGTCTTATTCCTCCATCTACAAGTCGGAACGTCATCATCTCGAAAGTCTGCGAGCGGCTCACTGGCTTGAGGACATGCATACCGTCCGCCGTTAAGACGGGCTCATTGAAGAAAGGAGATTGATCGATCATGGCCGGTTTCCCGATAGAAGTTGCCACACGTATTAAGACATTACCTCCGTACCTCTTTGCCGCGATCGACAAGATGAAGCAAGAGGCTATTGCCCGAGGGGTCGACATAATCAACCTTGGCATAGGCGATCCTGATTTACCCACGCCAGGTCCGATCATCGACAGCTTGGCCAAGGCGGCCAAGGACCCCAAGCATCACCAATACCCTTCCTATGAAGGTATGTTGTCATTCAGGAAAGCGGTCGCTGATTGGTACAAGCGCCGTTTCAATGTCACGCTCAATCCCACCGACGAGGTCCTCACGCTGATCGGGTCGAAAGAAGGAATCGGGCATATTCATCTTGCCTTCGTCGATCCAGGGGATGTGGTGCTGGTTCCAAGTCCAGGCTATCCGGTCTATCCCGTCGGAACCAGTTTTTGTGGGGGCACGTCCCACTTCATGCCCTTGACCAAAGCCAACGGCTTTCTGCCGGATTTAGGTGCGATTCCAAACGATGTGGCTAAGAAGGCCAAGCTGATGTGGCTCAATTCGCCGAACAATCCCACATCGGTGATCATGACGAAAGACTACTTCAAGCGAGCCATTGAATTTGCACACGAGAATCAGATTATCATCTGCCACGATGCGGCCTACTCGGAGATCTATTACGACGGCAAGCGACCAGTGAGTTTTATGGAAGTCGAAGGGGCCAAGGACGTCGGTGTGGAATTTCATTCACTCTCCAAGACGTACAACATGACCGGTTGGCGTATAGGGTTCGTGGTCGGGAACAAGACAGTTGTGGGGGCACTAGGCAAAGTGAAAAGCCAGTTGGACTCCGGGGTGTTCGAAGCGGTGCAAGATGCCGGTATCACCGCTCTGGGGCTCGACGATTCCGTGACGGACGGCATCCGGAAGATTTATCAGGAACGCCGCGACACCATCGTTCCGGGGCTCAAGAAGCTCGGGTTGGACGTCGATGCGCCACCTGCGGCTTTCTATATTTGGGTGACGGTACCCAAAGGGTACACCTCCGCGTCCTTCACCGCCCATCTGTTGGAAAAGGCCGGCATTGTGACGACGCCCGGTAACGGCTTCGGCGCACCAGGCGAAGGCTATATCCGTATGACGGTGTGCACGACTAGAGAGCGGCTTGCAGAGGCGGTGGAGCGGATTAAGAAAGTAGGATTCTGACACGGTGAGGGGGTGAAGGGTAAGGGGTGAGGTGGAAATACATGGAGCTGGATCCCTTACTCCTTCCCCCGCACTCCTAATTGACTATGGAGACTGTCTTCATCGGATTTGGGTCGAATGTGGGCGATCGAGTCGATTTGTGCGATCGAGCTGTGACATTGCTCAGTCTGCTCCCCCATTCGCGGCTCATGGGAGTGTCCCTCTTGTATGAAACAGAACCGGTTCGTGGTGAGACCGATCCAGGGGACGGGTGGTTTCTCAACGGGGTGATCCAGATCAAAACTGACATCACACCCAAGAGCCTCCTCGCGATCCTCCAAGAGATTGAGCGATCACTCGGACGGGATGAGGAGAACCGCTCTGGCCCACGCACGATCGATCTCGATATTCTGTTCTACGGTGAGCGTGTTATCAAGGAACCAGGGTTGACCATCCCGCATCCTCGTCTCCATGGCCGGCGGTTCGTTCTCATGCCTCTGAATGAATTGGATCCGCTCTGGGTCCATCCAATACTCAAGCAATCGGTTGATCAATTATTGAGGGAGGTGAAGGACCCAGCACAAGTCCAGCTGCTCTTTCCTCAACCTTCGACGAGATATGGATCGCGTCCGGCGTGCAGTGCGCCACCCGGCTCATGAAGATCATTCGTTCACCGAGTGCCATGACAGCTTGGAGCGAAGGGCTCAGGCGTGAAGGTGTACGCATTGGGCTCGTGCCGACGATGGGGGCGTTGCACGATGGGCATCGGGCGCTGATACGAGCAGCCCGGTTGCGATGCGATGCCCTCGTAGTCAGCATCTTCGTCAATCCCACACAATTCGGGCCCCATGAAGACTTCACCAAATATCCGCGTCCCATTTCACGCGATCGAGCCCTTTGTAGACAGGAAGGTGCTGATGTTTGTTTTGAACCAAGTGTACAGGTCATGTACCCAGAAGGATTTCAAACAACTGTGAGTCTCCCGTCGATTGCACGTCGATGGGAAGGGGAGGTTCGCCCTCATCATTTTTCCGGCGTGGCGACCGTGGTGACCAAACTATTCGGAATGGTATCGCCCCAGATCGCGATCTTTGGACAGAAAGACTTCCAACAATCAGTGCTTGTCGATCGGTTGGTGAAGGATCTCAATCTCGGTGTCAAAATCGTCGTGAGACCGACAGTTCGTGAGCATAACGGACTGGCGATGAGTTCACGGAATGTGTATCTGTCGCCTGATGATCGAGGTCGAGCCGCGACGTTGTACAGAAGCCTTCGGGCAGGGGCTGAGGCAATCCAGCGGGGTATCGCTGATGGGAAGACCATACAAGCGGTAATGCACCAGGCCATCAAGGCAGAACTAACCATGACGATCGACTATCTGGCGGTTTGTGACCCTCGTACACTAGAACCAATTTCTGCCGTGACTGCGAGAGTCGTCTTGCTTGGAGCGGTACGTCTTGGGTCTGTTCGGCTGATTGATAATCTTCTGGTGACCGTTCCACGACGGCGATCCTAGAACGCGAACCGGTGCTACGAAAAGAGATTCTGGTGGAAGCTTTGCCCCACCAGCAGACTGAGAATGACCTGGCTGAGGCGGTTCTTATCAGCTGTCACCATTTCGAGAAAACTGAGACCCATGGATCCTGGCCTCGATGAGCAGACCATGGCTGTTTCTATCTTGATCGGTTCTTCATCGGAAGCCGGTTTGATGACCAGCTCGACAAACGTTCCTTGAGGCAACGTGGCCGTTGTCTCAAGCGTACAGCCACCCATGGAAATATCCGTCACTCGATTGGTCGTTTGCACGGCCTGTTCTGTCAGTAGGTTGGCGCGGAAGGACACCGGCAATCGCTTATATTCCCGGCGGTCGGTTGCTAATGGGGGAGCTGGAGCCTGGCTTCGAAAGACTCGGAAGCGCGTGGTACAGAGTTGACAGCGGAATGGGAAGACCCCGAAGCGATTAAGAACCCGCTCCAGGATGCCTTCATCATGGAGTATTCGAACAAAGGGTGTGCCGCAACTTGGACAGTGTGGATCTCTCATGAGCTCTCGGAAGAACCTACAGCCGTATCATGGGTAAAAAGTGACGATGCCAGCTGGTGTTCTCGTTGTGCCTCCAAGATTGGATCGATTTGAGCCGGTGAATAGGTTGGAGGCTTCACCCATTTTCCATCTGCCCGTTTGTAGCCACCAACCTTGCTCAAATTCGACCGGTGCACTTCCTGAAACACGGCTTCCATGTCAATCCCATAAGATACCGCCGTGCCATAGGTCACATAGAGGAGATCCGCCATTTCTTTCGCGACTGCAGCAAGATTCCCGGCCGCCATGGCTTCTTTCAGCTCATCGAACTCTTCCTGAATGAGACGGACCCGAAGCTGCTTTGTGTCATCGTTGAGTTCTGTCGGAACGTTTTGCACGAGAATATCGAACCTATTGTGAAATGCTTCCACCATCATCTGTTCGTTGGTCATGCGTACTCCTTTATTCGACATCACACGATAAGGTTTTACGGGGAACGACCTCCGTGGGTTCAAGCGTGAGGATGTCGCGGTCCGAGGACACTCCCAATTCTTTAAATCGCCGTGCAGCCGGGAGAATACGGGTCTCAAGGGAGCCCACGGCACGGTTATATGCCGACACACTTTTGCCGAGTGCGTGCCCCACGTCGTTCATATGTTCCGCCAATACCGCCATCCGCTCGTAGAGCTCTTTGCCCAATCGGGCTGCTTCTTCCGCATGGGCCGTCATGCGCTCTTGTCGCCATCCGTAGGCGACCGCGCGTAGCAGTGCGATCAATGTGGCCGGGGTCGCCAGCACGATTCCATGTGCAAATCCTTCTTCAATGAGGCGAGGATTCTGGTCCAACGCGGCTCCGAGGTACTGCTCACCGGGAAGAAATAAGACCACGAACTCCGGGGAATGTTCGAACTGTGTCCAATAGGCCTTCAACGATAATTCGTCCATGCGGCTCTTTACCTGTGCGGCATGGCGACGCAAGGCCTCGGCTTGTTGGGTGTCGTCCTGCGCTTCATGGGCGTCAAGGTAAGCCGAGAGAACGGTTTTCGCATCAACGATGATCTGGCGGCCGCCCGGAAGCTGGACCACCATATCAGGCCGAAACCGTGCATCCTCGCCGGTGACGGAGTATTGTTCGATGAAATCACAGTGTTCGACCATGCCAGCCAGTTCAGCGACTCGTTTTAAGGTCAACTCTCCCCACTGGCCTCGTACGGTTGGAGCACGAAGAGCCTTGACCAGGTTGCCGGTTTCTTGCTGTAACTTCTGTTGGGACTCAGCCAATGATTTCAGGTGTTGATCCAGTCCACCGTAAGCCGACTGGCGCGACTGCTCCAGAAGACGGAGCTGCTCATCGTACCGTTGTAGCGTATCGTGGAGTGGTCGCACCAAGGCATCAATGGCCTGCTGGCGTTGCACCAGGTCACCATCCGCTTTGACATGCAGGGTTTCGAATGTCACGGCGGCGAGTTTCAAAAATGCCTCGTTGTTTTGCTTCAATGCTTCACCGGAGAGGGCTTGGAATGACCCCACAAGTTCCTGACGTGTTTGGTCCAGCAGGGCTTTTTGTTCCGTCACTTGCCGTGCCGCAGCGTCCAGGCGAGTCTCGGCCACTACTCGTGCTTGTTGAGTCTGAGACAGTTCCTCACGAAGGGATAGCGTCGCAGTCCACTCTAGTTCCAGCTGCTTTCTCACTTCGTCAGCGATGGCCTCAGCGCGCTGGGTCTGTGCGCGCATACGTCCAGAGACCCAGAGTCCTACCAATAGGCCACCAAGGATCAGTCCAATCCCAAGGCCTATGAAAAGAGGGATCGCATCAGTCATCGGTATGACAAAATCAAAAAAATGAGGAAGCAAAGAACTCCCATATATAGGGTGTTAAAACAGTATTTCGAGGCAGAGTACGCAAGGTATTGAGAAAGGTCAAGGAGCAGAAGACCCAGATCAAACAGCTCTAGCCGGTCCGGGATTGTGTGGATGGCTCGATACAAATGGTCCCCGATCCGGCGTCAAGCCTAACCCGCAGTCCATCAGAAAGCTGGGTCATTGCTCCGTCCACGTTCGCAACGGTCGGGAGCCCATATTCACGAGCAATGATGGCTCCATGAGACAAGGTCCCACCCATTTCCGCAATCAGTCCACCGGCAATTCCAAAGAGCGGCGCCAGGCCTGGATCGATGACCGAGACGACCAGGATTTCACCCGGCTGAACTTTGCTCCAATCCAGAACCGAACGGATCATCCGTACCGAGCCAATCACAGCCCCAGAGCTGATGGGCATGCCGGTTAACTGGCCGCTTCCATCGGATTGGTGTGATTTCAGAATCTGGTCATTTATGGAGTCCCAATCTCGAATGGTATCGGGGACTGTGACTGCTGCATGACGTTCACGTTCAATACGTCGCTCCTGGATGATGGCTTTCCAGTCTTTGGTGCTTCCAGCTAGGAGATCGGTTCGATCGTCGATCGAAAGGAAGAACATGTCATCGTACTGATCAAGTCGGCCCTCAGCAACCAAGAGTTCCCCGAGACGGATCAGGAGGGTACGGATAGCGGTTGAGTAATACATCAAATGATGTCGATTCGCCTCGCGCAGGGCGAAAAAGCGACAAAGCCTTCGGTAACACCATGAAAAAATCAGCCTTCTATCGAGGCGCCACCCGAGTCGCCCTGTAATCTGAGCCAGTGCGGCGATCCTTATGCTCTCTTGGCGGGAAAGAATCGCCTCACGAGAAGGAGAAGACGATACAAGCTGGGTACGGAGAATCGTCAATATCGCTTCCGGGTTCTCCGCCAGACGTGGCGACATGACATCTGATTCACCCACCCCACGATGACCGTAGTCTTCCAGGTAGGTCGTGAAGATACGGAGAAACTTCGTGCCGCTAAGTGCCGAGCGAAATCTCGGCGCATCCCATGCTTCGGCGGTGAGAAATGCGCTTGCCTTCGGCTCAGCTCGAGCAATGTCCGTGAGCTCGGCGAGACGGAGAATCTGTTGGGCACTGATGACGGTTCCCTGTCCCTGAAGCGCCGCGTTCAACAGCTCTCTCCAGTCGGGACCGAGCCAGCGAGGCAGGATGTGGCTGAAAATTTGTAGGCACTGTCCCACCCCTCCAGCGATGCCAAAGGTGATCTCACGGCCCTCCAGCCACGGACCGAGCGCATCCAACTGAGGGAGAAGTTCATGCATGGTAAGGGATTGGATGCGGTCACGCGCATACGTGGCGGCCAGTTCCTTCATTTCTTGGAATAGTCGGGGGCCGGAATGTTCAACCCTTCGCATCTCTGCCCACATCAACCATCCTGCTCGCATAAATGCCAACCCAACGAACGGCTGAACCTCTGGGATAGTGGCCAGTGGTTCGCCTCCCATTTGTTCGGCGTTCATGGACGGATCTCCTCCGAGTTGAGCGACCAAGATATGGAAGAGGGTGACGTTCAAGTAGGGGCGTCCATTCAGTATGCGGACTGATGTGAGACCATCGGGGATCCGGCACCCCAACCTTCGATAGTGGGCAAGGATGTAGCGGTCCATAAACTGTTCAAGAAATGAGAGACTCAGTGGGCTGGGTAGTTCAGGCAGTGTCTCCTTGAAATTGGTCCGCGACCACTCACAGTCATCGTTGGTGAGGTCGGATGCAGGATGGACGCTCGTAATTGGTCGGGCCTGCACGAGCCAGAGTTGTTCGGCATCGAATACCCACTCGATATCCATCGGTTGGCCCAGGGCTCGTTCGATCTGTTTGGCGGCTCTTGCGACAGAAAAAAGTTCATCGTCCGTCAGCGACGAGCGGTGCCGAGTGCCTTCTTTGAGCGGATCGGTCCGTAGCCCCTCATGCGAAACTGAAAGCCGATGAGACTTCTCAGCCAGCACTCGTGAGCGAATCCGTGTTGGTTCTCCGTCGCTTGCCACGTCCACCACGTACTGGTCTGGCCTGATCGTCCCATCGACCAATGGGGCGGCCAGTCCAGGTATGGCGTTAATCATCACGTGAGTGCGTCGACCTGTTACAGGATGTACGGAATACGCCACCCCTGCGGTCTGCGCAGCGACCATCGGCTGGATCAGCGCCGCCATTTTTGGAGGCTTATGGCGGTTCTGCTGAGTCATGTACCTGATTACGCGTTCTTCCCACAGTGAGGCCCAGAGGTCTTTGATAGCCGCTTCAATGTCCGATAGGGTCACGCCGAGGTGAGTGCGATACAGTCCGGCGAAACTGGTATGAGTGGTATCTTCATTTGTGGCGGAAGATCGGACAGCCCAGCGGTCATCTGGAGGGCAACGGAGCGTTTCGAGTGCTGTCCGCCATTGACTGATAAGGTAGGAGATCTCGATTCCCTTGATCCGATTCCTGCAACCGACTAAAGCTGAGCTCCGTTCATGTTCGGGTAGCCGGGAGACCATGGGATACGTGTCGATATCGCTAAAGCCTGATGTCTGTAGAGTCTGCTCATAGGCTTCTGTCGTAATACAGAACCCAGGGGGGACAGAGAAACCTGCTGCGATGAGCCGAGCCAGTCCGACAGCTTTTCCGCCAGTCAGATCAATATCGGTACATTGAGACAGTGGAAGAATGAACGGACGTGTCATAGAGTGGGATGGTAACTAGAGCAGGAGAAGGAGGTAAAGGTCGTTGACGTTTGTCCCTGTGGGACCGGTATGAATATGACATCCAAGAGTCTTCAATGCAGAGTAAGTATTATGCCGATTCAGTGCGGAACGGAGACTAACGCCCAGTCTTGTCGCTCGCGCAGTGGTTTCTCCGCTGACCATCGCACCTGCTGCGTCGGTTGGCCCGTCTGTACCATCACTGCCCAAGGCCACAACCCAGGTCTTTGAAAGACCGGCAATCTCGTAAGCGGCAGCGGCTGCGAATTCCTGGGCGCGTCCACCTTTCCCCGTCCCTGTCACCGTCACCGTCGTTTCACCACCCGCCACCAC
>JACCDP010754336.1_pt1 | contig 12954 bp, 10 predicted proteins | sample 7445841 | NCBI WGS metagenome assembly JACCDP01 (sample SAMN15323441, study PRJNA562643) | freshwater metagenome | isolation source: river surface water | place: USA:Blue River Watershed | collected 2017-08-17
AGCGATTACTTAAATAAATTTGGTAGCACTTTCCTAAGTGGTGGTCAAGAATACAGCTATTTTACTTCAATTGCTGCTTACAACTATTTCCAACAAGGTGGTGAAACTCTTTTAGTAGCTAGAGTAGCTTCAGGATCATGGGCCCCAGCTTCTGCCTCTATAGCCGCTATCAACACTTCAGCTTCTTTTATATTAAAAACCTTCTCTGAAGGTACTATTATGAATAGTGTTAGTACATTAGGTACTAATGGTATTTTACCAAGCGGTTCAGCTGATAATATTAGATGGCAAATTGCTAACGTAGATACAGGTTCAGGTCAGTTTAGCTTATTAATTAGACAAGGTAATGATACAACTACTGAACCTATTGTTCTTGAAACCTGGTCAGGCTTATCATTAGACCCAACTCAAGATAACTTTATTGCTAAGGTAATAGGTGATAGTTACCAAACTTACAATTCAACTGAAAATTTCATAGAAACAATTGGTAATTATCCAAATAATTCAAGATATGTTTATGTATCTTCAGTAGTTAATCCTACTCCATTCTTCTTTGATAATAATGGTACAGCAAAACCTGCTTTCCAACCTTACATCCCAGCAGCCGCTAGTGGTGCATTTGCAGGAGCTTTAGGTGATTTATTCTATGGAGCAGGTGCTTTATACTATTCTCAATCAGCAGGCACTACTAATATTCAAGGTATAGATGCTGACAACTACGATAATATGATTGCTTTAATGTCTAACCAAGACGATTACAGATTTAATGTAATTTCAGTTCCTGGCTTAACATTACAAGATAATACATCTCAAGTAACTACTTTAGTAAATGCTGTTCAATCTAGAGGTGATGCTATTGCAGTAATTGATCCTAGCCCATATGCTTCTGCAATTTCTCAAGTAATCACAGATGCTTCAGCTGTAAACAGTTCTTATGCTGCTGCTTACTGGCCATGGTTACAAACAATTGATCCAGGCACTGGTCAATTAGTATGGGTACCAGCTTCTACTATGATTCCGGCAGTATATGCGTTTACTGACAGTGTAAGTGAGCCTTGGTTCGCTCCGGCGGGTATTAACAGAGGTGGTTTAGATACCGTAGTTAGAGCAGAAAGAAAGCTTTCACAAACAAATCGTAATGACTTATATGTAGGTAATGTAAACCCAATTGCAACATTCCCTGGAACAGGAGTTGTAGTATACGGTCAGAAAACTCTACAGAAAAAAGCATCTGCACTTGATCGTGTAAATGTTAGAAGATTGTTAATTGCCCTTAAGTCTTACATTTCTCAAGTAGCTAATAACTTAGTGTTTGAACAAAATACAATTGCTACAAGAAACGCATTCTTAAGCCAAGTTAACCCATACCTAGAAAGTGTTCAACAACGTCAAGGTCTATATGCGTTCAGAGTAATTATGGATGATTCTAATAATACCCCAGACGTAATCGATAGAAACCAATTAATTGGCCAAATCTATCTACAACCAACTAAGACTGCTGAATTCATTTACCTAGACTTCAACATCTTACCAACTGGAGCAACTTTCCCAGCGTAAATTTTTAAAAGTTGAATATTTATAATAAAATAAATAATATAGCAAAATGGCAGTATTAGACCCAAACGAAATATTTTTCACAGCGTTTGAACCAAAACAGGCGAACCGCTTTATCATGTATATTGATGGCATTCCAGCATATGAGATAAAAGGAGTAAGTGCTGTATCATTAACTCAAGGAAGTGTACCCTTAAACCACATTAACGTTCAACGTTTTGTAAAAGGTAAATCTACTTGGGGACCAATTACATTTACATTATTTGATCCTATCACACCTTCAGGTGCTCAGGCAGTAATGGAATGGGTACGTTTACACCACGAATCAGTAACTGGTAGAGATGGTTACTCAGACTTCTATAAGAAAGATTTAACTTTTGATGTATTAGGGCCTGTAGGTGATATCGTTTCTGAATGGGTAATCAAAGGTGCTCTAATTACTGAAGCTAGCTTTGGTGATTACAACTGGGATACTGTAGATACTGCTATTGAAATTACAATGACAGTTCAACCAGATTACTGTGTATTGAACTTCTAAAAAAGTTTACATATTTTTTAAAGAGAGCTTGGTTATGCCAAGCTCTTTTTGTATATTTAAATAAAGGAAAAAATAAAAGGTTATGGCCGTATTAAAAATGTTAGGTGGAATTTTTAAATTTTTAGGAGCTGTTTTAGGTATAGTAGGAATATTCTATTTATACTACCTTTTATTCAAATTTTTATTTGATTTTTATAAAAATCTATTTAAACTTACTTCTCGATAAGCTTTTTTATCTTATAATATTTATTAACATATTAGTTATAACAAATAATTTATGAACGACTTTAAATTTCCTACAGAAACTGTAGAATTACCTTCAAAAGGTTTATTATACCCACCGGGTTCTGCCTTAGCCTCGGGTACTATTGAGATGAAATACATGACTGCTAAGGAAGAAGATATCCTTACTAACCAAAATTACATTAAACAAGGTGTAGTTTTGGATAAACTATTAAAATCTCTTATAGTGTCTCCTATTGATTATGATGATCTTATATTAGGAGATAAAAACGCAGTTTTAGTAGCAGCTCGTATTTTAGGATATGGTAAAGACTATTCATTTAAATATAAAGGAGAAACAGTTACAGTTGATCTAACTGAATGTCCTTTACGTTACATAGATGAATCTCAGGTAACTTCTGGAGTTAATGAATTTTCATATACTTTACCAACTTCGAATACTAAAATTACTTACAAAATTTTAACTAACAAAGACGAAAAAGAAATTCAAGCTGAGTTAGATGGTTATAAAAAACTTAATAAAGACTTTACCCCAGAATTATCAACTAGATTAAAGTATGTAATTCAATCTGTAAATGGGAATACCGATAAAAAGGCAATTAGGGAATTTGTCGATAATTATATGTTAGCTCGTGATTCTAAAGCTTTTAGAGATCATTTAGTAGCTACTCAACCCGATATAATTATGGAAGCTAATGTAACTTTAAGTGATGGCACAGAGGAGGGTGTCAATGTCCCAGTAACTATTAACTTTTTTTGGCCTGACGCTTAATTACCGACGTAAACTATTTGAATCTATAAACGAAATTTGTTATTTTGGGGGTGGTGGGTATAGTTTTGAAATTATATACAACATGCCTATTTGGTTACGAAATTTAACATATAACCAAATTTCCCATTTTAGACAGTTAGAAGCAGAAGCTTTAAAACCTAAATCTCAAAAAGGGCAATCTCAAATAGATTTAAGTAAACCAAAAGAAGCTAAACAAATATTACAACAAGCGGGAACACCCACTTATACTTTAAAGGCATCAAAAAAATGATGCCTTTTGATATTTATAATAAAATATCCTAATGGCTGATAAAACTAGGTTTAGTAAAGAAGAAGTAGAAAATGCTCAAGAATTTAATAGAGCATTTAGAAACATTAACCAAGAGGTTAATGAACTCTTTTCTACACTAAATTCCATCTCAGACGAAATTAAGGGCCAAACCCAAGGATATCAATTAGCTAATAAAGCTGTATCTAATCTTACTGGGGTTTTTAGTAAGGTTAAAGATATTCAAGATGATATTAAATCTGCTAATTCAAAAGATTTAAAAACTCTTCAAGAAAAAGTATTAGTTGAAAAGAAAAATTTAATAGAGGCACAACGTTTACTAAAAGAAAAAGCTACAACTGTAGGTTTAACCGAAAAAGAAGTAGCGGCATTAGCTAACGTAAATGGTCTATTAGAAGATCAAGCAGGCCTTTACCAAAGTATTGATAATACTTTAGCTCAAATTGTAGCTAACGAAAAAATAGTAGAAGAAACTACGGGCACTTTAGGAGCCCTTACAGATGGTTTTAGTGCTGGTTTAAAAAAGGCAGGATTTGGTGCTTTAGAAGCTAAATTAGGATTAGGAGAAGCCTTACAAAGTACTAAGGATATGGTAGCTGCTGGAGAAGGTAATGTCTCTAAAATGCAGGCAGCAGGTCATTTAGCTAAACAGTTAGGTCAAAATCTTACTAAAGCTTTAGGTCCTATTGGTTTAATAGCAATGGCTGTTGAACAAATAGTAGAGGCTTTCCAAAAGATAGATGGAGCTGCCGGAGATACTGCTAAAGAATTAGGCATTTCCTATCAATCTTCTAGAGCTTTAGTTAGAGAAATGAATAGTGTTGCTATGGCATCTAATGATATCATGGTTAATACTGAAAATTTAGTTAAAGCCCAAACCTCATTAAACAGTTTAATGGGAACCTCTGTCCAGTTTAGTGGGCAAATGGCCGAAGAATTTTCTTCAATTCAACAAAGACTTAAACTTTCAGATGAAGCTATGGCTTCATTTACTAAATTAGGTTTACAAAATGGGGATAGTTTAAAAGAAAATTTAGGAGTAGTTAGTAAAACTGTTCTAGCATTAAATAATCAAAATAAAGTTTCATTAAGCCAAAAAACTATCCAAGAAGCTATTGGTAAAACCACAGCAGCTACACGTTTAACTTTAGGAAATAGTGTGGAAGCATTAACTAAAGCAGCTTTTAATGCTAAAAAACTTGGTGTTGAAATTGAAGATTTAAATAAATCTGCTAGTGCTTTACTTGATTTTGAATCTTCAATCAACTCAGAACTAGAAGCAGAACTATTAACAGGTAAAAATCTTAATTTAGAAAGAGCAAGATTAGCAGCTTTAAATGGAGATGTTGCTACTCTAGCTGAAGAAATATCTAAACAAATAGGTACCTCAGCCGAATTTAACGAAATGAACGTTATCCAACAAGAAGCTTTAGCTAAATCTATGGGAATGACCCGCGAAGAAATGGCTTCTATGTTAGAAAACCAAGAAAATCTTGTTAAAATTCAAAGACTTGGATTTAAGGATTTAAACTCTGCTCAAGAAGAATATAATAAAATGGTAGCTGCCGGGGCTTCTCAGGCTGAATTAGATGCTAAATTTAAAGATGCTGCTCTTAAATCTCAACTTGAATCTGTTTCTACTCAAGAAAGATTAACAGCTGTAACTAATAAACTTCAAGAAGCCTTTATTGCCTTAGTAGAACCTTTAATGCCCGTTTTAGATGTATTAACCGAAATTCTTGAAGGAGTAGTTAAACCTATAATGATGATTGTTGGCCCCCTTATTAAAGAATTATCATCAGGGCTGATGGATGCATTTTCTCCTATAAAAGAAATATTTTCCGATATACAAGGAATTATGGGTGATTTATTAGGAGACAGTAATGAATTATCTAGTGTATTTACTATTATAGGTAAAACTTTAGGAGCTTTACTTAAAGTAGTTTTTGTTCCTTTAAAAGCAGCTATTAATTTTGCTGTAACAGGGGTTAAGTCTTTAGTAGATATAGTGGGTGGTTTAGTAGACATCTTCCAGGGCGATTTTAGTGAAGGTTTTCATAAAATTATAGAAGGTGTTTTGACTATGATGTTAAAACCTTTCCAATTTATAACAGATTTAGCTACTGGAGCTATTAATGCTATAATAGGAGGAATTAATAATATCCCGGGTGTTGATATAAACCCTATTGAAATTGATTTAGCCAAAAGTCTTTCAGGAGCTATACCATTTGCTGATGGGGGGATTGTAACAAGGCCTACAAATGCCCTAATTGGTGAAGCTGGTGCTGAAGCTGTAATTCCTTTAGAAAGACTTATGGCCGAATTTAAAGAAATGAGAGCTATTTTAACTCAAATCGCTAATAAAGAAGGCGCGGTTTATCTTGACGGCACTAAAGTAGGTACTGCTATGGCTATGAGTACCTATAAGACTCAATAATTTCTAATATTTATAAATAAAAAACTATGGGACTATTAGACAAACTTTTAAACCAAGGCTCTGTTTTATCAGACAATGATGGTAAAACTCCTGCTAAATCTAGCGCCACAGTACCTTTAAATCCTGAGACTTTACTTCAGTCACAGTTAGATTTAGATGGTAAAACCCCACCTAAATATTTAGATAACCCACCTAGGTAATTTAAATGCCCTTAATTGATTTAAAAACCGACCTTAAAAGCCTCAGGTACGGTAAGGATACCCCTGGGGGAGGATATAGTGGGCAACCCTATATTCAGGCTAAGATTCCAGATGGTTTAGAACCAAAATCTTCTGATTTTATTTTAAGAGGCGGCTATTTAACCGTAGGAGATTCTTTAACAGATATCAAAAGGCTAACTAAAATGTTTTTTGATTTAAAGTCTCCTAACGGACTATTTTTTATTGCTAAACAAAACGTTTTATCTAATTCGGCAGTTCGCACCCAAACTAGTGGTGTAATGAATGAAGGTATTTATACTCCCCTAAATACTTTAGCTCAAGCAGGTGTTATAGCTTTTGGTGGTCATTTAAATAAACAAGGAATAAACCCGTTTGCTCAAACTGGGGCGTATGCTACAGGTGATGGGTTATATAATTCTGTTGTAAAACCTTCTCAACCACTTGCTGAAAACCGTTTAGTTCAAATTTATAATAGCGTAAAAGAAAATAAAGTTATTGAATTAGATGGATTTAAATTTAATGAGGGTGGAGTAAATGTTTTAACTTATAAAGGTGGACCAGGTGCCCCCTTAGGTGTAGGGAACACTAATATTAGATTTACTAATGTAAGAACAGGTGAAGCTTCAGGAATCAATTTTAATACATACTTAAGAGGTATAGCAAATAGTCCTACAACTAGAACAGATATACCTAATTATGTTTCAAATTTTTCTTCTTCACTAGAATTCCCTATAGGCAGCTCAGCTGTTTATCAAAGCTTAGCTATAAAAGCTGGTGTTAATGAAACTAATGCTAAAATTAATAATAACATTCTTCAAGCTAATAGCTTTAATGTTTATACTCAAGGAAATACTTGGCCTACTACTAGCCCTTTAATATATGTTAACAATACTTTTACATATACCCAAAAAGATTTAATTGATAATTCAAATATTAACTTAGGTAATCATTTATCTCCTAAAATACAAGATTTTAGAGCTAAACTAAGAGGATATTTAGGTGAGAATACTCCCCAAGCTATTCGAGCTACGGCTTTAGGTGCTACACCAATTTCTCCGAATTATACTGATAAAAATATTGAAACCCGAGTTAATATAGGAAGCAAAGAAGGAAATGGCCCCGGAGCAAGAGCAAATAAATCCTATGCTTCATACAGTAATGGGGTAATAGGTACTGATAATAAACCTGTAGGAGCCCAAGATTTAATTAATGCTTTACCAATTTATAGAAGTAATTCTGTTGCTCTCAATTCACAAGAATATCCTGTAAATGATTTAGTTAAGTTTAGAATTGCAGCAATTGATAATAACAATCCTCAATTTAAAACATTCATGCACTTTAGAGCATTTATTGATAGCTTCAGTGATTCATATAATGCTAGTTGGGGTAATGTAAGATATTTAGGTAGAGGTGAAAACTTTTACAATTACAATGGATTTGATAGAACAATTTCATTATCTTTCACTGTTGCTGCTCAATCTAAACAGGAACTTATTCCAATGTATAAAAAGTTAAACTATTTAGCTTCAAACTTAACCCCGGATTATAGTCCGTTTGGTTACATGAGAGGCCCTTTAGTTCAGTTAACTATGGGTGGTTATCTTTATGAACAAGTAGGATTTATTACATCTTTAACTTATGATATTCCACAAGATACAACTTGGGAAATTGGTATAGACGATCGTGGTGGTAGTGATGATACTGTAAAAGAATTACCTCATAGAATTAATGTTAGCAGTTTCCAATTTACCCCAATCCATGACTTTAGACCAGGTAAACAAGGACTTGGATTTAATAGTTTAGGACTTAATGATTCTAGTAATAGTGCTACTGGATTTGTAACTAGATACGGCCCCCAACGCTATATAGCTTTAGAAGCAGTTACTAATAATTATGATGATTATGCTGGTGCAATATTTACTGAAAGAGAAGAAGAACCTACAATAGGTGAGTTAACTCCTATTGATGCTATAGTATTAAGAAATGAATAGATATCAAGACATACCTGTTATAAAATCGGCTACTGGAAAACAGATATATGCTACATCGCGTTATCCTGAAATTCCTTTATCCGAAAACGACATTTATGTTTATACTAGTCAAGGTGATAGATATGATTTATTAGCATTAAATTATTATGGAGATTCTTCATTATGGTGGGTTATAGCAGCAGGAAATCCTAATATTGATTTAATGACTCTAGTTATACCCGAGGGTGTCCAGATTAGAATCCCCGGCAATTTCTCTCAAGTTGTTAGTGAATTTACCCTTATTAACCAATTAAGATTATGAATATAGTAGGTGAAGGTATTGATCCAATTATATCAGAACAAATTCGAGAAAGACAAAAAGTATATGGTTCTATAAATAGAAGTATAGAACAATTAGAATATCTTAATGCTCGTACTGCTTTTGCTAAACTTATTTCTTCTGTAGATATAAAAGATACATTTAATCCTACTAGTGCTGAATTAAAAGCTATATTAGGAAGTATTCAAGGAAGTAGTTTAGCTAAAGACTTTGTTTTATTTAACGGTACTCAAGATGCTGATACTGTTGATGGTAGAGCAGGAATCGCTCGAAATAGGTCTGTAATTAACAATAATGCTTATGGTTTAGGCGGTCTAGAATTTGGTATTCGCCCTATGCCAGGTATTGTTTCAGCAACAACTAAAACTGAAAACCGTGGTTCTTTAAGAACTACTACAATTCAAATCAAAGCATGGAACCGCGTTCAATTTGAAATAATTGATTTGCTTTATTTACGTTTAGGTTATAGTGTTCTATTTGAATTTGGTAATACTATATATTTTGAAAACGGTGGTAGATTTATTAAACGAAAACCTATATCGTTAGAAGATACATTTTTAGCAGGAAAATATACAGTTTCTACTCTTTTAAAAAGAATTCAAGAACTTCGTTTAGAATCAAATGGTAACTATGATGCAGTTTATGGTAAAGTAGTAAATTTTTCTTGGTCATTTGTCGAAGATGGTTCTTACGATATTACTGTAATTATTAGAAGTATAGGAGATGTTATAGAATCTTTAAAAACTAATGTTTTAGTAAGTGATAGTAATGCAAAACCTAATTCCGAAGAAGAAGCAGAAGAAGAAACCACAGCTGGAGAAACTCAAGAAACACCTACTGTAGAATCTTATGCTGATAAACACCAGATAGGTAGATTATTATTTAATGCTAAAACTGCTTTAGCATCTTCTTCTAACGTTGTTGGAGGGTGCCGTGCTATTTCTTCTAATTTATTTAAAGGAGTTCCTGCTGTTCAAGGAAAAAAACATTTTTTACAACAAGATTATACTGGAGGAGAATCTCAATATTATATTAGATTAGGCTCACTTTTAGCTTTTATTGAAAACTTTGTAGTTCCTAAATATTTAAAAGGTGCTAATAAAGGAGAACCTATTCTTAATTTTGATTATGCAACTCCAACCACAGTAGAACTCCCCTCAGGTGTAACTACCACAGTTTACAAAGACACAAATTACATCTATACTATTCCTAACCAGATTAGTATGGACCCCAGAGTATGCTTAATTAATACATCTATAACATCTGGGGGTGGTAACATATACACTTATGCTTCTCAAGGAGAACCATATATAGAAGAAATCTCAGGATATAAAGTAGGTAAAGTAATGGATATATATGTAAATTTTACGTATATTATTACTACTATGGATGCTAATTTAGATGGGGATGATAAAGTAACATTAACAAATTTTCTTAGTGCTCTTCTTCAAGGTATAAGTAAGGCTTTAGGTTCTATTAATACATTAGAACCCTTTATAGATGAAATTACTAACACAGTAAAAATTATTGACCAATCTACACTACCAGGTAAATACGACATATTGTCAGCTATAGGAAAAACTAAGCCTGATGATACTGTTGTTTTAAATTTATATGGGTATTATAATAGAGAAAATGGAAGTACAACAGCGGGTTTTGTAAGAAATTTTGGTATTAAAACTGAAATTACTCCTAATTTAGCTACTATGCTTTCTATTGGTGCCCAAGCTGCGGGCTCTGTTGTAGGAGAAGATGCTACAGCTTTATCTAAATTAAATGAAGGATTAGAAGACAGAATAAAAAATGATGTAGTAGATGCTATAGTTAAAACTACAGAACCTAAAAAAAGTAAAGAAGAAGAACTAAATGAACGTTTTCCAAATGCTAATAAAAACTTTGCAGAAGCAGCTTTTCAATTAGGTTCAGTTAATAGTTCTACTCCTTCTTGGGATAAAGAAAACATAAATTCTTATTCTCAACTTCAATCTGATTTTTTAGCGTATATTAATGCTAAACAAGCTATTAAAAATTCAAAAACATCATCATCAACCGGATTTATTCCTGTAAATTTAAACATGACCCTAGATGGTATTTCAGGACTAAAAATCTATAATGCTATACGAGTAGATACATCTTATCTTCCATCAAACTATCCAACTACAATGGATTTTATTATTACTGGATTAAGTCATACAATCCAGAATAATGTGTGGACTACTGAAATAAACACTAATATGGTACCTAGAGATCCAAGTCAAGGTGAGGGAAGTTCTTACCAAGGAAAGTCTAGTTCTACTAATTCAACATCCCCAACTTCATCAAATCCAAGAGCAGCTTCTAGAGGAGTAGAAGGTCAAATCCCCGAATCTAAAAGAAGAATAGTAGAAAAAATTGTTAATTTTGCTCGTCAACAAGGAATTACTGATAGAGATAGATTAATTGCACTAATTACAGTAGCCCAAGCCGAGTCAGGTATTACCCCAGGTAGACAAGAAAGTTTTCTTTATAACTTAGAAAGAGCAAGAACAGTTTTCCCTTCAAAACTTAAAAAATATACCGATGAACAAGTTCTTGACTTTATCCCAACAAGTAAGGGGGGCAGGGGCTCTGAAAAAACTTTAGGCAACGCTTTATATTCAAATCTATATGGTAATGGACCTAGTGAAGGATACAAATACTCAGGTAGAGGTATGACTCAAATTACTTTTAAAGGTAATTATGAAAAAGCTAATAAAAACTTTGCTAAGTATAATCTACCATATGATTTAATTTCTAATCCTGAAGTACTCAAAACTAATGAAGATGCAGATGTTGCTTTATTGGTAATAGGTAAATTAGAAGGACAATTTGGCAATAAACTTAAACCTGGAGTAAATTATAGTTCAAACCCAGCTGCTATTATAGCTACCCAAGATGGTGGTAAAAGAGTCCCATCTGCCGCCCCCTTAGAAGTTTATACTAGAGCTTTAAATGCTGTTTTAAATACTAAATGGATTCAAGACTTAATCGGATAATATGTACTACCCTAAATCTCAAGTAAAAACTAATTTATATGCAAATCCTGGGGAATTTGTAGTGGCTAGTACTTTAGAACCTTATTTAGGATATTATTTTGAAACATCAACTGGTAAATTCTTTACAGGAAAAACCCCACAAGACGTACCTAATGTAGAATTAATTAGAGCTATTAATCTATCTAAAAATTTAGATTCTCCCAAAGAAGATGTATTTATTGAATCCCCAACTGATACTTCTACTTTACCTAGTCAATTATTTAGTACAGAATACGATAGTATAAAGGGTACATCTAGTGATAATTTGGGTATTATTCCTCCTTATTTTGCTACTCAACCTACTGAACAAGATTATCAAAACGGAGAATTTAGAAGATATTTTTGTAAAAGAGTTACTAATGAAATTTCCTATATAGAAATAAGCAAAGCTTCATACGATTTGCTCCTTACAAAATCCCCAGATATATTATGGCAGTTATATCTCCCATTTAATTTACCTTGGCAATTAACTGGAACCCAAGAACAAGTAGCTCGTACTAATAAAAATATAGTAGATTTAACCTCTGTAAGACTTCAATTACCTAAATTTGGAGACTACCTAAACAATAATTATCTTAAGTACTACAGATAAAAATGTACTTAAGTGTTTTGGTTAATAGAAAATAAGAGTCAATTAGACGAGTTTTGTCACAAGGGTTTTAGAGAGGCATTTGTGGAGATAATCCCGTACTCTCCATTTATACATCCAACTCAAAACTCGATTTGTGCCATTTACGTTCGTCCTACCCGAGATGTAAAAGGATATATGCTTCCTATTTTTCATACCGAAGTACAAGAAAATCTATTTGAGGATCAAGTTTACCGCTTACTTAAGGGATTAGATAAAATTTATTGCCGAGATAAAAAGGAATTTTTACACTATTTTCCTTTTAAGCAGCTTGTTGACATCACCCTAACCTCCCCTACGTATATACAACCTACCCAAGCACACGAGTTTATATACAAAAAATACTCTAGTAGACCGGATGTAAACATACTTGTCCCTATTGTTAAACATTATGAGTATTGCGAGTCTATTTTTGAGGAGCTAGAACACCTAATAGGACAACCTGTTAATGAGTTTTATAACCACAAAGCAAGTTGGATGTTCTATGCCATTGAGCAAGCGGGACTTACCGTTGATATACCGCTTTATGAACAGTACTTTGAGCAGGACACGGAAGGTGTGGTTTACACTCAATATAATTTTAAAACGCTCACTTCACGCCCGTCAAACAATTTTAATGGAATAAACTATGCAGCACTTAATAAAGAGAATGGGTGTAGGAAAGCTTTTATCGCGCGTAATTCTTCGCTTGTTGAGCTCGATATTGCAGCTTACCATCCTACTTTGTTGGCTAAGTTGGTTGGTTATGATTTTGGTAATGAGGACATTTATAGTCACTTTGCAGATGTTTATAAGTTGGATAGAAAAGATGCGAAAATCTTAACTTTACAACAGCTATATGGAGGAATTTTACCAAAATATCAAGAGCTTGAATTCTTTGGTAAAGTAAAAACATATGTAGAAAATTTA
>JACCDP010467885.1_pt1 | contig 12953 bp, 15 predicted proteins | sample 7445841 | NCBI WGS metagenome assembly JACCDP01 (sample SAMN15323441, study PRJNA562643) | freshwater metagenome | isolation source: river surface water | place: USA:Blue River Watershed | collected 2017-08-17
CGCTGCCGACCAAGGCAAGGAGACCAGCGCTTAGCGTCGAAACGTCAGGGGAGGCCGATACCAGCACGTCACCCGTGAAGGTTGCGCCAGTCTTGGCCGCGTAGGTGCTCGCCGCGTCAGCCGAGGTCAGCAGGCCGAGGGCGCTAAAGGTCTTGTTCTTCCAGAGGTCGGTCGAAGACTCGTAAGCCAGGAGGTTGTTGTTGGCTTTGCTGGCGATCGCGACGTCGTGCAGCTCGTCGAGCTCGTAGCCGTTCTGGACAGCCACGAGAATAGTCCCAAGGGTCGGGTGCGAACGGATGACGATGCCGACGTAGACGAGGTGCTGGGGGGCGGACGGCTTGGTGGTCGTCCAAGTGCCGGCCGTGGTCGGGGAGAGATACAACTGCACGCCTTCGGTCAGCGCCGAAGTGTCGATGTTCTCGAGTTCGCCTCGGACGATGACGTAGCCCGTGCCGTTGTTGGCGATGGCCGTCTTGACGAAGCCGATGGTTTGGGCGGAGTTCGCGTCGTTGTTAGCCTGGGCCAGCGTGATCAGGGGCTTGTTGCCCGTGGCGCCGGAGATGTAGACGATGGAGCCAGCCGCGATTGTCGAGCCGGACTGGTTGCGGACTTCGACCTCTAGGTTGCGGGCGACCGCCGTGCCACCAGCGAGGGCGGACTGCACGAAGGCGGTCGTCGCGAGGGAGGTATCGTTGTCGCCGAAGGTCGCCGTCGGGGCGGTCGGGTTGCCCGTGAAGGCGGGGGAGGCGAGCGGGGCGTAGGCCGACAGGTCAATCGTCAGGTTGCCGGTCGTGACCGACAGGGGCGACGAGACGCTGGTGATGTAGTCGGGGGTGGTCGTGACCACTTCCCAAGCCGCGTTCTTGCGGGCGTACTGCGATCCGTCCGAAGGGGCGTCGTTGACGACAGCCAGGGAACCGAGCCCGAGGTTAGTCCGAGCCGTGCCGGTGTTGGCCAGCCCTGCCAGATTCCCGGCCTTGGCCAGATAGTCCGACATACCCGAGAGGGTCTGGTAAGTGGTGCTGGCCGTGGCGGAGGTCAGGTAGGGCGTCAGCGCCGAAGCCGTCAGAAACGAAGAAGGGTTGCCTGTCAGAGGGTAGAATCCAGCCGTCACCCAAGACTCGGTAGCCAAGCCCGTCAGGTTGACCGTCACCCAGTCGGTCGCGTAATCGACGCCCGAGGTCTTCTGGAGGAACTGACCAGAGGTGCCGCCAGCAGGCAGGCCGATACCCGCAGGGCCAGCAGGGCCGGGGACGCCGACCGAACCCGTCAGGGTGCCAGGGATGATGCCCGAGATGGTGCCCGAGATGGTGGACTGATCAGCGGAGAATACCCCCGAGATGGTCCCGAAGGTCGAAGCCGTCGAGGTGATCGTCGCGTCAGGCATGGCTTAGACGGTGACGCTGTCGATGACGTTGACGCGGAAGAGTTCGGTGCGCGAGATGGTCGAGCCCGGGAAGACGAACTTGATGTCCCACTTGCCGAGGCCGATAGCCCAATCAGCCGTCGAGCCCGGGTAGGTCACCGTAAAGGACAGGCCGTCTCCGGCCTTGGTCACCGTCATCGCGTAGACGTTGCCTTGGCGGTCTTCGAGGGACGAGCTGATGGTCGTCGTCAGGAGGTTGGCCGGGCCAGTCGCCCCGGGCGTCCAGCTGAACGTGCAAGCGAAGGTGTTGCCCTGCGATAGGCTAACTTGATTTGTGCAGCTCATCGGGTCTTAACCTTGCCCCGATTGGAAGGGGGGGTCAGAACGCCGTAAAGGTGTCGATGTCCGTAATCGACGTGATGGCGTTCAGGCCGATGTCCTGCCCGAACCAAGGAGCAAAGGCTGGGTCATTCTCAAAAGCGTCCGCCGTGGTCGTGGCCGTCCCCCCGCTGTAAGTCACTGTCAGGCCCACCAGAGAGTCCGTGATATCCTTTAAGTCTAGGAGGTTGTCCACGCTGGTGTAACCCGGGTTAATCTGGTCGTTAAACTGAGCGTCATATGCCCCTACGCTGATGTAACTAGGGAAAATCCCAAGGCCGTTCGTAAACCCGACAATGGGCCCAGCGCTCTCTTGATGTGAAATGCTTAGGGCGTCCAACCAATCGAACGTGTAAGGCCACTGAGCGACGCGCACGAACAGGCCGTCATCAGGGTGATACCCAGAGTCAACGACTAGGTTATGAAACTGAGGTCCAGGGCCGACATACTTTTGCCACTGATCGTAAGCGCCGATGAGCGGGCAGCGCAAATGAGCCCACGTCGAGTAGGCCCCCGTCGTCGACTGTCCGATGACCTCGCCCATCAGATGCGGGCGTAGTAGTAGCGCGCCGTGATGCCGGCCAACTTGATGCGGTCAGCCCAGAGGGAGCCGGTGACGTTCTGGTTTACCGTGAAGGTCGTCGGGGTCGTGATGCTGTCGACGGTGATCGTGCCGATGACGAGGTAACCCCAGGTGTCGCTGTCGGGGGTCACAGGGAAGGTGTTTCCGCTGATGATGACCGGATACTGATTGCTCGTATCGTCGTCGTCTGGGTAGGTGTAAGGGGAGGCAGTCTTAGGCCCAGCCCGCAGCGTGATGTAAGAGGTCTTGGTCGTGGCGTCGTAAAAGGCCGTCACGATTTCAGCGGTCGGAGGGTTGGCTACCCCGGAGGTCGTGCGGTCGAGTTTGACGGTGGTCCCGCTGGCGTAGTCGTCGAGCAGTGGCACGAGGTTGTTAAGGGTGCCGGACTGGACCTGATAGGTCACGGTCGTGGCGCCGCCCGAAGTCCGCAGGGCTACGTTTACGATTTTGAAGGGGTGGCCTGATACCACGCCGTCCCGACTCGGAAACGGATCAGACGTGTCCAGCGTGAAGCCGTGCGAGGACGAGTCGAAGTTATAGCCGACTCCGGGTTGAATCTTCATCAGGCGGGAGCGTAGACGCTGGCTACGTAGCCCTCGCGGTTGAAGCGCAACTCATACTGGACCTTGTAGAGCAGGCCGAAGTCTTCGAAGGATACCTGAGCCAGGAGCAGTTGGTTTTTGCCGCTGATCGTGAAGGACGTTCCCATGTAGGTCGGCACCAAGTTTTTTGACGCAAAGGTTCCGGTTCCGGAGGTCTTGCCGACTGCGTTACGCAAGTTGACGACTAGGGCCGAGCTGCTCGTGTAGAAAACGCCGGACAGTGAACACTGCGGGGCAAGGTAGTTGGTCTTGCCGTAGAAGTCCTTGAACTCGGGCTTTCGGAAGCCAAGGAACTTGCGACCAATTGCGGCTTCAAAAGTTGCGCCGTTGTTTCCGGCATACTGGTCACTTACCCCAGCAACAGCAGGGTAAGCAGGGGTCGCAATCGAACCAGTCCCCACGCCCGCAATCGGTGAACCCGAAAAGCCAAGCGCGGTGGCGACCTCAAAAAAGTTCGGGTGGGTCGTGATGCTTTCCGACGTCAGGCCCTGCGAGCCGGTAATCTGCGGGTCGGTCGAGGTCGCTCCGCCGTCGATGCCAACGTAGTCCACCGTAAGGGTGGCGACTTCCAGCGCGTCATAAGTGATGCTGTAACGATGGGCCGCGCAGTTGGCGTTGATGGGGCAAGTCGAGCCGCGGTTGACGACCGAGCCAAGTGCGGCTGAATCGTCTGCCTTCCAGACGACCGTGGCCGTCAGCAGGCCGTAGCCGTCGTCTGAAATCTTAGCCCCTGGCTGCTGAACCGGGGTCGTTAGGGCGTTGCCGTTCTTTACGATAGCCATAAATTATTTGCCCATGAGCAGGGCGGCTCGGGAAGGGGTAGAGTTCATCCAAGAGGTCGCGCCGGGGTCGCCTGCGATCTTCTCAAGCAAAGCGGTCTGCTTCTTGAGTTCTTCGGTATTCACGGCCATCGCTTCGAGGACCGGGTTCGGGCCGACGCCGATGACGTTGCCGAAGCCTTCGGGGCCTTTGAAGTTTGCGTCCTTTTGTTTTTCTCCCTGAAGAATTGGGACATATTTTTTCCCTTCTTCTGATTTAAGAAAAGCATCAAGAGCGGCCTGCCTTACTGATTCATACATCACTGCGGTGTTAGGGTTCATCTGTCGTCTTGATGCCCCTTCCGGCCTGTTGCGTGCCTCGTCCTCAAGGAACTTCTTACCTTGAGATGTTTCCAGAAACCTACGCGTCATTTCAATCATGCCTTTTTCAACGTCCGCACGCTCTTTCTCTGTTTCGGCTTTGATTTTAAGGAAGTTTGCAAGCTTGGTTTGCTCTGATGTGGCAAACTTAGTTTCTCCTTTTGCTATTAGATCAAAGCCTTCCTGCGTAGATCTTTTAGCCTCTTCAATTTTGCTGGTAATCATGCCCATCAAACTATTGATGATAACCATCGGAGCGGTAAACCCTAGGAAAATGTCCTTAAACGAGTTCTGAAACTTTTTACCGATGTCTTGGATTTGTTTATCAAATCCAATGGTCGCTGCTTTTGCCTTTTCCATCGCCTGCGGGACGTCGGAGGTCGTCTTGATGTTTACTGTCAGGTCTTGGGCCATGTCAGGTGGTGCTTTCCTTTGCCGGATTGGAAGCATCCGCGGCGGCCTCCTTGGCTTCTTCTTCGGCCATGAAGGCTTCCTCCTCGGGCGACATGATCGCCACGTCCGCACCTTTGCGGATAGCCAGGGCTGAGTTGAGCCAGATGGCCTGACATTCGGGCATCTCCCAAGCCCGCTGCTCTGGGATGCCAGACGCGATCAGGTTGGCCACGATGGACAGCGGCCAAGGAACGCCCTTGTCTCCGCCCCCTGACTTGGTCTTAGTCTGCTCCCAGAACTTCGGCCAGTCGGCGACGAGGATGTAGCCGGCGAAGGCTTCCAGCAAGCGCTCGAACTTGGCGGGGTGACGATTTAAGCTGAGTATGCGAAGTTTATCCATCCAGCCGATGTCGCCCAAGGGCTCTTCGGCGCACACTTGGCAGGCAAAGATAAGGTCCGCAGGGGTGATGCCGCGGGAGCCGGTGACCAGCGGGGAGTCGAAGGCCATCAGACGCACACGATACTTGAGGCACCAGGGGTAAAGAGTTCGACCCAGAATCCTGAAAGGAGCCGGGTCGACGTAGGCGTTGAGGAAGCGACGGTCCACTGTCCTCTAGACTGCCCCCTTTTCGGGGGTGTCAATTAGGCAGGCGTGATGCCTTCGTAGTCAATCGCCGTGATCGTGACGGCGGTAAAGCCCTTGTTCGAGCCCTTGTCGTCAATCTTGGTGATGGTGCCGACAAAGGACACGGAAGCAGAGCCAGCCGGATAGGCGGAGGCGGTGTTCACCGTGAAGGAAAGGGCGGCGCCGAGGATGGGCATGGTCGAGGTCTTGGCGATGCCTTCGATGGTGATCTCGCTCTTGCGGTCATCGAGGCGGTGCGTCTTGGTCAGGCCAGTCTCATCGACCACCGTGGCTTCGGCGTTGAACGAGGACGAGAGGCTGTAGCTCTGGACGAAGAGGTTGGTGACAGCACCCGCGACTCCGTAGATACAGGTGGTTCCGTTTGAGATGGCGGCCATTTGTATTTGCGGGCTTTGGAATTGGCTCAGGCGGGCAGGACCACCAGCACGTCAAACGAGAAGGAAGTCGCCCAGGAGCGCTCGTCGATACCCTCGTCTTCGGAGACCACGGTGACGTCATAGCAGGCCGCGTCGGTCGAGGCCACGAAGGCCGCCTTGATGCTGGTTAGGTCACGCATATTGCCGGACAGGGCGGCGCAGCGGGCGCGGTGATCGGCGAGGGTCGTGTCGTCGGCGTTCGAGAACAGGGTGATGCGGACCGAGCAGCTGAAGTTGCCTTCGCCCTCGGGGAGGTCGGCAGGGCTACGGGCCGACTCGCAGAGGACCACGGCCTTGGGCAGGTTCTGGGTCGCGGCGCTGTCACCCGTCAGGAAGGCCACGGTGGTCAGCCCGGTCTGGGTGGATAGGTAGGTGGCCAAGGTGGCCTCTACGATGTGGCGGATAGATTTGGTTCCCATAAAGGTTAGCGGCGGTTGGCGCGCTGGATGGTGCTGTTCATGTGCTTCTCGAAGCGAGCCTTCATCTGCTTGACGCGGTTGGCGTAGACGAGGCCGAGCACGTCCGCATCAGTGGCGATGCCGTTCACGTTGCCCTGCGTGTTGGTCACGCTCAGCTCGACGACCTTCTCGTTTGCCGTCAGGGTGTTCGTCCCACGCACCTGGTTGTGCCGGTTAATCCAAGCCACCTTGAGCAGCTGGACGCCGAAGTCTTTAGGGACGCCGTTGATGACAGGCTTAGGCAGGGAGCGCAGGGCCGAGGCCCAGCCCGCCTTGATCATACCGACCATGGCTTGGCGGTCGCGGATGTATTGGTCGAGGTCGGACTTGGACTCGACCAGCATCTTGAGTTTGACCGGGCGAACGGCCTTGCCGATGCGGCCTCCGAACTTGCCCTTGATGCGGTTATGTGGAGGACGCAGCTCCTGGACAAACCCTTGGCCGTAGTCGGTCATCACGGGGTTGGTCGTGTTGAAATAGTTCTTAGCCTTCTTGAACGCCCGGTCATAGTCGCGGTCGTTCGCGATCTTGCGCATGATGGGCGGGAGGTTCTTCAACGCCTGGAGCGAGCCCTTGCCGATGACCTTGTTAAACAGGCCGATGTCGTTGGCCTTGGTCGCGTAGGCCAACTGATTGGTCAGGAGCGAGGCGGCCGAGTTGGAGTTACGGTCGTTAGCCGCGACGAACATCTTCTTGATGTCCCCGGCTACGGCGTTGTCGCCCGCCACTTGGGCCGCCTTGGACAGGCCACGGCCTCCGCCCTTCGGCAGCGGAGGGGTAAAGGTCGCCGCGTCTTGGCAGGCAAGGGCGGCTTGTTCAAGCGCCGCGTCCCGCATGGTCTGCCCGGTGTTGGCCGCGAACTGACGCAGGGCGGCGATGAACTCAGCCTGAGACTTCGGACTGATGCTGACCGACACCACAGGGATTACTGGTTATCGTCGATGACGACGAGCGTGATCCATGCCGACCCAGGCTTGTAGGTCTGGCTGGTGATGCGGACGGTCTTGCCGCCGGCCACGATCTTCTTCCCCTGGGCAAGGCTGGCGATAGGCACCCCTGCCGACAGTAGGGCCGCCGATGCCCCCGTAGACCCGTCTGGCTGGCTCCAGGAGGCCGTTACAGCGGGGAGCCTGACCGTATACTGGGTCCGCTCCATATACCCCCCTGCTTCGAGCACGGTCGAGACGGCGGGGTCGGAGATGAGGCAGGAGAAAGTGATGGCCCCAGAGTTGGCCGACCCGGAGACGCCCCAATCGGCCACCATTTCCTTGGCATCGTTAAGCAGTTCGGTTCCGTAGAGGCTCATCCTATACTTGCCCGGATTGGTAGGGGGCACAAAAAAGGCCCCCATCGCTGGGAGCCTCGTTTGAAGCCTGTGGCCGCTATTAGGCGGCGGTCTTGAGGCGGTGGAGGGAGGTCGCGCGACCGACAGCGGCACCGAAAAGCAGCGTGGCGGTGACGTTGTAGTAGCCGCTCTGCTCCTGGCCCATGAGGACCTGGACGCCGAGGCCGGTGTCGGCGTCGACAGCGTTGGCGACTTCGAAGCCCGGGATTTCGGACATCGGGAGGGCCGAGGCGACAGCGATAGCGTCAGCGCCGCAGGCGAAGCCAGCGAGGTTTTCGGCGTTCGCCGGGAGGCTGTTCCACTGGTAGACAGCGGCGCCAGCGAGGGTGCCGATCTGGCCGGAGGTCAGGATGCCAGCACCGAGGACGGAGTTGCCGATGATGGTGGCGTCACCGAGGAGGCCGTTGGCGTAGGTGCTGTTCAGGATGAACGCGCGGGGCTCGGCGGCCTTGGCGGCGTCGAGGACACCCTTGGCGGTCACGACTTCAGCGTAGGTCAGCGCGGCGCCGGTGTCGACGGACGAAGCGTAGTTGGCGTTCGTGATGAGCGCGCCGATTTCAGCTAGGCACTTTTCAGCGAGGGCGTTGGCGGCGGTCGGGACGAAGGCGTTCGAGAGGAACTGGGCGCCATACATCTTGACGTCGAGGGGCGAGAAGCGGCTCGACACCTTGAAGTGCTTGAGGGTGACGTTGGCGGCGGTGATCGTCGCGTCGTCCTGGGTGAGGTAGCCGCCGGTGGAGAATTCCGTAGCGGTGGAGGTGCCGATCAGCGGAACCTGGACCGTCTTGCCAGCGCCGGATTCGGCAGCGGTGAAGACGGACGAGAAGGCGCGGAGGGCCGGGAGCTTGCCCTTGAGGGAAGCGATGACGCTTTCAGCGAGGATGCTGGGAGCGGCGACGATGGAGTTAGCCATGATGTGTTATGATTGGGTGAGGGTTGAGGGAAATTAGATAGCCGCCTTGATGATGGCGTGCTTATGAGCGGCGAAGTATTCGTTCCGCTCTTTGCTGCCGACAGGCAGGGACATGAAGGTCGCGAGGTGGTCGACGGCTTCGGCGGTGGGCTTGCCATCCGCGGGGCTGAGTTCGACCGGGGACACGCCGACGGAGGCTACGATCTTGGCGGCTTCCTTGGAGGCGCTGACCTTGCTGGCTTCGTGCTCGGCGACGAGGGCCTTGAAGGACTCGGACTCCTTGACGGCCACTTCGAGGGCGGCGGTCAGCTCGGCGAGCTTGGCGTCCTTGGACGCGGCTTCGACCTTAAGGCTTTCGAGTTCGGCAGAGACGCCGACGGTCATCTTCTCGACAGTGGTGCGGAGGTCGTCGCGTTCAGCGGTGAGGCCCGAGACGGCGGCGGTGGCGGCGAGCAGCTGTTCTTCGATGGTCATCTTAGATTTGCGGTTAATGGAATTAGAACGAACGCAGGGCGTCGTTGAAAGAGTCGGCCAAGCCAGTAACCAAGCCCTGGGCGGCGGCCTGCTTGCCGGAGAAGACCTGACCTTCCATGGCCTCGGCCTTCACCATCTTGCGCTTCATGTTCACGGCTTCCTTGAACTCGGCATGGATCGTGTCGACGCCCTCCTGGAGGTTGCCGAGTTGGCCTTCGTCGAGGGACGTGCCTTCGATGCCAGCGCCCTTGAACTTGCCGGACTTGATGACGACCATCTTGATGCCGGCCATCTTGGCGGCTTCGGAGTAGTCGGGGATGGCCATGTAGACTCCGATGGAACCTACGGAACTTGAGGGCGATGCGGTCACTTTATCGCTAGCCGAGGAAATCCAGTATGCGGCCGATGCCATCTCGCTATCGGTATAGGCCATCGTGGGTTTACCGAGGTTGCGAATCTTGTTGGCCAGTTCCTCGACGCCGGTGACGGTGCCACCAGGGGATGACACTTGAAAGGCAATCTTCTCGACCGCAGGGTCGGCAGCCATCGCGTCGACCTGATCAGACAGGTCGTTGATGTCCACGGCGCCCATCATCTTCTCGAGCGGGGACAGGCCCTTGCCGATCACGCCCACGACCGGGATGATGCCGATGCCGTCGACGACGTAGGGCTTAGGGGCCACGCCGAAGAGCTGCGCGAGCATATCCGTGAAGCCGAACTTCTCGGCGAGGACCGCGTGGTCTTTGGCCTTGGTCGGGTCGATGAGAAGGGGCTCGCGGCCCGACAGTCCGTTGGTGAGGAAACGCATAAAGTTAGGAGATAGGTTGGTCGGGGGCTTCTTCGTCGACTTCAGCCTCGGGGGCTTCCGGGCCTTCCATGACGTCGCCGCTGATCGTGCCGACCGGGGTGTTGGACGGACGGAACAGAAGTTCGAACGGGATGCCATGCTTCTCGGCGGTGGCCTTGATATGGGCAATGTCAGCGGCTCGCTTCTCGAGCTCGGTCTTAAAGTCGAGGCCACGAAGGCCGAAGTCCTCGCTGAAGGATAGGCGGCCCATCTCTAGGTCGGCGCGATCGCTGGCAGATTCGCGGCCAGCGTCGACGGTGACGCTCTTCGGGGTCGTCCAAGATACGCGGTTCCAGTGCGGGTCGTCAGGGATTTCGCCAGCGGCAATACCTTGGCCGACGATGTAGCCCCAAGTGGGAACGCAGAACTGCTCAATCAGCACCTGGGCATATTTATTGAAAACACGGCCCGCTTTAGCCGTCACTAGGCGAACGGTGGCGCCGCCGAGCTTGGAGGAGTCGCCGACGAACTCGTAAGGCAGGACGCCTTGGGAGATGTCGCGTTCGAGCGCAGCAAGGAAGCCGGTGAAGGTGGCGTTGGGGCGGTTGCTCTGGAAGGACGTCATGCTCTCGCCGGGCTCGAGAACAATCAATTTGCCGCCCATCGTGTTGGCTAGGTTGGAGTACGACGAGCCGTTGGTCGCCCCAAGTTCTCCGGCCATGTCTGAGTCGAGGACGCCACCAGCCTTGGTGATTACACGATTTACGTCACCGTTGTCCTTACACGCCTGTTTCTCCAGGGCTAGGAGTTCCATCTCATCCTGGATCGTGTTGACCGAATGTTGCAGCAGGGGGACGCCACGGGCGCCGGACGCATACTCCTGGTCGACCACCATCATCATCGACTGAGCGAGGATCTGGCGGGACGAGCCGTCGGAGCGGTAGATGTTCACGGCGATATACTCGCCATAGGGACCGAACTGGATGCCGTCGTGCATACCCTCGGGCACCTTGCCTTCGAGAGGGTCGCCGACGCGGTGGGCTTCCATCAGCTGGAGTTTCGCTTCACCGGCGCCGTTACGCACCTTGGCGGCGAAGGAGTCGCCGTCGCGAATCATGCCGCGGAGAAGGATGGACTGAGCCTGATAGAACGAGAAGCGGTTCGTGATGTCGATGCGCTTGGCCTTCTCGGCGAAGTAAGCCTCATAGCGTTCCTGCATCTCAGGGGTCGAAGCGTGGCTCTGGGGCTTGATGCCGTCGCCCACCGTGTAGAGGCAGATGTCCGCTAGGATTTGCTTGAACAGGCCAGAGTTACGCTCGGCCCAGCGGCACTTGCGCACCATCGTCAGGCGGTCGTAAGGGGTCAGGTCACGGCGGAGGTCGCGCGGTTCGGCGCCGTAGGCCGCACGGCGGGCACGCGTCACGCCGATGCTCTGCCAATCGCCGTAGGAAGCCTTCGGCTGCGGGGCAACAGGCATGGCCTTGGGCGTCTTAGGACGCAGGCTGACGGTCGGAATCTTCTTGCGGGTGGCCATGGAAAGTTAGTCCTGACGATTCTGCCAGTCGGTCGAGATAATCGTGCGACGAGCGCCGTAGGTGGCAGGGTCCAGCCTCGACAGGGCGAACAGGGCCTCGCTCAACATTTCTTTGGCGGGGAGAACCATCTGACGGCTCGCACTCGAACCGGAGTCACTGTAACTCATAAGAGTCTTCCCCTCGGTAATGAGGGCGACAGCCCTCTCCTTGATCGCAAGGAGTTCGCATTCAGTGAGGCCGATGAATAGTCCTTGAGCCATTTAAACTTGCCGAGAATGGAAGTTAAAAGGGGGGTGCGCCGCCCAGCCCACGCCATGAGTCTCTTCCTCCCACGACACTAAACGACGCACCCTTGCATATAGCGTGCCAAGGGTCATGACGGTTGCAAGTCGGTTTCGGCAGTTTCCCGCCCGGCGATGCCCCAGCGGACGGCGGCCAGAAGGGCGAGGATTTCGCAATCGAGAGCATGGTTATCCTTCTTGCCCTGGGGAAGTATCCACATGGGTTTCCCGGTCCGCTTGTCCTTGATGCGGACTTCGGCTGACAGCTGCTCGACATACTCGGGGGTGGCGTCGAGGGCGTAGGACCATACGCGGCGAGCCCGCAAGCCATGCAGGAGGTCTTTGCCTGCGGTCGCACTGTGGACGATAAGGATCGCGCGCTGCGGGATGCCAGGGACGACGATGGACTGCTTCTCGGAATAGAAGCGGCGGGTCGTGTTGCCGGTCTTGTCGGTGACGGCGAAGTCGTCGGAGCCTGAGCCCTTGGCGGTCTTCCAGTTACGCTTAGCGCACTCTCGATATACCTCAGTCGTGTTATCTCCTGAGTCGCAAAGTATCATGGCATGATGCACGCCGTGCTGTTTGGCGAAGGCTTCGACGTTGCCCCATGAGTCGATACGGGCGAAGGCCATCAGGCGGCTATGCCCGGTCTTGGCCCATCGGCGGACAGTCACCCAGAAGTGGCCACGCTGGACGTCGACCCCCATCGTGCGGAAAGGGATGCTCCCGGGCACGGCGTCCTTCTGCTCGACGACGCGGGCCTTCGGTGTGATCGCGGCCTCCGCGTCCCAAGGGTCGGCCATCTTGTAGTTCGCGGCCTCCGCCAGCGCCACCATCTCGCCGCCCTCTTCGCTCCAGGGTAACGCCAGCCGCTTCTGCTTGAAGATGCGCCGCGGTTCCTCGTCGCCGTATTGGTCGACGGATTCCTTAGCCTTGAGCATCAGCACGCCGAGCTCGCCCCAGCTCATCGTCGCAAGGCTGTTCCAATGCAGGCCGATGTGCCCGGAGTTAGCGGCGACAGATGTGGCCACGAATGTTCCGCGAGCGTTAGCCTCGAGACGGCTGGCGTTCGTGTCGGGCAGATGCGTCCGACAGGCCGCGCACTCGTAGGTCGTGCCCACGCTGACCTTGTGCAAGTCCCATGTGCCGGTCGCCTTGGCGTCCTCGGGAAACCTGATCTGTTCCCAGACCCACGGCTGAAGGTGGTCGCACTTCGGGCAGCGCATATTCCAGTCACGTTGGTCGGTTGTCTCGTGCAGCTGATGGAACTCCTGCCCAGCCCGACCGCCCTGGGATAGGAAGATGCGCTTGCCCATCCAGCCGAACGCCGTCACGCGCGCGCTCAGTTCCGCCAAGTGTCCGGGCGGCGCCATCCAGCACTCGTCGGCGATGGTGTAACGCAGGGACAGGCGCTGAAGGTTGGCCTCGTTCCAGATGCCGCGGCAGTAGAGCGTCATGCGGTCGAAGTCCGCAGTGGTCGAGCGGTCGAGGTCGTCGCCCGAAAGACGCGCCTTCACCGGCGGGCAATTGTTCCAGACCGGGCGGAGATAACGCAGGGCGAAGTCCTTGGCCTCGGGGTCCGTGGCCTGAAGCACCATCGTCGGCCCGGGAGCGTTGGCGATGATGTGACAGGTGAG
>JACCDP010608501.1_pt1 | contig 12947 bp, 13 predicted proteins | sample 7445841 | NCBI WGS metagenome assembly JACCDP01 (sample SAMN15323441, study PRJNA562643) | freshwater metagenome | isolation source: river surface water | place: USA:Blue River Watershed | collected 2017-08-17
CGTAGACTACGACGTTGATAGGACGGGTGTGGAAGCGTGGTAACACGTTAAGCTTACCGTTACTAATAGCTCAATTGGCTTGATTTATGCACTGAAAAATTTTTCGATACAAATTACAATGTTAATTTTTTTAATTAATTTATGAGAACTGGCAATAATATTAGTCGCAAAAATTTTTTTGTAAATAATGCACAACTTAATTTAAAAAAAACAATTTTTGATTCTATTAAAGCCAAAAATTCCCTATTACTTATTGAAAAAGATATTAGTAATGCGATTAATAAAATTTATAAAAAAATTAAAAATGGCGGGAAAGTTTTTTTGTGCGGAAATGGCGGATCAGCTGCTGACGCGCAACATTTAGCCGCAGAATTTCTAGTTAGATTAAGGCCACATATTAATAGAAAACCTATAGCAGCAATCAGTTTGGCAATGGACACGTCAACATTAACTGCGTGTGGGAATGATTATTCTTTTAATAAAATTTTTTCTAGAAATCTTTTGGCGTTATCTAATTCCAAAGATGTTTTGATAGCGATAAGCACATCTGGCAATTCAAAAAATATTGTTGATGTTTTAAAAACCGCTAAAAAAATGAAGATATTTAGTATTAGCTTTTTAGGCAATAATGGAGGAACAGCAAAAAGATATAGCGATATTAATTTAATTATTAATAGTAGAATTACTGCAAGAATTCAAGAGAGCCACATTTTTTTAGGACATTATATATTTGAATGCTTAGAAAATATGCTGTTAAATAAATAACTTATTTTAAAAATGAAAGTGAATAATTTATTCAAACTTTATAATAAAAAAATAATTATAACTGGGGCGAACTCAGGTATTGGCTTAGAACTAAGCAAGTCCTTAATAAGTCTAAAAGTTATTTTAATTAGAATTGATATAAAATTTACTAATAAATTAAAGTGTGCCGATTATATTGTTGATTTAAGAGACAGGATTCAAGTTGAGGAAGTTTTCAAAAAAATTTCGAAAAAATATGGTAACATAAACGGTCTTGTTAACTGCGCAGGAATAAGCGTTGCTTCTAAAAATCCATACTTTGATAATAGTTATTATGAGAATACTTTGAGTTCAAATTTAAAAAGTGCTTTTTTAGTTACAGCTGAAACTTGTAAAATTATGAAAAAAAATGGATCTGTAGTTAATATAACAAGTCTTGGAGCGGAACAGTCTTTTCCTGACAATCCTGTTTATCAAATTTCAAAAGCTGGCTTAAAACAATTAACAAAAGCCTTTGCACGCGATTATTCTAAATTTGGAATACGATTTAATAACATCTGTCCTGGTTATATAAAAAGCAGAATGACAATTAAAAGCTATTCAAGCCCTGGCGAAAAAAAAATCAGATCAAATAGAACATTGTTAAATACTTGGGGTAAGCCTTTTGATTTGGTTGGGCCAGCAATATTTTTGTTATCTGACGCTTCAAAATATATGACAGGAACCGATATATATGTTGATGGTGGTTGGTTAGCTAAAGGTATCTAAGAAATGAAAAAAATATTTTATATCGCTGAAATAGGAATAAATCATAATGGTAGTTTAGAAATAGCAAAAAAGTTAATTGATAATGCTAAATTAGCTGGTTTTGATGCTGTCAAATTTCAAAAAAGAAAAATTGACTTAGTTTATTCTAAAGAATTATTAGACAGTCCTAGAGAAAGTCCTTGGGGCAACACACAAAGAGACCAAAAAGAGGGGTTAGAATTTAGTAAAAAACAATATGATGAAATAGATGAATATTGTAGAAGTAAAAATATTATTTGGTTTTGTTCCGCCTGGGATATTGAAAGCTTAAAGTTTTTAGATCAATACAATCTTAAGTATCAAAAAATTGCCTCTGCAATGATTGTTGATATTGATTTTCTAACTGAAGTTGCAAATAGAAAAAAACATACATTTATATCTACAGGAATGTGTACTAGCAAAGACATTGAGAATGCAGTTAATATTTTTAGATCCAAAAATTGTTCATTTGAACTCATGCATTGCGTCTCAACCTACCCAATGAAAATTGAGGACGCTAATTTATTGAGAATTCAAAGTTTAAAAGAAAAATTTAGATGTGATGTTGGTTACAGTGGTCATGAAAATGCTTTGTCCGTGTCATTTGCGGCAGCCATGCTGGGAATCACTTCTCTTGAGAGACATATTACAATTGATAGAGCGATGTATGGATCTGATCAAGCTGCATCACTAGAAATGAAAGGCATGACTGAACTCATAAGCGTTATAAATCGTATGCAAATTTCTCTAGGCAAGTCTGAAATTAACAATGTTCTAAAAGAGGAAATCGAGATTGCTAAAAAACTTCGAGCTCATATAAAAAATTACGATATAAAAAAACATTTTAATTAATCATTTTTTTTAAAGCAATTAGTATGAAATACAGCGATTTAAAAAATATTAATCTAATATTAATAACTGCTCGAAAAAATTCGAAATCTATTAAAAATAAAAATATTAAGTTATTTTGCGGAAAACCATTAATTTATTGGACTATCAAGCTTGCAATAGAATCTAAACTTGGAAGAGTTTGCGTTTCAACTGACTGTAAAAAAATTAAAAGTTATGCATTATCATTAGGTGCTGAAGCTCCATTCTTAAGACCAAAGAATATTGCCCAAGACAGAACGCCATCTGAACCAGTAATCAAACATGCTTTAAATTTTTATAATAAAAAAGATGTGAAGTTTGAATATTTTTTTTTACTTCAGCCCACCTCACCTTTTAGAAAAAAATCTGATATAATTAAAGCTTGGAATATTTTAAAAAATAATAAAAAATGCAGTTCTGTGTTGTCGGTTTCATTAGCAGAAGGAAATAACAATCCTTATTGGATGATAAAAAAAAATAAAAAAAAAATTGTAAAATTTATAGATAATGGACCATTGCAGAATTTGATATCCAGACGTCAACTGCTGCCAAATATATATTATCGTAATGATTTTGTTTATTTATCAAAAACTAGTAATATTTTTAATAAAAAACCAAATATTTACGGAAGTAACCCTATGATTTTGATATCTAAGAAAGAAAGACTAGAAATAGATATTAATACAAAAAAAGATTGGATTATTGGGGAAAAGCTATTTGAGTTTATGAGAAAAAAAAATAAATATTAGATATTTATAAAATAATTGAGACATAAAAAAATTATTAAAAATGTCGTTATGAAAAATTTTTTTACATGTGAAGTTTGTTTTTCAAAAAATCTTATTCAAGTTCTAAATTTAGGTAAGCATCCACTTTGTGATGATCTAATCCCTTTAAAAAAAAAAATTAAGAATTACGAGTACCCTATAGTAATACTGTTTTGTAAAAATTGCAAAACTGCTTATCAAAAATATCCAGTTAATAAAAAAAAACTTTTTCCATATAATTATCATTATAGAGCTAGAATGACAGGAAGTGTTCTAAGTGGAATGAAGGACTTGGTAAATTCTATCGAAAGAAAGTTAGGATCTTTAAAGGGCAAAAATTGTCTTGATGTAGGTTGCAATGATGGAAGCTTACTTAATTTCTTTAAAAAAAAAGGCTGCAATACATTAGGCATTGAACCAACTGGTGCTGCAAAAGATTGCAAACACAAGGTTATAAATAAATATTTTGACAAAAGAGTTGCTACAAAAATAAAAAAATCTGATTTTTCACCAGATATAATAACTTTTACAAATGTATTTGCTCATATCGAAAATTTGGAGGAATTAATTAATAATTTAAAAATTATTATACACACTAATTCAATTTTAGTTATTGAAAATCATTATTTAGGTTCAATTTTAAATTATGGTCAATTTGATACTTTTTATCACGAGCACCCAAGGACATATAGCTTAGAGTCTTTTAAATATATAGCAAAGCAATTAAACATGAATCTCTTCGCAGTCGAGTTTGTAAGTAGATATGGTGGCAATATAAGAGTTTATTTTAGCAGTAAAATTTTAAAAAAAAATATCAATAAAAAAGAAATTAATAACATTAATAAAAAAGAATTAAATTATGAAAAATTGTTTTTAAAAATGAATAAAAATTTATTCTCTTGGAAGAAAGAAACCAGGAAGTATATAATTAATTATGTCAAAAAAAATGGCAGATTTTTAGCAAAAGCATTTCCCGGCAGAGCCGCTATACTAATAAAGTTGCTCAAATTAAATGAAAGGCATATTTCTGCTGTATATGAAATAAAAAATTCTATAAAAGTTAATCATTATGTTCCAGGGACTAGAATCCCAATTTTACCAGAATCTGAACTTTATTCGCAGAATCATCTTTCTAAACCAATTCTAAATTTAGCTTGGCATTTACCTAGAGAGGTTAGAAAAAACTTGCTGGAAAATAATTATAAAGGAAAAGTTATAGACATAAAGAAATTTAAAAAAATATAAAAAGAATTTACAAAAATTAATTTTTAATATCTATTATTGTTATGTTTAAACTGTTAAAATCTTTAAAAAAACTAAAAAACCTTAAATAAATTTAATGAATAAAAGTCATCATTATCAAGAAAAAGATGAAATAGATCTTTCGGCATTAATCAGAAGATTATGGAAAGAAAAAATTTTAATCTTGATCTTCAGTATTGTATGTATGTTATTATTTTATTTATACACCCTTACTTTTGATAAAGAATTTAAAACAGAAATTACTATCAAAGATCCTGACTATGAAGTATTAAAAAAATACGATAAATTTATAAGTTATAAAAAAAATATCAATACAATAGAATCCGATAAAATTAAAATAGAAGTGAATGTTGCCACAAAATTTATTGACGATTTTAATTTAAATTTATTATCTTTAGATAATTTAGAAAATTTTTTACAACAAAGTAAAGGATTGGATGATTTTAAAGTATTTTTAAAGAAAAGAAATACCTCTGCACAGAAATACTTTGGTGGATATAGATTTGGAGAATTAAAAGAAAAAAATAAGACAATTTATAATAGATATTTTTTAATTTTTCCTAAAGAATTAGAAGGAACTATTTTTTTAAACAACTACGTACAGTTTACTAAAAATAAAACGAAAGGTGAATTTATAAATAAAATTAGAATAGCGATTTACGTCCATCTAACTGAATATGAGGAAAACTTTCAAATAGCTAAACAAATTGGCATAGAAAACCCTGTTATGAAATTTAGTGAATCTTCAGCCAATAACTTCTTTCTTGATACTAAATCTTCTTATCTTGAAGGAACAAAAGTATTATCTCAAAAAATAATTTATATTAAACAATTTCTTTCTGATTTAGAAAGAAACCAATTTGATTATGATCCAATATTAGACAAAGCTTCGGTTATCTCAAAAGTCGCACCTTTTTATCAACTTCTATATATTTTAGGAGGATTTGTGTTTGGTTTCTTTTTATCTTTAATAATTATTTTTTTTCGAGATTCAATAAAAAATAAATAACTATATTTTATTTTACTTATAATTTTGTAATGTTAGTACTTGCAGCTGAAAAGATTAACTCTAGATTTTTAAAAATAATTAGCATTATTTGCTCTTTTTTAGTTCCTTTATTAGTTACTGGCCCTTTTCTTCCAGATCTTTTAGTAAGTAGCTTGTCACTCTGGTTTTTATATTATTCACTTAAAAATAAAATCTACAATATTTATCGAAATATTTATTTTTATTTCTTTGTTGGTTTTTGGTTTACGTGCATCTTATCTTCCTTGTTATCCGACGACATATTGTTTAGCTTAAAAGCATCATTATTTTATATAAGAATTGGGATCTTTGCTCTTCTTATTTCCTATTTGATTAGTCAAAATAAAATAATCTTAGATTATTTTTATTATGCTTTTTTAATTACGTTTTCAGCTCTTATTATTGATGGATACTTTCAATATTTTACAGGCTTTAATTTATTTGGTTTTCCTCTAAGCAGTTCTAGAGTATCCTCTTTTTTTGGCGACGAGTTAATTTTGGGCTCCTACCTTGCAAGATTATCTCCACTTTTTCTCGCTTTGTTTATTGTAAGATCTAATAAACAATTTTTGGAAATTTTTTTTATTTCAATTATTTTTATTTTTATTTATATTTTAATTTTTCTTGCGGGTGAACGGGCATCCTTTGTACTTATTAATATATCAATTATTTTGACTATTCTTTTTACGTCAAATTATAGATGGTTAAGAGTTGGAATTCTTATCATCTCTTTGTGTATTATTACATTTCTAATCTTTAAAGATAAAAAATTATATTATCGATACATTGAAACTCCAATTAAAAGTTTTGGTTTAAACACGCCGACAAAGTATTTTTTTACCCCGGAGCATGATTCGCTCATAAGAACATCCTGGAATATGTTTTTAGACAAACCGATCTTAGGGCATGGACCAAAAATTTATAGAGTAAAATGTGGCGATCCAAAATATGCAACAGGTGTCTTCCCATGCCATACACATCCTCATAATTTTTACGTTCAATTATTGGCAGAAACAGGATTAATAGGTTTTTTATTTCTAGCAGGACTTTTTTTTTATTTTATTTATCTCCTAATAAAGCACGTTTTTGAACATTTTATTCATAAAAGAAAATATTTATCTGATTATAAAATATGTCTTTTATCAGGACTTCTAATAACTATTTGGCCGATAACCACAAATGGAAATATTTTTACAAATTATTTAATGTTATTTTATAGTTTGCAAATGGGTTTTTTTAAAAAAGATGTATAAATTTATTATTTAATAAAATGAAAATAATATGAAGAAAATTTTTGTTACTGGAGGGGCTGGTTATATTGGGTCACACTGCGTTGTATCTTTAATAGAAAATGGTTATACGCCTATTATTCTTGATAATTTCTCAAATAGTCATCCAGGTGTAATAAAAAAACTTGAGACTATTACAAAAAAAAAAATTATTTTTTATAATTTAGATTTAAGAAATAAAAAAAAATTAAAATCTATTTTCGCAAAACATACTTGTTACTGCGTTATTCATTGTGCAGGTTTTAAATCAGTCTCTGAAAGTATTAAAAAACCTATTTATTATTTTGATAACAATATAGGATCTACTCTGTCTTTACTGGAGTGCATGCAAGAAAAAAAAATATTTAAACTTATTTTTAGTTCCTCTGCTACAGTTTATAATCCAGATCAACCAGTTCCATTGAAAGAAACTAGTAAAATTGGTAAAACAACTAATGCTTACGGCACATCTAAATATTTGATTGAGCGAATGCTAATGGATGTCGTAAAATCGAATGCTAAATGGAGTGTAGTAATTGCAAGATATTTTAATCCTATTGGCAATCATTTTTCTGGCCTCATAAAAGAAAATCCCCAAGGTATTCCTAATAATCTTTTTCCTAATATAATAAAAGTAGCAAAAAAAGAGTTATCGTACTTAAAAGTATTTGGTAGAAATTACTCCACAAGAGATGGAACTGGTGTGAGGGATTATGTACATGTTATGGATTTAGCAAAAGGACACGTTGCTATATTGAAAAATAATAAATTAAAAAAAGGAATAGAAATTTATAATTTTGGGACAGGCAAAGGTTCAACAGTTTTGGAAATCGTTCGGGCGTTTGAAAAACGAATAGGAATATCGATTCCCTTACAATTTAAAAAAAGACGAATAGGTGACGTTCCCTTTTCTTTTTGTAATTGTAGCAAAGCTTTGAAGAAGTTATCGTGGAAAGCAAAATATAACATCAATCAAATTATTGATGATATTTAATAAAAGTTTTAAAATCGTGATTAGAAATTAATAACAAAAATATTATTTAACAAGTTATATGAACACATTAAAAAATATGCTCGAATTATTTGACTGGAGTGAAAAAAAGAGACTTATTATTTTGTTATTTTTAGCAACAATTTCTGCATTTTTTGAAACACTAGGAGTAGTTTCAATTATGCCTTTTGTATACTTAATTAGCGACCCTAAGATTATTGAGACAAATGTTATCTTTAGTTATTTTTACCAGTCATCATATATCTTTGGTGTAGATAATTTTAAAAAATTTCTATTTTTGACTGGTATTGTAATTATATTATTTATAATTTTTTCTTTTTGCGTTCGTGCCTTTGCCCAATATTTTTTAATCCGCTTTGCCTTAATGCGAGAATATACGATTAGTAAACGATTGTTTTTGTCTTATTTAACTCGATCATACAGTTGGTTTATAGGGCAAAATATATCAAATCTTGGAAAAAATATCTTATCTCAAGTTAGCGAGGTTGTTAATGGAGCCTTCTTGGGTATTTTAAATGTAATAGTTAATGTAATTTTAAGTATAGCATTATTATTAATGTTATTTATTTTAGACTATAAATTAGCATTAATCATAATTTTGGTTTTAATATTTGCATACTTAATTATTTTTTTTTTTTTTAAAAAAATTCTATTTATTGTTGGTGAGGAACGTCTAAAGGCAGATAGAAATCGTCATGCCATTACTAGAGAAGCTTTCGATGCTTTTAAGGATGTAAAAATTAGAGGATTAGAGAAATTTTATGTTGATATCTTTTCTAAATATGCAGAAATTTATGCTGATAAGGTATCTTTTTCTCAAATTATCGGTTTGTTGCCACGTTATTTCATCGAAGGAATTTCCCTCGCTGGATTAATATTTTTAGTTTTAGTTGTGACAGGACGTGAAAGTGACTATGTAAAAGTTTTTCCAGTTCTAGCAGTTTACATTTTTGCAGGATATCGTTTATTACCAGCTCTGCAACAAATCTACTATGGCGCTACCCAAATTCGTTATTCCAAAATTGCGTTATATTCTCTTCATGAAGATCTAACTAGATTTAAGCCTTTAAAATATATTGTAAATCAAGAAGAAAAGATAACATTTGCAAAATCTATTGTTTTAAAAAATGTTTATTTTAATTATTCAAATAGTGAAAATATATTACTTAAAAATATTAATCTTACGATACCAGCTTTCAATAAAGTTGGAATTGTCGGCGCTACAGGAAGTGGAAAAACGACATTAGTAAATATTATTTTAGGATTAATTGAACCTGACAAAGGAAATTTATATGTAGATGGATTAATTATTAATAGTAACAATGTGCGTAATTGGCAGAAAAATATTGGTTATGTTCCACAGCAAATTTATTTAAGTGACACCAGCATTGCATCTAATATTGCGTTTGGAGTGGATATAAGTAAAATTAATTATCAGGCAGTAGAAGAAGCAGCCAAAATTGCAAACCTTCATGATTTTATAACAAAAGAATTGCCAGATAAATATAAAACAATCGTTGGAGAAAGAGGAGTGAGACTTTCTGGCGGACAATGTCAGAGAATAGGAATTGCAAGAGCTGTTTATCATCGACCGCAATTACTTATTTTAGATGAAGCTACCAATGCGCTTGATAATCTTACTGAGGAAGAGGTGATGGCATCAATTGATAGTTTGTCAAATAAAATAACAATCATTTTAATTACCCACCGTTTAAGTGCGCTTAAAAATTTTAATAAAATATTTTTATTAGACGAAGGTCATTTAAAGTCATAAAAAAAATATGTTAAATTTTATTTGATCAAATGAATTCAACAAAAAAGTATATAATTGATAATAAATACGTTTTTTCATTAAAAGATCGTCGCATATTTTTTAAACCTAAAAAAAAAAAAATTCTTGTTGGATGGTCTTTTATACAATTATTTAAATATCATGTCAGAATACTTTGTATTTGTATAATAAGATTTCCCATAGCTATCTATGAGGGTAGATACTTTATAATTAGCACATGGAGACTTAGAAATAGTAAAAAAAAAAAACGTTTGTTAATAGTAGGAAACGGACCTTCACAAGGTTATTTAAAGAAAAATGATTTAAAAAAATTTTTAAAGTCTGGAGGTGAGATTATTTGTGTAAATTATTGGAATCAAAATAAAATATTATCTTCCTGCGCTCCTACATGGTTATTTTTAAGCGATCCATTACATTTTTCAAAAAAAGATTCTCGTCAAATTAACTTAATTAAATATTTAAAAAATAATCCGTCAATAAAAATTATTATACCAACATCTCAAATCAAAAATTTTAAAGCCTTTAACTTGGTAAACAAATTTTATTGTTTTATAGATGTGGAGCTGAGTATTTCAAAGAACATTAGCCCTATATTTCCTAGAGGATATTTATCATTAACTCTCTATAAAGCATTGGCATGGGGTTCTTATCTTAATTATAATTTAATTGGAATAATTGGCATGGACAATACTTATATAAGAAATTTATATTGTAATAATAAAAATGAAATTAAGTTAAAAGAAGAGCACGCAGGAATTAAACCTTTCTTATCAAATTATTCAATATATTACTCTAACGTTGCTTCAGCTATAGATGAGTTAGTTAGACATTTTTATCATTTAGAATATTTTCCTACGCAAAACATAGTAAATCTTGATCCTTATTCTCTGAGTGATAGATTTAAAAAAGTAGATAAAAAAAAATTTTTTAAAATAAAAAATAAAGTTATTAAAAAAAATTAATATTTTTTTTAAATATAAAAATTTTAAACTTATTATTAATGAAAAGAAAAGTTAAAAAAATTCTTATAACAGGAGGTCTCGGATTTATTGGATCTAATTTCATTAAGGTTGCTTTAGATAATGATATTCAAATTATGAATTTAGACAGCTTAACATACGCCTCTAATAAAAAAATAAATAAAATTTTTTTTAAAAAAAAAAATTATAGTTTTAAAAAAATTGATATTACATCTTATAAGAAAGTCGAAACTAGTCTTTTGAATTTTTCTCCAGATGTTGTAGTTCATATGGCTGCCGAAACTCATGTTGACAATTCAATAATCCATCCAAGAATATTTATTAATACAAATATTATTGGAACATATAATTTACTTCAGGCTAGTAAAGTTTTCTTTAATACTAAGGTTAATAGAAATTTTTTATTTCATCATATTTCTACTGATGAAGTTTATGGGTCCCTAGATAGAAAAGGATTATTTGACGAGACTAGCGCATATAAACCTAACAGTCCCTATTCGGCATCCAAAGCTAGCAGTGATCATCTGGTAAGAGCATGGGGAAAAACATTTGGATTACCATATTTAATAACTAATTGTTCTAATAATTATGGCCCATATCAAAATGATGAGAAGCTGGTACCAAAAATAATAAATTGTTGCATTAAAAAAACTTCGATACCTATATTTGGCAATGGAAAGAATGTAAGGGATTGGATTTATGTAACAGATCATATTAAAACTCTGTTGATGTTAATTAAATCGACCCAGCCATTTGAAACTTATACAATAGGTGGATCTAATGAGATTTCAAATCTAAATTTAGCACACTTAATCTGTGATATTTTTGATAAATTATATCCAAATAAAAAAAAAAGTAGAGAATTAATTAAATTTGTAAAAGATCGAAAAGGCCATGATTATAGGTATGCAATTTCAAATAAAAAATTAATGAAGCAATTTAAAAATTTACCTAAAAAAAACTTTAAGCTTGGAATTAAAGAAACTATTAAATTTTATATAAATAATTGCAATTTTTAGAAAATACAAAAAAATTCAATGTATTATACAGTTAATTATATCATTATATTTTTTTAAAAATAGATTGTGATGATTTTAAAACCAAAAATATTAAATTTAGGATGTGGAAGTAAAATTCATTCTAAAATGATCAATATTGATTTTTTTCCATTGCATTCAAGCGTAATTAAGTACAATTTATTAGAACCTCTTTCATTTAAAAATAATAGTATTGACTTAGTTTATCACGCAAATCTATTAGAGCACTTTGATCGTTATGATGGCTATAAGTTTCTTAAAGAAAATTATCGTATTTTAAAAAAAGACGGCATATTAAGAATTAGTGTACCAAATTTAGAAAATATATGCAGAGAATATATAAAAATTTTAGATAAAAAAAAAATAAATAAAAAAAAATTGCTTTGGATTAAAATAGAATTATTAGATCAAATAGCCAGAAACAAACCAGGTGGAGAAATGTCAGAAGTTCTAAATAAAAAAAATTTTTTAAAAGCATATATAAAGCAAAGAATTGGTAATTTCAAAAAAAAAGAATTTTTAATAAATAAAATATCATTAAACAGAGTGATTAAAAAAATGTGGACAATTATTTTAGGAACTTTATCTCAAAATTGGAAGATCGGAAAATTTCGTTCAAGCGGAGAGGTACATTTATGGATGTATGATGAATTTTCACTAAAAGAAACTTTGTATGAAATTGGATTTAAAAAAATTAACCTTGTAAACCCTTATAAATCAAGTTCTAAATGGTGGTTAGATAATAATCTTGATATAAGTGATAATGGTTTTCCTTGCGATCCTAATAATTTATTTTTAGAAGCAAAAAAATAAATGATTTATGAATATTAATTTTTCTTATTTGAAGACAATAATAGTATGGTACTTGAGTTATTTTAGATCCAGAAACAAATATTTAGGTCATTTTTCATCTTTTAGAGAAGCGTATGCAAAATGTAAAAATAAAGGTTATAAAGATAAAAATTTATTAAATAAAATTATTGATATTAATAAAAAAGTTAAAGCGGGTGAAGTAATTGCAGAACAGGACGGCACAGAATTAAGCTACATTATTAATAATGCAAATTTAAATTTTAATATTTTAAATCTGTATAATAAAAAAAAAAAATTAATCATTATAGATTTTGGTGGCAGCCTTGGTAATGTTTATAGAAATTTTTTCCATTTTTCTGGAATAAAATGTAACTGGAACATTATCGAACAACCCGCATTAGTTGATGCTGGAAAGAAATTTTTTAAATCACCTAATTTAAATTTTTATACTTTAAAAGAATCTATTAGGAAAAAATCAATTATACTAAAAAAAAAGAGAGAGAGAGGGGGGGGGGGGATTAAAAAATAAATAATTTAAATATTAATTGTTAAACAAGTTATTTAATTTTATTTATTATAATTTTTAAA
>JACCDP010063584.1_pt1 | contig 12945 bp, 12 predicted proteins | sample 7445841 | NCBI WGS metagenome assembly JACCDP01 (sample SAMN15323441, study PRJNA562643) | freshwater metagenome | isolation source: river surface water | place: USA:Blue River Watershed | collected 2017-08-17
GCTCGATGGGCTCGGTAGTCGGCGAGCGTTTCGCTCGCGGCGCGCAGACCGCGCTGGAGCAGAAAGTACCTTTCATTTGCATCACGGCCACCGGCGGTGCGCGTATGCAGGAAGGCCTGCTGTCGCTGATGCAGATGGCCAAGACCACCTCGATGCTGACCAAGCTGGCCGAGAAGAAGCTGCCGTTCATTTCCGTGCTGACCGATCCCACGATGGGTGGCGTCTCGGCGTCGTTCGCGTTCATGGGCGATGTGGTGATTGCCGAGCCGAAGGCGCTGATCGGCTTTGCCGGTCCGCGTGTGATCGAGAACACCGTCCGCGAGAAACTGCCTGAGGGCTTCCAGCGCTCCGAGTTCATCCTGCAGAAGGGCGCGATCGACATGATCGTTGACCGCCGCAAGATGCGCGAGGAGATCGCACAGTTGCTTGCGCTGCTGCAGAATCAGTCGCCGGAAGTGCTGGCCTGAGTTTTGACGTTCAATGTCAATGTAAAGACGCTGGATCCCGGCCTGCGCCGGGATGACAGTGTGATGGTCTGAAAGATTTTCCGCAGTCATTCCGGCGCAGGCCGGGATCCAGCGACTTCCGCACATTCTCTTCCCATGCCACTCTCCCTGACCGACTGGCTGGCCCGCCTCGAATCGCTGCATCCCAAGGCGATCGACATGGGCCTGGAACGCGTAACGAACGTTGCGCAAAAATTAGGCCTTCGGTTCGACTGCCCGGTGATCACCGTCGGTGGCACCAACGGCAAGGGCTCCACCTGCGCGATGCTGGAATCCATCCTGCTGCAAGGCGGCTACCGGGTCGGGCTCTACTCTTCGCCGCACCTGCTGCATTTCAATGAGCGCGCGCGCCTCAATGGCGACATGGCCACCGATGCGATGCTCTGCGAGTGCTTTGAACAGGTCGAGGCAGTGCGAGGCGATGTGTCGCTGACGTATTTCGAATTCACCACGCTGGCGATACTCAAGTGCTTTGCCGATGCCGGTCTGGATGCCGTGATACTCGAAGTCGGGCTGGGCGGACGGCTTGATGCGGTGAATATTGTTGATGCCGATGTCGCGATCGTCACCAGTGTCGATCTGGATCACATGGAATATCTGGGTGACACCCGTGAAAAAATCGGCTTCGAGAAGGCAGGTATTTTCCGGTCCGGCCGCACGGCGATTTGCAGTGACCCTCAGCCGCCGGAGTCCCTCGTCGCGCATGCCGAGGCGATTGGTGCGGATCTCTGGCTGTTCGGGCGGGACTTCAATTATTCGGGCGACCGTCAGCAGTGGAATTACGGCGGGCGTTCACTGCGACGCAATGCGCTGGCGTATCCCGGCTTGCGCGGAGCGAATCAATTGCTCAACGCCAGTGCCGCACTGGCGGCGCTGGAGGCCCTGCGCGACCGCCTGCCGCTCGGTGCGCAAGAGGTGCGCAGCGGGCTGGTGATGGTCGAGCTGCCGGGGCGTTTTCAGGTGCTGCCGGGCCGTCCGGCGGTGATACTCGATGTCGCGCATAACCCGCATGCCGCGGCGACGCTCGCGCAGAATCTGGACAACATGGGTTTTCATCCTTACACCTTTGCGGTGTTCGGCGCGATGGCGGACAAAGACATTCCGGGAATACTGGCGCAGCTCATCGGTCGTATTGATCACTGGTGCCTGACCGATCTGCCGCTGCCGCGCGCGGCCAGTGCAGAATTCCTGAGGGAGCAGCTGCGGGCGGCAGGCTTCAGGGAGAGCGCGGAGCCGGGCGCGGAGCGCAGCCTGCGCTGCTTTCCCTCCCCGGAGCAGGCGTTCGCAGACGCCAGGAATCGTGCCGGTGAGAATGATAGAATTGCGGTCTTCGGATCCTTTCTCACCGTCGCCGGTGTGATGGCGGCGAGATCCTCTGGCTGATCTGACCTGCATCACGTTTTTCTGGCAATCACACAACGCACGCAACGCGATTTATGGGCTTGTTCTCGTTCCTCAACAAAAGCAAGCAAGACGCCGATGACGATATCGATGTTCCGGTCAAGCCGCGCCGTCGCGCAAGGGCTCAGGAAGAGGAACCCATCGATCCCATGCTCCCGGAAAAGAAGCGCGCCCGCCGGCGCCTGATCGGCGCCACGGCGCTGGTGCTGGCTGCGGTGATCGGCTTGCCGATGATCTTCGATTCCGAGCCCAAGCCGCTGACCGACGATATCGCCATACAAATCCCGTCACGTGACAAAGCCGGTGCGCCTGTCTCGGCGGAACGAGTGCCGGCTGCTGACGACGTTGCCGAAACTCCCAAGGCAGCGCCGCCCGTGAAGGTGGAGTCGCCACCGGCAGAAAAACTGCCGGCGGTGGAAGCGCTGAAGCCTACGGCCGAGAAGCCAGCGGACAAGGCCGCCGAGAAGCCCTCCGAAAAGCACGCTGAAAAATCTCCAGACAAAGCTGCGGACAAGTCGCATGACAAGCCGGCAGACAAATCGGCCAGCGAGAAAGCCAAGTCAACGCATTTCATTGTTCAGGCCGCTGCCGTCGCCAACAAGGCCAAGGCGGACGAATTGCAGAACCGCCTGAAACAGGCGGGTATCAAATCCTATTCGCAGAAAATCAGCACCAAAGACGGCGACCGTTACCGCATTCGCGTGGGTCCCTTCGGCACTCGGGAAGAAGCGGACAAGATGCGCGCGCGTCTGTCGAAGATGGGCCTGTCGGCTGCTGTGCAACCTGTATGAGTTTTCCCCGGCAATGACGCCGGGTCTGTTTTTTGAAGGAGTCCACCATGTGTGGCATCGTCGGCGTCGTTTCGCATAGCCCTGTCAACCAGATCATCTATGACGCATTGCTGCTGCTGCAGCATCGCGGCCAGGATGCTGCAGGCATTGCCACCAGCCATGGCAGCACCTTCAGCATGCACAAGGCCAATGGTCTGGTGCGTGATGTCTTCCGTACTCGTAACATGCGCTCGCTGCCCGGCAACTCCGGTATCGGTCAGTGCCGTTATCCGACGGCGGGCTCGTCCAGCGAAGAAGAGGCGCAGCCTTTTTATGTGAATGCGCCGTTCGGCATCACGCTCGCGCACAACGGCAACCTGACCAATGCCGAGCAGCTGAAGATCGAGATGTTCAAGAACGACCGGCGTCATATCAACACCGACTCCGATTCCGAGGTCTTGCTGAACGTGCTGGCGCACGAGATACAGGAAGTCACGACCGGGCTGTCGCTGGATCCGTCGATGCTGTTCAAGGCCGTATCCACGCTGCACAAGCGCGTGCGCGGTTCGTATGCGGTGGTCGCACAGATTGCAGGCTATGGCCTGCTGGCGTTCCGCGATCCCTACGGTATTCGTCCGCTGTGCATCGGCTTCAATGACACGGACCGTGGGCCTGAATATCTGGTGGCCAGCGAATCTGTCGCGCTTGAGGGGCTGGGTTTTCATTTCCTGCGCGATGTGATGCCCGGTGAGGCGATCTTCATCGACAACGACGGCAAGCTCTACAACCAGCAGTGTGCAGAGAATCCCACGCTCAATCCCTGTGCGTTTGAATTCGTGTATCTGGCGCGTCCCGATTCCGTGATCGATGGCGCGTCGGTCTATGCGACCCGCCTGCGCATGGGCGAGCATCTGGCCGAGAAGATCCGCAAGCAATTCGCCGATGGTGACATTGATGTCGTGATGCCGATTCCCGATTCATCTCGCCCGGCGGCGATGGAGCTGGCGCTGAAGCTCAACCTCAATTACCGCGAAGGCTTCATCAAGAACCGTTATATCGGTCGCACCTTCATCATGCCGGGGCAGGGCGTGCGCAAGAAATCCGTGCGCCAGAAACTCAATGCGATCGGCTCGGAATTCAAGGGCAAGAGCGTGCTGCTGGTCGATGATTCCATCGTGCGTGGTACCACCAGCCGCGAGATCGTGCAGATGGCGCGTGACTCAGGCGCCAAGCGCGTGATCTTCGCTTCCGCTGCGCCGCCGGTGAAGTATCCGAATGTCTACGGCATCGATATGCCTACGCGCAGCGAGCTGATCGCGTATGGCCGCACCGAAGAAGAAGTCTGTCGCGAGATCACGGCCGATGCACTGGTTTATCAGGATATCGAGGCAATGAAGCGGTCGATCACCGATGTCAATCCCTTGCTGAAGCAGTTCGAGGCATCCTGCTTCGATGGTCATTACATTACCGGCGATATCTCGCGTGACTATCTCGACCGGGTCGAGTACGCACGTCAGAACCCGAAGGCGGTGATCGAGGATGCAGTGCGCACGCAGCTCAACCTCAATCTGGCGCAGATCGAGTGAGCTGGCAGCTGCAAGCGCAAAGGATTCCATGAGCAACGGAAAAAAATTCGGCTTCACCACCACGATACTTCACAGCGACCGCCAGAAGCCCATCGAGCACGGCTCGCTGCACAAACCCATTCATACGGCGGTGGCCTATGGCTACCGCGACGCACGCGAGCTGGCCGAGGTATTTCAGGGCAAAAAGCCGGGCTATCGCTACGGTCGTCAGGGCAACCCGACCGTCAGCGCACTGGAGGAGAAAATCACCCGGATGGAAGACGGCATGGCAACGCTGTGCTTCTCCACCGGCATGGCCGCCATCGGCGCCGTGGTGCAGGCACTGCTGCGCGCCGGCGATCATGTGGTGTCATCGTCCTTCTTGTTCGGTAACACCAACAGCCTGTGGCAGACCGTCAGCCTGCAGGGCATGCCCGTCAGCTTTGTCGATGCGACCGATGTGGCGAATGTCGAGCGGGCGATCACGCCGGCGACGCGCATGGTATTCGTCGAAACCATCGCCAATCCGCGCACGCAGATTGCCGACCTTGCCCGCATCGGCGCACTATGCCGCGAGCGCGGCATCCTGTACGTGGTCGACAATACGATGACCTCGCCGTATCTGTTCCGGCCGAAGCAGGTGGGCGCGAGTCTGGTGCTCAATGCCCTGACCAAGTCGATTGGGGGTCATGGCAATGCGCTCGGTGGCAGCCTGACCGATACCGGCGTGTTTGACTGGACCAGCTATCCCAACATTGCCGACAACTACAAACGCTTTGCACCGGCGCAGTGGGGCATGGCCCAGTTGCGTGCCAAGGCCTTGCGAGATTTTGGTGGGGCACTGGGCCCTGAGGCCGCGCATCATCTGGCCGTGGGTTCCGAGACCATGGCTCTGCGCATCGAGCGTGAATCCTCAAGCGCGCTGGCGCTGGCGAGCATGCTGGATGCCGATGAGCGTGTCGCGGCCGTGTATTACCCGGGATTAGCGTCCCATCCCCAGCATGCGCTGGCAACCGACTTGTTCCGCGCCTATGGCGGGCTGTTCAGCTTCGAACTGAAAGCCGGTATCGATTGCTTCGATTACCTGAATCGTCTGCAACTGGCGGTCCCCGCGAGCAATCTTGGTGATACCCGGACGCTGGTGATTCCGGTGGCTCACACCATCTACCATGAGATGGGGCCGGAGCGTCGCGCCAGCATGGGTATTGCCGAGTCGCTGATTCGTGTGTCGGTGGGCATCGAAGACACCGAGGATCTGCTGGACGATTTCAGGCAGGCGCTGGAGCAGTAAACGCTCGGGGCAAACTCAGGGCCCCAGCGTACGGGCCGCCTGCCGGCTCAGCCAGCTAACCCCGGCGGGTAGGCGAAACGCGCGCAAGCGCTCCAGCAGCCGGGAAGCATCGCTTTCATCAATCAGCAGGTGTCGGTGTTCGGTGCGCAGAAATCCGGCTTGCTCCTGTTGTGACAAGAAAGCGGTCAGCAGATCGTAAAAGCCATTCACGTTCAGCAGGCCGACCGGCTTTTCATGAAAGCCCAGCTGCGCCCAGGTCATGGCCTCAAACAGCTCTTCCAGCGTTCCTATGCCGCCCGGCATCGCAATAAAGCCATCAGCGTGCTCGGCCATCAGTGCCTTGCGCTCATGCATGTCTTTGACGACGAGCAGCCGCGTCAGCCGCTCATGGCCGACTTCGGCATCCATCAATGCTTTGGGTATCACGCCGGTGACTTGACCACCAGCTTCCAGCACGGCGTCGGCAATGATGCCCATCAGTCCCACATGTCCGCCGCCATACACCAGCGCGAGTCCCTGCTTCACCATCTCTTGACCGAGCGCTCGCGCTGCGTCAGCGTAGACAGGATCATGGCCGGTAGATGCGCCGCAATAGACGCAGACGGAGCGGAATGTTTTTGTCATGGCAAAGCGGGGAACCGAGTATTGCCGTGATCATAGCGGACGGGGGGTTATTCCGGTGGCATCAGTACCTGATCAATGCCGTGAATAATCCCGTTGTCGGCCTGCAGATCGCTTTCGGTCACGCGGGCGCCATTGACGGTCACCATGCCATTGTCCGACTTCAGCACCAGATCGTCGCCGCTCTGACTTCGGGTCAGCCCCGGCTTGACCTCAGTGACCTTCATCCGGCCCTTTACCATGTGATAGCGGAGCACTTGCGCGAGTCGCTTGCGGTCGCGGCTGATGGATTCCCATTCTCCGTCAGGCAGGCGTGAGAAGGCAGTGTCGGTCGGCAGGAACAGGGTCAGGGAATGGCGGGATTCCAATTCCCCTAAGAGTCCTGCGGTTTTTGCGGCGGATAAAAAAGTCTTGAAAGAACCGGACCGGTCGGCAGCCTCTCGCAGGTTATCGGCCCACGCCGGAAGCGCCAGCCATGAGAGGAGGAATCCAAGGATGAGGAGCGTACGGACTGATTTCTCCATGCAGCTTTCAAGGCAGATGTCTTATTAGCATAAGAACAAGTGCATGCGACACACGTTCTGGTGCCGTATAATCCGAAAAGTTCAAAAACCGCGCGGCCTTCATTGCAACCGATGAGTACAGAACCCAAGCTCTCGTTCAAGCAGCAGCAGTTGATTGTGCGTGAGAACGCCATCGTTGATGCGACCAACAATTTGCTGGCAAAAAAAGGCTTCGACCTGATGACCATGGACGAGGTCGCGGCAGAGGTCGGCATTGCCAAAGCCAGCTTGTACAAGCATTTCCCGTCCAAAGAAGCGCTCGCCGCCGCAGCGATGATTCGTTTGCTGGAGAACACGCTCGCTTTTGTGCGCGGTCTTGCTGCAGACCAGCCCGCCCTTAATCAGCTCAAGAGCGTGCTGCAGTGGGCGCTTGAGATTCGCATGAAGGGTGGCCTGCCCACACTGCCGGCAGAGAACACCAGTCTGCGCGATGCGCTGCTTAACAATACCCGTTACATCAGCCGTTTGATGGACCTGAACGAACTGATGGGGCAACTGATCGAGAAAGCCAAGTCAGAAGGCTCGATCCGCAAGGACTTGCCGACCGAGGTCGTGTTGTTCACGGTCTATGCGCGTTCCTGTGACCCGACGCTCGACTATCTGCGCATGGGTGACCAGTACTCGGATGATCAGGTCATTCACTTCCTGCTGACGACCTGCTTCGACGGGCTTCACTGATTTCCTGCATCACCTGGTCCAGCACGCGCGCGTCGAATCCCAGCGCGACGTGACCCACGCCGTCCAGCACGCTGTTTTTTGCACTCGCCAGCTCCGCGGATGATTGCGGCATCACGATATTGTCATGCCGTGACCACAGGCTGACGAACAGCGATCGCACTGATACATCTTCAGACTCCGCCAGCGCAGACAGCCAGTGTCGCTCGTCACTGTTCCACGCACTGTGCGGCAGCATCTGCCGCGCATTGATGCCGATACCGTAGCCCGCCAGCAGACTGCCCGCATGGGGCGTTCCCAGTGTGATGACTCGCGCAACACGCTGATGTCCGTACCGCCGCAGCCAGGCCCGCGCCGCCAGACCTCCCATGCTGTGACAGGCCAGAACGAGGGATGAGGCGCCGGTGGTCGATAGCAGGCGGGCCGCCGCTTCCTCGATGCGATCAGCATAGGCGTCGATGCTGCCCAACACCGGCTCAAGATCCAGCGCGGCGTGACTGATACGACCCTCTGCCAGTCGCCCGTGCAGTCGATGCCAGAAGCCGCTGTTCGCGCCATAGCCGTGCAGCAGCAGCACAGGATACGAGTCGTCGTCCTCGACATGACAGTCGTAAGGACGCGCAAAGGGAAACAGGCAGAACCAGCAGAGCATGCTGAACCAGAATTCACGCAGCATCATGGACGCGGCTGCTGCCAAAGGAAGTCGATCGCCGTTGGCGCAGGGCTGGTACAGCGCCCGCGAGAGAAAAAAATTATTGAAGATGATGCTCGCCCGAACCAGCATCACGATCGCTGCCGACGCCAGCAGCGCCAGTGGCCACTGGTCCAGCACCTGAAACTGTCTGAGCAGCATGGCGATAAACACCAGCGTCAGCAGCTGGAACAGGATCATGATGCGCGTGAGGTGAGCGATCATGTTGGCGATGTGGGGTGGTCAGTCTTTGTCGCCTGCGACAGGTACAGCAGCGCGGGCATCGGCCGGTACCAGCACGATCCGCGTGCGCGCGATCCGGTCATGCAGAAACTGGCCATCGGCATCAAAGCGCGAGGTCAGCGCCCACAGCAGGAAATTCGCGGCAGGCAGCAGCACCAGCGTCCAGCCTTGCACGCCCATCAGCTTGGCCACGGCCAGCCCGGGGAGGAACCACAGCCAGCAGAGCGCATATCGGAGCAGTGCCCGCCTCCAGCGTAACGGCGCGCCATCACGATCCAGCACCCGCAGGCGCCAGGTCTTCATCGCCAGCGTCTGACCGCCATGAGTCCAGAACCAGCCAAAGTACAGCCCCAGCACGACGAACAGCCAATCCTGCAGCGCATCTCTGAGGTAGAGCGCATGCCGCTGCTGCAGCAGCGTGGAGAACAGCCAGGTGGCGATGAACAGCACGCCAAACAGCAGCATGGCCTCGTAGACCATGCAGAGCAGGCGATTCTTCAGGGGAGCGGGGGTGAGCGGGTGGGGAGCGGTTTCAGTCACGTCAAGATCCATCATCGTCCGGGCGACAGGGCGCGGTCGCGCATTTTACTGTGAGGGGCAGCGCAGGTCTGACGGGTACTGCGGTGGATATTTTTTTGACAATGCGGTGCCGCTCGACGATCCGGCAAAACGCTTGATTTCAAAGGCTTTTTCCAAGATTTTCCTTGACCTTGGTGCTGCGACGCAGTAACGTATCGTTCCCCTCGCCACCGCGAGGGGTATTTTTTAGCGAGTGCCGGAAGCACAAGACGCCGTCGGCATACCCGCTCTTTCGATGTGAAAGCAGTTTGCTCTAACCCATGCCATAAGCGTGAGGCATCGATCGCACAAGCACGAACCCAGGCTGAACGAGTCGCGTTGAGCGTCGTTTTGGACTGCACCGCAGTGTGCACGAAGGATCGGCGTGACCGCACAAAAAAGGAATGCCTGTCATGTGTTGCTGCGAGCGCTGCCGCCAGGAGAGAGCATCCGATCAATTTCCAATGGACCTTGAAAGGAAGTAGCAATGAGTTCCGAAATCACCGGCGCCGATATTGTCGTGCGCTGTCTCGCCGAAGAGGGCGTCGACCACGTGTTCGGCTATCCCGGCGGCGCAGTTCTCTACATCTACGACGCGATCTTCAAGCAGGACAAATTTCAGCACGTGCTGGTGCGCCATGAACAGGCAGCCATCCACGCCGCGGATGCGTATTCCCGCAGTTCCAACAAAGTCGGCGTCGCGCTGGTCACTTCCGGCCCGGGCGTGACGAATGCGGTTACCGGTCTGGCGACTGCGTACATGGATTCCATTCCGATGGTGGTCATCACCGGACAGGTCCCGACCCATGCGATCGGTCAGGATGCTTTCCAGGAGTGCGACACCGTCGGCATTACCCGACCCTGCGTCAAGCACAACTTCCTCGTCAAGGACGTGAAAGAGCTGGCCTCGGTCATGAAGAAAGCTTTCTATATCGCCCAGACAGGCCGTCCTGGCCCGGTGCTGGTCGATATTCCCAAAGACATCACCATTGCCAAGGCCGTATTCGACTATCCGAAGGAAGTCGAGATGCGTTCCTACAAGCCCGTCGAGAAAGGCCATGCCGGCCAGATCCGCAAGGCGGTACAGCTGCTGCTGTCGGCGGAGCGTCCGATGATCTATACCGGCGGCGGTGTCATCCTCGCCGATGCGGCACCTGAAGTGAACCAGCTGGTCGACAAGCTCGGCTACCCGTGCACGAACACGCTGATGGGTCTCGGTGGCTATCGCGCCTCCAGCGACAAATTCGTGGGCATGCTGGGCATGCACGGCACGTATGAGGCGAACATGGCCATGCAGCACTGCGATGTGCTGATCGCCATCGGCGCACGCTTCGATGACCGCGTGATCGGCAATCCCAAGCACTTTGGCACGGTGCCCCGCAAGATCATTCATATCGACATCGACCCCTCGTCGATCTCCAAGCGAGTAAAGGTCGATATTCCTATCGTCGGCAACGTCAGAGATGTGCTGACCGATGTGCTCGCCCAGATCGACGCCTCCGAGACCAAGCCGAACGCCAAAGCGATCGACGCCTGGTGGAAGCAGATCGCTGAATGGCGCAGCCGCGATTGCCTGAAGTATCCGTCCTCAAATGAAGTCATCAAGCCGCAGGCAGTGGTCGAAAAGCTGTGGGAAGTCACCAAGGGCGATGCCTTCATCACCTCCGACGTGGGTCAGCACCAGATGTGGGCTGCCCAGTACTACGGTTTTGACAAGCCGCGCCGCTGGATCAATTCCGGTGGTCTGGGCACGATGGGCGTGGGCCTGCCGTATGCGATGGGCGTGCAGATGGCGAATCCCGGCGCTGAGGTCGCCTGCATTACCGGTGAGGCCTCGATCCAGATGTGCATACAAGAGCTGGCAACCTGCAAGCAGTATCACCTGACGCCGAAGATCATCCTGCTCAACAACCGTTATCTGGGCATGGTGCGCCAGTGGCAGCAGATCGACTACGGTTCGCGCTACTCCGAATCGTACATGGATTCGCTGCCGGACTTCGACAAGCTGGTCGAATCCTTCGGCCATGTCGGCATGACGATCACCAAGCCGGGCGATGTTGAAAGTTCGCTGCGCGATGCGTTCGCGATGAAAGACAAGCTCGTGTTCATGAATTTCATCACCGACCGCGATGAAAACGTCTGGCCGATGGTCAAGGCAGGCAAGGGCCTGACCGAAATGCTGCTCGGCTCGGAGGATCTGTGATGCGCCATATTATTTCTGCACTGCTGGAAAACGAAGCCGGCGCATTGTCACGTGTGGTGGGTCTGTTCTCTGCCCGTGGCTACAACATCGAGACCCTGACCGTCGCACCCACCGAAGATCCGACACTTTCGCGGATGACCATCGTCACCAGCGGCTCGGATGATGTGATCGAGCAGATCACCAAGCACCTGAACCGGCTGATCGAAGTCGTCAAGGTGGTCGATCTGACCGAAGGTGCGCACATCGAGCGTGAACTGATGCTCATCAAGGTGCGCGCCGTCGGGAAGGAACGTGAAGAAATGAAGCGCACCACGGATATTTTCCGTGGCCGCATCATCGATGTCACCGAGAAGACCTACACCATCGAGCTGACCGGCAACAAGTCCAAGCTCGATGCGTTCATCGATGCCATCGATCGCACCGCCATTCTCGAAACCGTCCGCACGGGCGGCTCGGGCATCGGACGGGGCGAGCGCATCCTGAAGGTCTGACATCCCTAACCCCACAACAAACATTCACTTTTACATATCAGGACAATCATGAAAGTTTTCTACGACACAGACTGCGACCTCTCCCTCATCAAGGGCAAGAACATCGCCATCATTGGCTACGGCTCGCAAGGCCATGCGCATGCACAGAACCTGTCGGAATCCGGCTGCAAAGTGACCGTCGGTCTGCGCAAGGGCGGTGCTTCCTGGGCCAAGGTCGAGAAAGCCGGCCTGAAGGTTGCGGAAGTCAACGATGCGGTCAAGAGTGCCGACGTCATCATGATCCTGCTGCCCGATGAGAACATCGCTCAGGTCTACAAAGAGAATGTCGAGCCGCATGCGAAGCAGGGCGCTGTGCTGGCGTTTGCTCATGGCTTCAACGTTCACTACGGTCAGGTTGTGCCGCGCGCCGACCTCGACGTGATCATGGTGGCTCCCAAGGCACCGGGCCACACCGTGCGCTCGACCTACACTCAGGGCGGCGGCGTGCCCCATCTGGTAGCCGTGTATCAGGACAAGTCCGGTCACGCCCGCGACATCGCGCTGTCGTATGCGATGGCCAACGGCGGCGGCCGTGCCGGCATCATCGAGACCAACTTCCGCGAAGAGACCGAGACCGACCTGTTCGGCGAGCAGGTCGTGCTGTGCGGCGGTACGGTCGAGCTGATCAAGGCAGGCTACGAGACGCTGGTCGAGGCCGGTTACGCGCCTGAGATGGCCTACTTCGAGTGCCTGCACGAGCTCAAGCTGATCGTTGACCTGATCTATGAAGGCGGTATCGCCAACATGAACTACTCGATCTCGAACAATGCAGAGTACGGCGAGTATGTGACTGGCCCGCGCATCATCACCGAAGAATCCAAGAAGGCGATGCGTGAGTGCCTGAAGGACATTCAGACCGGTGAATATGCAAAGAGCTTCATCCTCGAAAACAAGGCCAACGCGCCGACACTGATGTCGCGTCGTCGCCTGAATGCCGAGCATTCGATCGAAGTCGTGGGCGCGAAGCTGCGTGCGATGATGCCGTGGATTGCAAAGAACAAACTCGTCGACCAATCAAAGAACTAAGCTTCTGCGAAGTTCGACCGGCATCATGCGGCGCGCGCGAACACGCGCGCACCGCGCTCGCCCTAAAAGCCATCCGCAGGGATGGCTTTTTTTACGGGCTCACGTGCCGTGGATCGCCAAAAACAAGCTGGTCGATCAGTCGAAGAACTAAGCGTCTGCGAAGTTCGACCGGCATCATGCGGCGCGCACGAACATGCGCGCACCGCGCTCGCCCTAAAAGCCATCCGCAGGGATGGCTTTTTTTACGGGCTCACGTGCCGTGGATCGCCAAAAACAAGCTGGTCGATCAGTCGAAGAACTAA
>JACCDP011430020.1_pt1 | contig 12942 bp, 13 predicted proteins | sample 7445841 | NCBI WGS metagenome assembly JACCDP01 (sample SAMN15323441, study PRJNA562643) | freshwater metagenome | isolation source: river surface water | place: USA:Blue River Watershed | collected 2017-08-17
CCCTTCCGGCGTCGCTCGACGCGTGGACCCGCGCGCAGGTGGCCTTCGCGCGCGCGGTGTCCTTCTCGACGCTGCACGCCTACGACATGGGCGCGGAGGCCACGCCGTGAACGACCTGAACGCCACGACCCAGCCGCCGCAGGCGTTCCGCGTGTTCAACCGCGCCGACGTGCTGCCGCGCGCCTGGTACCTCGCGTGCCGCTCCGAGGCGCTGGCGCCCGGGGGAGTCGTGGGGGTGCGCATCGGAAACCAGCGCCTCGTCGTCTTCCGCGGGGCCGACGGCGCCCTCGGCGCGCTCGACGCGTTCTGCCCGCACATGGGGACGGACCTCGCGCTCGGCGCCGTGGTGGACGGCACCCTGCGCTGCGCCTTCCACCAGTGGCGCTTCGACCGCGACGGCCGCTGCGCCCGCATCCCCTGCCGGGACGAGGTGCCCGCGGGCGTGCGCACGCGCGCCTACGCCGTGACCGAGCGCTACGGTGCCGTGTGGGTGTGGCCGGACGCCACGCCGGACGTGCCGCTCCTGGAGATCCCGGGGCTGGAAGGCCGGCCGGTGCTCGTCTCCTTCGACGACGAGAACGAATCCGCGAGCCCGTACCACGTGAGCATGGTGAACGGCCTCGACATGCAGCACCTCGGCACGGTCCACGACCTCTCCATCCGCATGGAGGTCGACATCGACGAGCACGACGGCCTCTTCGACGCGGTCGTGCACGGACCGGTGCCGACGCACAACGCGCTCGGCCGCCTCGTGCGCGCCCTCGTCGGGCCCCGCTACGCCTACGGCATGCGCTACGGCCAGGCGACCGTCGCGGCGCTGGTGCTCCTGCGCGACAGCTGGTTCCTGCGGCCGTCGTGGCGCTGGCCGCGCCTGACGATGCTCTTCGCCTACCGGCCGCTTCCCGGGGGACGCTCGCGCACCTACCCGATCTTCGTGGCGGAACGACGCCCGGGGCCGTGGGGGTGGCTGCGCGCGCAGGCGCTGCTGCTCGCCACGCGCGTGGCCTACCGCTTCCTCGAGGCCGAGGACGAGCGCATCTACGACCACATCCGCTTCACCGCGCGGAACCTCATCGAGGCCGACGCTCCGGTCACCCGGTACATCCGCTACGTCGAGGGCCTCGTACCGTCCGACTGGTCGACCCCGCGGTGAGCGGACCCCTGCCGCGCGTGCGGTACCGGATCTACGGCGGACCGGCAAACTACCTGCGCTTCGCGCGCGACCTGTGCCTCGGCCGGCACCGCACCCACCGCGAGGTGGCGCCGTTCGAGGCGGAGCTGGCCGGCTGGTTCGGCGCACGTCACGCCGTGCTGACCTCGCTCGCGCGGGTCGCCGTCCACGACGTCGTCCGCGCGTGGGTTCCCGCGGGCCACGGGGTGGTGCTCTCGCCCTACACCATCGTCGACGTCGTGAACATGGTGGTCGCCGCGGGCGCGGTCCCCGTGTTCGCCGACGTGGACGAACGCACCGGCAACCTCGACCCCGACGCCGCCGTCCGCGCCTTCGACGGCGCGACGGTGCCGATCGCGATGATCCTGGTGACGCACCTGCACGGGGTCACCGCCGACCTCGCGGCCCTGCGTGCACTGGCGGACGCGCGGGGCGTGCGGCTCGTGGAGGACGCCGCCCAGGCGCTCGGTGCGGTCGTGGACGGACGACGCGCGGGCGCCGCCGCCGACGCCGGGATCGTGAGCCTCGGCTCGTACAAGAACGTGAACGCCCACTTCGGCGGCGTGGTGCTCACCGACGACGACGGCCTCGCGGCCGCGCTGCGCGCCGCCCGGGACGCCCGCCCGACCTTCCCGCTGCGCCACCTGCTCCGAAAGGTCCGGGAATCGCTGGTGACGGACCTGCTCGGGGCCCACCCGTTCTTCGGGGCGGTGCTGTTCCCGCTGTTCCGCACGGCGCTCCTGCGCGGCTGGGAACGCATCAACCGCCTGCTGCGCATCGAGCTCGACACCGCCCTGCGCCCGACGGTGCCCGCCTACATGCTCGGGCGTCCGACCGACCTCCAGGTGCGGAGCGCGCGCGCGCAATGGCCCCGCATCGACGTGGACGCCGCGCACCGGATCGCATGCGCGCACCGCACCCTCGACGGGCTGGCCGGGCACCCGGACCTGCGCCTGCCGCCCCCGCCAGACGGCTTGCGGCACGTGTATACCTACGTCGCCGTCCAGGTGGTGGCCCCCGACGGCGCCACCCCGGACGAGGCCCGCGCGACGAGGACGTCGCTGATTCGCCACCTCGCGGCGTGCGGCCGCGACCTCGCGCCGCAGCACCTCCACGACGTGTCGGGCCTGGCGGACTTCCGGCGCTACGGCGGACCCTGCCCGATCGCCGCGCGCGTGGCGGCGTCGGTGGTGCTCCTGCCTACCTACCCCGGCTACGACGACGCCCAGGTCGAGGCCAACGTGCGCGCCGCGCGGTCGTGGCGCGTTACGCGCGGCGACACGGAGACCGCATGCTGTTCGCCCTCCTGCTCGCCTGCGACGACCCGTTCCTCGAGGACTCCGGCACGGTCGTCGTCCCAGGATGTGGACTGACGGTCACGTCGTCCATCGCCCCGGGTGCCAGCGACGTGCCGGGCAACGAACCGCTCGTGTTCACCCTGTCGGTGCCGGATCCGCAGGCGACCGTGGAGACGTCCCTCGAAGGCGCGCTCGCGATCTCCGACGACGGACGCGTGTTGACGTGGACGCCCACCCGTCCGCTCGACCCGCGCCAGGACGCCTCCGTGACCTTGCGCACCTGCGCGGGCGTGTCGACGATCGCGTGGACGACCGCCGCGTACGGAGGTCCGCTGGACAGCGGCGTCGACCTCGGCGGGACGGGGTTCAGCATCGACCTCGCGCGGGGACGCATCGTGCGGCCCCCGACCGCCCAGGCGCTCCTGACCTACTTCCGCGACAGCGACACCGCGCTGCTCGTCGGCATGGACGAACTCACGCCGGGGCAGCTCGCCTACCGCTTCGCCACGACGCTCTCCGGCACCCAGAACCTCTGCTCCCGCACGCTCGACGTGCGCGGCGGCACCCTCGACCGCGGCTGGTTCGGCTTCGGGCCTGCGGACACGGACTTCTACGTGTTCGACTCGCGCGTGCAGATGCACGACCTCTCCTTCGGCGGCGCCCTGCTCCCGGACGGCTCCGGGGTGCGTGCCGCGTGGATCGAGGGCTGGGTGGGCGTGGAGGCCCTCGCCACCGCCTACGTCGACGGTGACACCGACCGGGCCTGCGCCTTCTTCGGGGACCTCGGCGCGCCGTGCGAGCCCTGCCCGGACGGCGTGGGCCGCTGCCTGTCGCTCCGCATCGACCAGCTCGAGGGGACCGCCACCCGCGCTCCCGTCGCCGCGGTGTCGGAGGCGTGTCCTACGCAGCGCTGAGCGCGCGGGCCCGACGACGCAGGAGCGCCTGCACGGCGTAGAACGCCACGAGCGCGCCGAGCCCCGCCAGCGCCTCGGTGTAGAGCATGGCGTCGGCGCCCCATCGCGCGAAGACCCACGCCATCACGAGGCCCATGTACGTGATGGGCGTATTGGAGAGCGCCGCGAAGATGTTGTACTTCGTGGCGGCGCCGCCACCCTCGATGGTCTCCAGGACGAGCCCGGTGAACGCCGCGTACGCGAATCCCATGAACAACGCGTAGATCAGCCCGCCGACCACGAACACGGACGGCGTGGCGGGCGCGAGCGCGACGCCAGCGGACGCGAGCGCCATCACCGCACCCATGACGGCGTACACGGTGCGCGCCGACCAGCGGCGGCACAGCTCCCCGCCGAGCAGGCACCCGACGGCCATGATGACGCCGCTGGCGACGCCGTTCACCATGCCGACCTCGCGTTCTCCCGCGCCCCAGTGCGCGGCGACCTCGGCCTGCGACATGACGCCCATCGCGGCGCCTGTGCCGATGGGAAGAAAGCAGATGAGCGCCGCGAGCGCGCCGTCCCGGGAGGTGACGAGCGTGCGCAGGTCCCGCACCGTGCCGAGCACCGCGGCGCGCACGCCACCCTCGCCGGCCGGATCCCGCGGCACGTCCGGCAGGAGCAGCAGGACGCAGGCGCACGCGATCGTCGCGAGGCCGAGGATCGCGCCGCCCATCCACGGCGCGGGCAACGCCGTCGCCATCCACAGGCCGAGGCCCCCGCCGATGCCGCTCCCGCCGAGGTTTCCGGCCTGGAACCATCCCCCGGCGCGGCCGCGCTGCGCGGGCGGGGTCAGGTGGCTCATCATCCCCTCGACGGCCATGCCGAGGGTCGTGCTCGCGAGGTTGGCGACGAACACGAGGGCGCGCATCGTCCCGAGGGTGGCGGGGCCGAGGGGCACGGCCGCCATCGCGAAGAGTCCCGCCGCGCAGAGGAGCACGCTGCCGACGTACCAGTGGCGTCGCGACAGCGTGAGATCCGCGACCGGTCCCCACAGGAACTTCCACGTGTGGGGGAGCATGCCGATCGCGACGAGGGAGGCCCCCTGTTCGACCGTCAAGCCGCGACGGGTCGCCATGAACGACAGCACGACCCCTGCGAAGCCGCTCAGCACACCGAACGGGAGGATGAGGAAGGTCCAGGCGATCGGGTGGACGGTGCGAGGCGGCGTCGGTTCCGGAAGGGTGCGGTCGAGGGGCGTCATGGGGCCTCGGGGGTCCCCGTCCGTAACGCGCGCAGCACGCGCGGCTTCGTCCCGGCCCAGGAGACGCCGGCCTCCATGTCCCGGCGCGCCCGCCCCGGCGTCGCGCGGGCGCGGACCGGTCCGAGCTGCCCGAGCGCGCGGGCCAGCGCGTAGTGGTGCCCGCGGCGCAAGGCGGCGTCGAGGGCCGCCGCGAGGCCGTCGGGGACCTCCGCGGCGTCGAGCTCCACCACGTAGTGGGCCTCCGGTGCGTCGTGCGCGACGAGGCAGGACCCCGGCGGCACGCCCGCGTCGGCGAACGCCCCGAGGACGTCGACCTCCCCGAGCTTTTCCCCCACCAGATCCGAGGCGCCGGAGCGCCCGACGAAGCGCAGCAGCGGTGTGGAACGCGCACGGCCGCGCACCTCGACGAGATCGCCCGGCGCGTATCGCACCAGCGCGCCGGCGCTCAGCACCACCTCGTAGGTGTGGCCGTCCTGCGCGGCGTGCAGCGGGCGCAGATCCCCCGTCACCGGGTCGCGCAGCTCGACGAGGACGGAGTCCACGAGCGGCAGCCCCGCCTCCGGCAGCTCCCACGCGGGCACGGTGACCGGCCCCTCCGTCGCGAGCAGCCCCTTTCCCTGCACGCGCACCCCGCCGAGACGCGCGGCGAGACGTGCGGCGGACGGCGCGGCGCTCCCGGCATCCCACGCCGACACGACGCGCAGCTCGGGCCACAGGCGCGTCCAGTCCCCGACGAGCTCCCCGCGCGGGAGGACGTCACGATGCGCGATCATCCAGTCCAGGAGCACCTCCACGTAGGTCGGGCTCCACGCGGAGACGAGCGAGAGGCGTGGCTCGTCCGCGAGCGTGGTCGCGAGCGCCCGCCAGTACGTGTCGGCGTCCGGCGCGTCCGCGGGCGGCGCGATGAGGAACGGGCGCGCCAGCGCCCCGACCCAGCCGGTGAGGAAGCCGCGGTCGTCCTCCAACGCGTCCGGCGCGCGCGCGACGCCGATCCGCGGCGACACCGTGATCCACGCGCGCAGGGTGCGCAGGCCGGCGTGCGTGAGCAGGTCGTGCGCCTGCAACGCGAACATGCGCGTGAACGCGGCTTGCAGCGACGGCGTGATCGGGACCGCCTTCGGCGCGCCGCCGGTGGACCCCGACGTCGCTTCCCACGCCACGACGCGCTCCCGGGTCAGGACGGCCGCGTCGGGCTCCGCGCGCTGCCGCGCGACCCACGGCGCGAGGTCGCCCCACGCCGAGACCCCGATGTCCTCGAAGCGCTGGAAACGCGCGCCCCACGCGGTGTCCCGGCACGCCGACCAGCGGGCGGACCGCACGCGCGCCTGGGCGGCCTCCGGCTCCGACAGGGCGGCTCGGAACGCGCGGGCCATCGGCGAGAGGACCGACCGCGCCGACGCGACCAGGACGCTCACGGCGGGGTCGCCGACGCGTCCGCCGCCTGCGGGCCCTTCGCGCGTCCGCCCGGGAAGATCTCGGTGCGCAGCGGCAGGAACGCGCCCGCCTCGACCACGGCGCCCGGGCCGAAGCCGCTGCCCGCCCCGAGGAACGCACCCGACCCGACGCGGATCCGTTTGAGAAAGACGTAGAGCGAGCCTCGCGCCGGCTTCACCGCATGGGCGTAGAAGCCGCACTTGTGCCCGACGACGACCCCGTCGCCGATCTCGAGCAGCGAGCGGTCGGTGATCTCCACGAGCGGGGTCCAGTACACGCCGCGCCCGACCGACGCACCCCACAGCCGCAGCCACGGGCTGTACAGCCCTGTCACGCGAAGAATCGCCTCCAACGCCGGGAACGCGATGAACGGGAGCTGCAGCTGGTGGCTGCCCCACCACGGGACGTAGCCCGCGCCGACGAGCGCGTGCGCGCCCTCGCGGAGGGGGAAGCGCCACCCGTGGAGCCGGTGCAGCGCAGGCGGGAGCAGGTAGATCACCGCGACCGCGGCCCACGCGCCCACGAACGTGCCGCTCGCGACGACCAGCACGAGGAGAATCCACGGCCACGCCGCCATCAGGCGCCCCATGCCGCTCACGACGCGGACCCGAACGGCCACAGGAGCGCCCGCGCCGTCGGCAGGCCGGTGGGGATGCCGAGCGCCGGCGGCGGGTGGCCGGGGTCGTGCCACGTGCCGGCGAGGCGGTCCCAGACGTCGAGGTTGGCGCCGAAGTTGACGTCACGGCCCGGCAGCGACGCCGCGGCGGCGTGGTGCCAGGCGTGCGCCCGCGGCGACACCAAGCCCGGGATGGCGCCCGAAAGCCCGCTGTGACGCCACAGATCGAGCGAGGCGGTCAGCGCCACGCCGAGGGCGTACCCACCCGGCGCGTCGAGCAGGTGCAGCATCGCGGCGTGCGCCCACGGGTAGACCAGGAGCGCGGTGGCCCAGGCGGTGTTGCGCGAGGCGACCCACACGTCCATCGCGACGGCGCCGTGGTGCACGCGATGCACCGGCCACCACGCGTGCAGGAGCCGGTGGTTGAGCCAGTACAGCCCGTCCACGACGACCAGGTTGACGGCGAGACCGCCCCACCAGCCGAGCGTCCAGCTGCCGGCGGGCAGCCAGTCCCCCAGCACGTGCGCGCCGAGCCAGGCGCCGCCGAGCGGCACGAGCCAGCCCTGCACGCCGAGATTCACGCCGTCGAGCAGCCAGTCCGCGCCGGTGCGCGCCCGCTGCGCCGCCCGGCCGGCGGGTGTCGCGATCTGCGCGGCGAGGCACCCGAGGAAGGCGAGCGCGGGCAGCACGAGGGTCAGCGCGAGGTCCAACGTGTCACGCGTGGAAGCGCAGCGCGTGGCTGCGCGACGGAAGGTCCCGCGGGTCGCGCCCCGCGGCGAGCTCGTCGCGGATGCTCTCGACGAGCACGTGGATGAGGTCGGCCGGGGTATTCATGAACGGTGCCGCGTCACGACGGAGCCCCTCCTGCTGACGGGCCAGGACGACGAGGTCCTGGTCGATCACCGCCTGACCCTGCCACCGGACGATCGGCCCCGCGAAGGGCGTGAACACGCCGTAGTCGTAGGTCAGATCGGTGTAGACGAGAGTCTCTTCGTCGCCCACCGGCACGGACTGCGACGTGATGAGGAACACCCGGTTCGGCCCGAAGTCGTAGCGCACGTGCGTCACGTTGGGCATGAAGAACTGGTCGGTGTGACGGATGGGGTGGCCGCCGGGATTGAGGAACCACGCGAACCAGCCGAGGTTGTCGGTCTCTCCCGTGTAGGTCACGGTCACGACGCCGTCCTGCCGGGTGACCTCGACGTCGATCGGCTCCTGGCGTCGCGTGCGGAAGATTCCGGGGTGCACGAACACGGTGTGCGGCACGTCGATGAAGTTCTCGACGCAGTTGGTCACGTTGTTGGCGAAGCGGTTGCGCAGCCGCACGCGCCCCCAGCCCGGGGTGTTCCAATGCGGCATGGCAAACGGCGCGAGGTCGTCGGCGGGCGCCTCCGACAGGCGCACGTAGACGTAGCCGTCCTGCTCCCGCACGGCGTAGGCGCGCGTGCGTCGGCCGGACACCTCCCGCTGGGCCGGCCCCTCGGCGGGAACCTCGGCCACGCCGCCATCCCCGCGGTAGAGCCAGCCGTGGTACGGGCACCGCACGCAGCCGTTCTCCACGGTGCCGTAGGACAGCGGCATCGCCCGGTGCATGCAGCGATCGCGCAGGACCCGCGCCGCGCCGTCGGCGTCCCGGAACACGACGAGCGCCTCGCCGAGCACGGTCCGGGCCAGGACGGTGTCCCGCGCGAGCGCGTCGCTCTCGACGACGATGTACCAGAAGTCGCGCAGGTCCATTCAGCGCACCGCCCGCACGATGGTCAGATCGCCGTGCGGCCGCAGCTGGCAGAGCAGGCGCGCGCCGGGCTCGTCGGGCGCCTCGATGTCCAGGACCTCGCGCTCGGCGTCCGACGGGGGCGGCACGTCGCCCTCCACCACCGAGACGCAGGTGCCGCACAGGCCGGTGCGACATCCGAACAGCACGGGCGCGCGGGCGAGATCGAGGTGCAGCGCCAGCTCTGCGCCCGCCGGCACCTCCACCGGCGGGAACGTGCCGTCGGCGAACCGCACGGTGACGCAGCTCACGCGGCGCGCTCCCACCGCGCGTAGGCCGCCCGGTTGCGCGCCAGCCAGCCGGCGACGTCGGACTGAGCCAGGAGGCGCTGCTCGCGGTGCTCGGCGTCCACGAAGTCCAGCCCGTCGAGGTAGGTGCGGTAGCTGTCGCGCGCCCGCCCGTGCGTCGCGAAGGCGGCGTGCAACCCCTCGCTCTCCTCCGTGAACGTGCGACGCATGAGCGCCCGCGCCTCGGCGGGCGGCAGGCCGTAGCCGGGCGACGTGAGCATCGAGAACACGTCGTCGTAGAGCGCCGGGTCGTACCAGAACAGCCCGTTGAGGACGACCGACACGTTGCGGTGGTCGCGCTGGCACCCCGCGAGCCCCTGGTTCACCACCCAGGCCTCGAACGCCGTCGGCTTCGCGAGGGAGCGGACGACGTCGTGGGAGATGACGGTGGAGCTGTTGAAGTGGAAGCTCTCGTCGAGGAAGTGCCAGTACGACACCTTCGACGGGATCGGGCTCGCCTCCAGATCCGGCGCCCGCAGGTGGTGCTGCGAGAGCTGGTGCTGCACGATCTTGCCGTTGAGCGTGCGCAACCCGCGCACCAGGAAGTACTGGCAGCCGATGAAGGCGCTCGACGACGACAGGAGCCCGTAGGTGCGCAGCTGCACGCGCTTCCACCAGGCACGGAACGGGCCGCTGTCGGCGTAGATCATCGTCTCCGCGTAGGGGCCGCGCATCGGCCAGGTGAACACCCGGCGGCCGAGCAGCGCATCCTCCGTCGCGCCGCCGATGGCACGGAACGCGGCGATGTGGGCGCGCTCCTGCGCGCTCTCCAGGTCGAGCGTGTCGCAGACGGTGCGGAAATCCTCCAGCGCGTAGAGGCTCGCGGCGCTCGTCTGGTTGAAGAAGATCGTCGCGACCTCCGCGCTCACGATCTGGCTGTAGTACGCCACCCAGTAGAGCTGGTTGAGCACCACGCGCTGGCGCGCGTCGGCGGCCTCCCACACCGGCGTGCCCCACAGCAGCGAGAACGTCTCCGGGTTCCACGGGACGTCCCGGCAGTCCTCGTAGCGAAACGCCGCGGCGCCGGCGTCCATCTGCGCGGTCTGGTCCTGCGCGCGGTTGCGCGAGAGGTTGACCTGCAGCTTGCGCATCGTGCGCGTGTCGTCGGCGAGAGTCATGCGACCACCTCCGGGTCCAGCGGCGTGAAGGCCTCCCGCGACGCGAGGGCCGCGACCACCCGCTCCGCGCCGGAGCGCTCGAGCAGGGTGCGGATCACCCGCAGGCGACGGGCGGCGTGGTCGGTCGCGTGAAGCTCCCGCAGGGCGCGCAGACGACCGTCGCGACCGAGCGGCCCCACGCCGCGCTCCAAGGCGGACAGCACGCCGACGGGTCCCACGCGCACCATCCCGCACAGCCGCGTGAGCACGTCGATCGCCGCATCGGGCGCGCCCAGCCGCGGCGCCAGCAGCACGCCGCTCCCGTGGTGGCGCGTCTCGTCCCGCACGATGGCGTGGAACGCGGCGCCGAGGCCCGGAACCCTGCACGCGTCCCCCAGGCGCCGGTAGTGATCGAGGCCCCATCCCTCGAGCACGCATTGCACGACGAGCACGAGCGTGGCGCGATCCCCGCGGGCGATCACCTCGGCGATGAGGTCCACGAACGGGTCGTCGTCCACCATGTCCTGGGGCGGGGGGTCATCCCCCCGCAACGCCCCCCGGCGGTACCCGGAGAGCATCGCCAGGTGCCGCGCCTCGTCCCCCGCGAAGGAGGCGTAGAGCATGCGCTCCTCGACGCTCGGCGCGAGCAGCACCATGCGCGCGGTGAACGCCAGGCCGAGGCGCTCGATCCGGCAGGCCTCGCGCAAGAGGCCGTCGCCCGCGTGGACGAGCACCGCCTCGCGGGTCACGCCGTCCGCGTCGCGCCACGCCGACACCCCGTCGAGGTCGAAGACCTCCGGGCCCCAGCAGGCCCCGTCCAGCAGCTGCGGCGCGTCGCGCGGCATCCCCGGCACCGCCGCGAGCACCGCCCGCAGGCGGTCGTCCTCCGCGAGGTGCGGCAGCCCGAGACCCGGGTCGACGGCGTACGGCCCGCTCAACCCACCCGCCCCAGGCCTGCACGGACGCTCTTCCACGCGTAGCGGAGCGGCATGTCCAGGTCCATGCGTGCCAGGCAGAACAGCTCGTCCCCGTCGACCCAGCCGGGGTTGGCCCGCGCGAAGAAGTCCACCCGCGGCCGCTCCGCACGCAAGGCGGGCGTGACATCCGCCACGCCCGGCCGGAGCCGACCGCGCGGGTCGTCCCATCGCACGCGCCCGGCGTCGGGATCGTAGGCCGGGCCGAACAGCGCCGTCCCGAAGGCCCGCATGACCGCCCCGGTCTCCGCCGGGGTGGCCGCCTCGTGGCGCGGCCAATGGACCGGGAAGTTGTTCGCCATCATGAGGTAGGTCTTGTAGCCCTTCGCGATGAGGATCCACCAGTACGGATGGCGGAGGTTCGCGATGCGGCGCCGCGCGAGGTGCCCCAGGAACGCGCGCCCGAGCACGCGCGATCCCCACCACCGCTGCGAGAGCACGGTGTCGCCGGAGAACATCCCGACGTGACGGAGCCCCTCGACGGTCACCGCCAGCTCCCGCAGGGTGGAGAACCCCTGCACGCCGTCGTCGTCTTCCAGAAGGATGACGTGGTCCTTCGCCGCGAAATCGGCGCGGAACACGTCCTCGCGCACGTCGTCGTAGGTCGCGGCGAAGAGCGCCCACATGCGCGCCAGCCCTGCCTCGTCCACCCGCGCGACCGGGACGACCCGCGCGCGGAGGCCGGCCGTCACGCCGACGCCCCGGCGACCGGGACGGCGGACGGAAGCGGCTCCCAGGTGCCCCACGCCGCGGCGGGCTGGGCCTCGTAGTGCTTGATGAACCCGATGATGGCGTGGTCCGCCTTGATGGGCGTACGGAAATCGAAGCGGATGGTGCGGAAGACGCGCGTGTCCCCGTCGGCGAAGTAGGCGCCCACGACGCGGGTCAGGCCGAGCATCACGGCGCTCACGACGCGCCCCCACAGCCCCGGACGGCGACGGGTCACGCAGATCGTACGCCCCTCGGTCACGCCCCCCTCCGCCATGCGGAGCGCGAAGAGGATGTGGAAGTGCTGGACGTCCGGACCGAGCGTCACGCAGCCGGTGCTGCCGAACCAGTAGCGCAGGGAGTAGGTGATCGGCCCCGCGTAGAAGCGCCGCAGGAACCGCCCGAAGCGCGTGTCGTCCCGCGGCGGCACCGTGTTCGCGAAGTTCACCGCGTTCGGGGAGATGTCCTCGCGGGCCATGTCCAGCCGCGCCGGGAGGTCGTGCACCGAGTTGAAGTGCTGCGCGTCGATGGCGTTGACCATCACCACGTTCGGGTGGCACGCCTTCTGGAAGGCGCTGGAAATCCACACGTCGCCGGGGTCGGCGTCACCCAGGTCCGGCACGGAGGCGGGCGCGTGCTGCGGAGTCGCGCCGGTCCACACCCACAGCATGCCGTAGCGCTCCGCGACGGGCCACGCGCGCACGGAGGCCGACGCCGGGCGGGCCTGGCACGGGACGTCCACGCACGCGCCGTCGCCGTCGAACTTCCAGGCGTGGAAGAAGCAGCGCAGGCCGTCGCCCTCGACCTTGCCCTCGCCCAGATGCGCGCCCATGTGCGGGCACTGCGCGTCCATGACGTGCGGACGGCCGTCGCGCCCGCGCCACGCGACGAGGGCGCGTCCCTGCACCACGACGGAGCGCACCGCACCCGGCGGAAGCTCTCCGCTCGCCAGCACCCAGTACCACCCCACCGCGAACACGTCGGTCCGGTTGAAACGGGCGGTGTCGGACGTGGACGGGGCGTGCACCGGGACCTCCGCCCTCCCCTTAGCGACCGGGGGCGGGCGCGACCACGGGCACGGGCGCGACGCCGGCGGACGCAGCGGCGCCGTCGGCGTCCGGCACCCCGGAGATCACCATGGTCCCGAGACCGCTGGCCCACGCCTCCTGGAACATCGCGTCGAGCTCCGTGACGTCCAGCCCGTCGCGCGCACAGCGCGCCAGCGAGTCGCGCTCGGCGAGGAGCCAGGTCCCGACCTGGCGGCCACTCAGGTCGCGGAGCTCCTTGCGCGGCGCACGGAGCGCGCGGGCGTGCATCTCCTCGGAGCGCGCGGGGTAGCGCTCCGCCAGCGCCGCCCAGCGGAGCGGCGCGCGGCGGAGGTACATCTGGAGGCCGCGGATGGTGCCCGGGCGCGCGAGCGTGCTCG
>JACCDP010401919.1_pt1 | contig 12941 bp, 9 predicted proteins | sample 7445841 | NCBI WGS metagenome assembly JACCDP01 (sample SAMN15323441, study PRJNA562643) | freshwater metagenome | isolation source: river surface water | place: USA:Blue River Watershed | collected 2017-08-17
AGTCATCTCTATCTTAAGTTTGCCAGTCAATATCCATCACTCTTGGGTAAATACCCAGATGTAACGATGAAAGAGATTGAAGCGGCATTAAAATCAGAGCCTGAAATTACTCCAATCATCAACTCAAAATATAGTTTGTTTATGAATGTAGAGAATGCTGAAATCTTCACTTTAAAAAATTTAGATGCGCTTGCAGACTGGGATACCTTACCCACTTCCTTGAAAACCACGAAAGTTTATCGCGCAGAAGTGATCGATGGACGGGTGGTTAACTTTAATAGTGAACCAGAATGGAACACCTACCAAGCGTTAAAGGAAAAAGGATACATTCAATCCTTTCGAGCCCAAAGTCTCATGGTGCCTTACGCAAGTTACCTAAAAGGTGATAAGCGTTATTATCCTGACTTTATCTTTTTAACCCCTGAAGGTTATATCGCGATTGTCGAAAGTAAACCCACCAGCATTATGAATACCTACCTTGTGCGTTGTAAGTATGAAGGCTTAAAGCATTATTGTGAGTCTAGAGGGTTCATTTACGCGATGATGGATGAATCGCTCAAGACAATCGAGATGATGAAGGAAGAAAAGCAAAACAATCCAATTACGAGATACTTTGATGCCCTCTTTGATGAAGTAGGCGTGTTTAATGATGAAGCGATTAAATTAGTCTATCAACGTTTTCCAGATCAAAACCAAAAAGAGATTAAAGAAATCTTGGGCCATCATGTTCTCCAAAGGAGCTTAGTAAATAAGTCCTCTGTGGGATTCAACATTAAAAAGCATCGCAAATTCAACGCGATGAAGATTAAAGAAAATATCATCAATGGAGGACCCGTAAAAGAATGAAAGTATTACCAGAAATGACTTGGATTGGTGTAAGCCATACCAAAATAACGAATCAAGAATTCGTTTCAAATGATCCAGAACAAACCCTCGTGAATCAAGAAGCCAAGGCAATCGAGTTATACCTAAAAAAAGAACTTGAGGTTTTTGATGTTGGGATTGAAATCATACTTACGCTCAAGCAAGGTTATAGAGATCCTAGATTAGAGCGAGGTATCAATGAGTTAGGTTTGATCGGTCCTGATTTTGGTAAGGAATTTACGGGACGATATTTTCAAACACTGGAACTCAAATCAGACTTAAGTGGGAAAAAGAATAAACAAAAGCGAGACTTTCTTGAACCTTATTTGGAATCCTTAATGAAGAAGTATTGGATTAACCATGTGACGCATTATAGTAACTGGGAGTTTAATCATGAAAACAAATTTGGTCCAAAACCAAAGAATGACCTTTCAACATCCTTTTTTATAAATTTCCCTTGGTTTAAAATTGATCTAAATCCGATGGTTGGCAAGACCTTGGAATAGGTTGTTTCAATCGTTATTTTTTATACTTTTACCCTTAGAGTTTTCAATAATTCCGTATAATATTGTCAATGCAAATCAATGGGGTAAGATTTGACGATTTAAATCCTATTCAAAAGCGAATCCTTTTGGAAATGGATAAAAGAGACCGCCTTGCTGTGATTGGTGGCCCAGGAACTGGGAAGACTTTCATCGCTATTTTTGCTATTCTCAAAGCTTTAGAAAACAAAAACAATAGTTTCTTCTTGGTCTATAACAAGAACCTCAACATGTATATTCGTAAATTGATTGGTCACCAGCAATTCCCAGAATATTTAGCAAAGACCTATCATGCTTGGTTACCTGGTTATTTAGCCTCCGTCATTCCAGGATTTTCATTAAAGAAAGTTCAAGATACGTTTGCAATTCCTGGTAAAACTTACGAATATAATTGGGCGTTGATTGAAGAAGCAATGGGTGAAGTCCCTATGGATAAACGGAAACTTTATGATTTCCTCTTTGTGGATGAGACCCAAGATATTCCGTTACCCTTACTTCACATTATTAAAAATGCTTCTAAGAAGTTAATGGTGACTTTTGATGATTCTCAAAAGATTGGTAATGATTACTTTGAAGATCAAAAGCATCAACCAAGTGATCGAAGTGAGATCCTCATTCGATTAGATCTAACCGATAGCTTCTTTGATTTAACCGAAAATTATCGGAATACGCAATCTATTGAAAGAGTAGCAAAGCTCTTTGGGGAATACTTTAAACCGAATGCATTCTCCCTTAAACAAGAGACGTCTAAACTGAAAGGCCCTTTACCAAACCTCATTAAAGTTTCGAATCTAAGTCATGTGGTCAGAATGATCTATGCAGACTTTAGTCTAAACCCAACCTCACAAATTGGCGTGCTCTTTGCGAACACCCGCTTAGAGGAGGACATGAAGCGTTATATTGCCTTCAAAAATGAACTCAAGACTTGGTTCAATCCAAACCAAGATGTGTTCTTTTACAAGTTAGGGAGTGAAGCTTACATCAAAGGTTTTGATCAACCCGGTATTTATTACATGAGTATGAACTCAGCGAAAGGATTAGAGTTCGATAAGGTTTACATTATTGAAACGGATCGTTTGGTCTTTGATAACGACCACCAAGCGAATCTTCTTTATGTGGCCAGCACTCGTTCTAAACGAAATCTTAGTTTTGTATATGAACAAGAGGAAGTAGGTCCAGTCTTAGCTTTAGCGTTTAATCATTCCCTTTACTTCAACCGTTTTGATGCTACCAAACAAAGTTCATTAGAAGAAGATAAAGCTTTTCTTACCATGATTGAGAGGATGAGCGATGGTGAATAAAATCGACCAAGCCTATTTAGATCAACTCAAGATCAACCCTAAGTTTGCGTTGAAAATTTACGCTTCAATCATGGAAAAAGGCAAAGAAGCATGTGTGGACAAACCCACCTTTGTTGAAGCGGTGAGATTGGTCACCCAAGTATTCCTAAGATTTGAGGACTATATTCATTCAAACAACCTCCTACAAGTGGCGAAGAGTGAATGGTTTGAAATAGAAAACTTACCATGGTATCAATACGACCAGTTGCAAATACTTACCAAAAGAGTGCCAAAATATATCCTGATTTATCCCGAAAACTTCTTAAAAAAGATTCAATATCTTATCAAGATTGATTCATTAAAGTCTCAAATGGATGCCTTCTTAGTCTTAACGTTGGAATCCATCATTCAATATTTGCCTTACTTTGATTCAAGCTTTCGAATCCAAGTAAGAACTTTTGCAGAGAAATTGAATAGAGAAGCAACATTGTTTTCTGAAGTTGTAAACTCAAAAATCCAAGAACTGAAGGAAAAGGTTTTACCAAAGTCACTTGATAAACCAATTCAATCTAAAGTAGAAGAAGTCGATATGACGGTGGATTCGTTTAATTTAAAACTCTTAGATAATCGAGCGATGGTGTTAATCATCGGTGATCTTGCGATGAAAAAGCATGATGTACAAGGGATTGCAAAGGAATTCGGAATCAATCATACCCAATTAGAGTTTGTTGAATATACAGAAACGAAACAATATGCCTTTAGGCAACTTCAATATTCTATGAAGTATGCAGGGATTATTTTAGGCCCTGTCCCTCATATGGTGGGTGATTTAGATGGTCATACAAGTTTAGTAACTTTATTACAATCATCGGGTTATCCCCATACCTTTGTTGCTCATCAAGGCGGAGAACTAAAACTTAGCAAGCAATTACTGAAAAAAGGGTTTGCAGAGGTAGTAGCGAATTATAATAGTAAAGGGAACAACTAATGGAACAAATACTATCAGATATCGGCTATTTTCTATTACAAGTAATAGGAGTAATTGGCGCGATCTATTTCTTTTACATAGTTTACTTTCGAGATAAACCTACAATTCCTGATGAAGATTTGGATCGTGTTGTAAAAGGTGGTGATCGATAACTATGAAAAAAAATAATAAAGAAATTGTGTTAAACGATCAAATCATAATTGATATTCACGAAGCAAATCGTAGACTTCTTCACTCTAACTATGTCCATTCTGTTAATTTCAAGCAAATTAAACAATTACTAAGTGGAAACAAAAAAAGTCTTATGTATGGAAGAATCGACCATTTACACAAAGATTTATGGGGTAAATATCCTGAAATATCAATAGAGGAAATTCAACTTGCTATTGAAAAATATGTTGTTTTGAATTCTACCATTAGTGGTAATGATGACAATTCAAATAATGACCTGGAACTTGTTATGAAGGCTTTGAATGACTTAGAAAGTAGAAATCAATCATATGAGAGACGATATTTTGAACGTGATGACAAATACGATTTATTTTGCAATGTTGATAAAGCCAAGAAATTTACGATAGATGATTTGAATTCATTAGCCGATTGGAGCATCACCCCAGAAGGCATTAAAGACAATAAAGTAATTAAAATTTTACCAATCGAAGGAAAAGATGTTCCATTTTATAGTATTCCGGAATACAACACTTACATTGCACTAAGGTCTAAAAAATTAATTCAACATTTTAGAGTCCAGAGTTTAAAAATTACACATTCAACATATCAAGGTAAATTGAAGCCCTACTATCCTGATTTTGTGTTTTTAACACCAGAGGGTTATTTAGCAATTGTTGAAAGTAAACCAATTGTGGATATGTCTAATTTTTATAATCGGTGTAAGTATTATGCCTTAAAACTTTATTGCGAAAGTATGGGGTTTATCTACGCGATGGTAGATGAGAATCTAGTTTCACTAGACAGCATTCTAAAACATAAAGTCATGAATCCCATCACAAAATCCTTTGATGAAATATTAGAAAAGAACGGACAATTTAACCACAATGATTTAGAATTCATTTTTAGAAATAATAAAGCCTACACCCAATTACAAATTAGAGAAGTTCTAAGTAAACATATCGCCCAAAAAAATTTAGTTAATTACTCTAAGTACGGCTTTGAAATCACTTCAAATGAAACAATTAATTTTAATCGTCTCTTAGAAAGCTTATAACTATTTTGCCTATTACTAAAATGAGGTTTATTTAAAACCAAGAAGATTATTATAATTGATAAAATTCATTAAATTGGTATGATGAATTGGGGGTAACTATGAAAGCATTAGTTAAAGATTTAGTTGTAAAGTATAAGAAAGAAATTGAATTTGATTATTCGCCTACACATCCATTATCAATTAGCAATAAAGGTTTTGATGATCAATTATTAGTTCTATTTTTAACTTATAACCTAGTTGGATCTACAAAAAAATCACTAAGTTACATCGCGGATGGTATAACCAACCCAAAGACTAACGAAAATGCGATCCATTTTTTTAATTTAAACGCTGACGGTGATCTAATTTTATTAAATGTAACCCAGGTTAAGAAGTCAGAAGATTCAGTTGACCAAGTAAAAAAACAAATTTCTTCTATTTTAAGAAACCTATTCCAACTTGAAAGAGGTAATAAAACTTTTGCTGAAAAGTCATTTGTTGATCATTTTAATGGAATTATGGATGATCAAGAAGAAGAGTTTACAGAATTATCCAAAATTATATATATCATCACAGATGCCGAATTAAGTGAAAAAGAAATTAAATCTTTGGATACTTATGCAAATGTATCTGCTGCAGATTATGAAAATGTTTCAATTTTTTTAATCGATAAGAGCAGATTTTTAAAAGAAGCAACTCGTGACACAGTTATTTCAAATCGAACTGCATCAATAAACTTGTATAACAAAGAAGATATTTTAAATTTTAAAAACGAATCTGAAGAAGCTTGTGTTGTGAACTTATCTGCAAAAGCCTTGAAAAAGACTTATGAAGAATTTGGTATTGATTTATTTGACTTTAATCTACGTTATTTTATTAATACCAAAGCTCAAGACTCTGAAGTTGTGAAGACAATCAAAAACAATCCGGGTGATTTTTGGCTCTTTAATAATGGATTGGTTATTACCTGTGACAAATTTAACATTAAAGACGGAAAAATTGATATAAGTAAAATAACCATTGTGAACGGTGGCCAAACCACTTCGATCATCGGATCCACTGAATTTGATAAAGATTTCCCAGTTCTAGCAAAAGTAATTTCGATTGGTAATTCAAAAGCAGAAAAGCTCGAAAGAATGACCGAGATAGCAGTTTATGCCAACTCACAAAAACCAATTAAACCTAGAGATTTAAAAGCCAACACCAAAGAACAACGAGACCTACATAAACTAATGTTTCAAAAAGGAATATTCTTAGCGGTTAAAAGAGGGGAAAAACCCACACTTGAAATCGAAGAAAGTTGGCAAGAAACCACCAACGAAGAACTTGGTCAAATACTACTTGCAACTTTATTCCAAATGCCAGGAGCTGCAAGAAGCCAAAAAGCATCTATTTTCAAGAAAAACTATAATATGATTTTCAAACGTTCAGAAGCATACCAACCTGATTATTTAATTGATTTATTAAAACTCCACACGTATGTCATGGATATTGATTACAAAGAACGAGGATATTTTGGTTTAAAGGCTGGTATCTTTGCAAATAGTAAGCTATTCATTCTAGCGGCTTTATCTTATTTGTTGACTGACAACGATGGTAAAAAATTGGATTTCGAACTTTATAGAAAAAATCAGGATGAAAATCCGAGCACTAAAATTAGAATTCGCGACTTATTAAACGTCGATAAGTTAAATAAAATGACAGATGCCATCGTCGATATTATTCAAGAAGGATATTTCACGATCAAGAAAGAACAATTTGAAAAAGAAACCTATCCTATCTCCAATTTCACAAAATTAGATGGCAACTACGAAACCTATGTTTTATCTAGAATCGCTAAATTAAAATAATTATTAATTTTTAAGTTTAAAGGCTTGATTTTGTTCTAACAGGATTCCATCATCAACTAATTCTTTTAATCTAGTTTCAATTTGTTCTGTTAGTTTTTTAGTTAAAGAACTATAGTTACATTGCTTGCTAATTTGAGAGATAAGACTAATTTTGTTTACTATTTTTTGATGATCAACGAGTTTTACAACTAAATCGATAAATTCTTGAGAGTAAATTTCTTCAATTTCCCTAATTACTCCATCCATCGAGCGGAATTGAAATTCCTTTTGATCATGTTTAATAAAGAAATCACCATCTCTTTTGAATTTAACTTTCTTTTTTTCGAGTAAATAATTTGAATGGTAATCAAACCAGGAAACAACTTGAGAGGTAACCTTTTCTCTGTTGTAATACTTCTTAAGTAATTCGAGAAAACGGTTTTTATGTACAGGTGATTCAATCTTTAAAATAGTTTCAAATATCTTTGCAAAACCAGCATAATCGGTACCATCATACTCTAAACCATATAATCCATTTAATCGATCTACTTCTCGATTGGAATATACATATTTTGAAAATGAAATTTTTTCAGCTTTAATGATGGTTTCTTGATTTAATTCTTCTTTGTCGACTACGTTTCCCGTTGATTGAGATTTTATTGGTGTAGGTTCATTTTTTTTATTTCCTAACGCAATTTCAACCGCATCAACCAGATCACGTCTAGCGCGTTGGTTGTTTCGGAACCAATCAGTTGACCATATTCGATAAATTTTCCAACCTAATCTTTCTAGAACTTCTTGCCTTAATGCATCCCTATCTCTGACTGTTTTTCCGGAGTGATATGTTGCACCATCACATTCAATACCGAGTGCGTATATTTTAGGTCTATTGGGGTCGCGAACCGCTAAATCGATTCGGAAAGAGGATACACCAACTTGTTTTTCAACCATGTATCCTTTACTTTCTAAAAATTCTGCAACGTCTTCTTCAAAACCCGATTCTGCAATTTGTTTATTGTTTTTTACAAATTGCTTTAAAGCAGTTGGTCCTTTTTCTGCAAATTCTAGATAATCTGAAAGTATTTTGACACCTTTTGGTGAGTTTTCAGTAAGTCTGAAGTCTGAGCCACGCACACTCGCCACGACTTTCATGTTGATCTTTGCTCTTGTAATAGCAACGTTTAAACGTCTTTCACCACCCGGCTTGTTAATAGGACCAAAGTTCATTGGAAAATGACCACCGTGATCCTTTGCATAACCGATCCCAAAAATAATCGTATCTCTTTCATCCCCTTGAACACTTTCAATGTTCTTAATAAAGAAGGGTTCCTTAGGATGTAATTCGCCTGTAACAAACGATTCTAGTTTTCGGTTACCTTGCATATATTTCGTAAGGAGGTTTTCAACTAATTCTTGTTGAGATGCGTTCACGGTAACGATACCCAAAGATCGATCTTCATACGTTTTGACGTGGCTGATGATTAATTGAATAATAGCCTCTGCTTCTTGGCGATTTGTTCTTGATTTGCCCCGATCATAAATACCGTTGCTCACGTAGACAAACTCTAAGCCAATATTTTTTATTCCGTCATGAATGGATGGGAATGTAATCAAAGAATTTCGATAAATCTCTTGGTTAGAGAAAGCAATTAAGTCTTCGTTTCTACTTCGATAATGCCATTGCAAACCCACACTTCTTAATCTTGAATTTGCCAAATCTAAAATGGATTCAAATTCGGTTGAGTTAGTGGTGTTTTCATCTACTTCGTCTTCCTCTTCATTAACATCATCAGAAGTTAAGAAAAAATTGGTAGGAGGCAATTGGTAACGGTCCCCGGCAATTATGATTTGATTAGCTCTTGCTAAGCATCCGATTGCATCGTAAGGAAAGATTTGTGAGGCTTCATCGAAAATTAGCGTATCAAACTTAAAATCACCAAAATTAAGAAAGTTGGCAACAGTAATAGGTGACATCATAATCACGGGTTTAATTTCTTTTATTAAATTAGGAATTTGTTGAAATAATTTTCTTACAGGTAATTTATTCCTTTTTTTATTGAATTCCCTTATTAAAAGACCTTGTTCAGATTGTGGTGAAACTAGGTCCGCTTCATGAACTGGTTTGCTATTTAATACACTTTCTCTTACCCGAGAGCGATTATGTGCAAGAAGATCTTTATCGAGGCGAATGAATTCATTGATTCTAGACTCATGAAATTTTTTATCAAAACTGGAAGTGGGTCTTTGTCTTTCAATCAGATATTTTGACCACGAGTAAAAGAAAGTTTTTCGATATACATCAATTGCTTGAGTTATTGCATCATTTTTTACTATAAATTCAATATAGTTTTCGAGTTTTAATTCTTTTATTCTTTCATGTAAACCCAAGAAGATTAACCACTTGTTATAATCTTCGATTTTTTGATTGATTTCATTCAAAAATTCCATCAAATCAGGCAAAGTGGTTTCCTTTAAATCAATCTTTAACTGATCAAATCCGTATTGAATTTTTTTCGAACCATCCTCTAACAATTTAAATTGAGATTTTAAATCAAGAATCAATCTTGCTAATTTTAAATAATTATTTCGTTCAATAACTAACTCATCTTGAATTAGTTCATTTCTTTTTGACCATTGCTTAAAATTATTAAGTGAGTTATAAATTGATATAAAATCAACGATTTTAAGTTTTATTAAGTTAAAATCCGTTTCAATACCTTTATAACTTTCAACAAATAAATCGTTTAAATCGTTATCAAATTGTAAAAAATGTTTTTTGGCTTTTTTGTAGCTCAATAGTCCTTCAATTTCTTTGAGGATATTTAATTTGATTTTAGGATTATTTAGGAAACTATTAAACTCTTTAATTAATTTCCAATATTTTGAACTTAGGAACCAAGACCATTTTCTTCTTTCTGTTTTTAAATTGCTAATTAACCCATCATCCATTGTGAATGGGTCTTCTTTGAACAAGGACAGCTTATCCTTAAATTTTTTGAGAATGTTTGCATTCTTTGAAATTAAAGATAGTTGATTGGAGATATTATTTAATTTTTCTATCTCAAACCAATGGTCATTAACCTCCATAAGAAGTTCTGTATTATCAAGTGAAAAATCACTTAATTGAGCATTAAGTTTCTTTAAATCTGAAATCTTGATTGAATAAACCGATTGCTCATCAATCTTTAATTTTTTTAAAGTTTGTATTAAATTATTGATTGTTTCTAGCTGATCTTCCCACCAGGTCTTTTGTAATATTGAATTCTCAAATGATAAGTTGGTCCTAATGCCATATAGAGCATTATTCTCTAGTTTTAGCTGAAAAGTGTTTTGATACGTAATTAAGTCTCTAATAACAGAAACATTTTCTTCAGCCTCTGTACTTGAGAATCGAATCATTTCATTAAAGTAGTTAAATGGTGTTGATTCATCATAACTATAAAAGCGTGTTAGCGCTCCATAGAGTGATAGACCGAGTTTGCTATTTACCTCATGAATACTATCTACATAATCTGCTAATTCTTGCCTTATCTGGTCTCTTTTAGAGTATTCTTGATCGCGATTTGATGCTTTAATTCGATCTGAAGTATAAGCGTTATATAGGTCGCTTATGACAATGTCTTTTTTGGTTTTTGTGCTATGGAGGGTTAAGCAAAACTCAGAAAGATTTACTTTAGCTAAATTATTTTGAACGACATTAAGTGCTGCTTGTTTTTCAGAAACGAAAAGAACTTTTTTGCCATTAGCTATCAATTCTGCGATGAGGTTTGTGATGGTTTGACTTTTGCCAGTTCCTGGAGGGCCTTGGATAACAAAACTTAAACCCGCCTTCGCCATTTGGATGGCCTTTAATTGACTACTATCAGCATCTACAACTGTTAAATTTTCTTCTGAAGTTGTAATTTTATCCAATTTTTTATCAATTTTTTCAATTGTTGAATCCGAGCTTTGAAACGAAACTTCCCCACCAGTCATCACTTTAACGAAGTCATTATCAACTAAGCTATCCATATTAAGTGATATATCTTTGTACATCGCTAACTTAGAGAAGGCAAAAATTCCAATATAAACTTCGTCTAAAATTTTAAAATCCTCACTTGAAATTGCAAGTTTGGTTTTTTGGATAAACTCATCGATTTCGAAACCTTGGTCATTTTCTGTTAAGTTTGGAAGAATGATATTAAAATTCTTCTCAAAATGAATCTTTAGTGCTTGATTAACAACTATCTCATCTTCAGAAGGATTAAATAAATATGAGTAATTATTTTCCCTTACTAAAGTTGTAGGAATCATTAAAAGGGGTGCTTTATACCACTCTTTAGAATCTGGTGATTCCCGCCATTCAATAACTTTTAACACTAGAAATAAGGCATCAACACCGCTATCTTCACTAAGAGTTTTTGCTCTACTCTTTGTTCGACTTGCTTTGGCCATGAGTTCGAAATCATTAACCGGACTAAAAATTTCGTCTTCATCAATATTATCTTCAATCAACTCAAATGGAATATATTGTTTTGTTAGATTAATATCCTCATTTGAATAGATATTCTCTTCGTTTGAAGAAATTTCCTTGTTTTTTTCCTTAATTTTATTTACCAAATCTTCTTTTTGACTCTCAGATAATAAGTCAATCTTTCTGACTAATCTCAGATTTTTTCCACTTTGAACCCTTTCTAAAATTGTATCTAGTGATGGGTAATCAATTGGAATAATTGTTTTTGCCTTGGATTTAAGGAAAAGCATTTGATTTCTTTTTCCTAAATCTAAAAGTTTATCTCTTAATCTAATTAAGTTCTCATAAACGGTATTCGATACCTTCATATATCCCCCTTAGGACTAAGAATAATGATATCAAATCGAATGTTTTCTTGAAAGAATTATTCAAATTTGTTGTTAATATTAGTGTCATTAAACTTCGTAACCACTTTTACTAGAATCCATTAATGATTCCATATCCTAATTCTAAACACAGACAGACGGTATGTCCGTGTGTTTTTTAAATTTATACCATTTTGTTGATACATACCAATTCTCTCAAGTTAAATGTTATGAACTTAAAAATACATAGTATAAAAAAGTAATTAATTTTGTTATAAGTCATTTAAACCTTCAATAATAATTGTTTAATGTTAAATATTACATAGTTATTAATTTTAACTTACATTTAGACAATAGAATCACTTAAACCTATAATGAAATTTATAAGAAATTACAAATTTCAAAATGAAAAAAAGAAAAAAAATGGTTGCTACTCAATTAAATTCAAACGAAGTATTACTTGAGAGTTATAAAGAACTTAAAGGCAAAATCGAGAAGAAAGAAAACCTTGAATTAATTGCAAGAGGTTTTTTTATTTTTTCCTTCCTCATTATCCCCCTCTTTATTGGTTTAATTATGATTTCTATTGTTGCTAAACAAAACAACTATATAAATAATCGAATTAAAAATATTATAGAAGTTATGGTTAAAGATATGGGATACATCAAGATTAATGATTTTTTTAATTTTTTCCCACCAATGGATGTTTACTCCGCATTGAATGACCTATTTAAAGACAGATTAAGTGAATATAAACTTTCCAAAGATAAGTTAATGATCATTTACAAGGAGGAGAAATAAATGATTAATAAATATACTCGAGACGAGAAGTTGATCCAATTGGAGAAATTATTTGATAACTCTATAGCGGAATTTTTAAAGAACGATAGTATAGGTGATGTTGGAAAACTTTTCAGTCTTTTTAACGGAAAAATGAAAAAGCAGATGGCAGCGGGAAAACTTCAATACGAAACATATGACAATATAGCTAACCACATCATTAAAGTAACTAAGGTAGGTAATATAGAAACTTTTGTAGATTATCAAAACAAGTATATTTTACCAATTGCAAAAAGTTATTTACGGCCAGGTTTCAAAACTGATATAAATAAGGCGAAAAAAAGAATATTATCCCTTATAAAAAAAGGAAAAATAAAAGGCGTAAAAATTAGTCCAAAAGGGGACTTTGAAATAGATTAGATCTAAATTCCAAGTTTTACTTTATTCATATGGTTTAATTACATTTAATGGAGATGCTCTATAAATTTTTTTAACCCACACAATACAAGGATGGACAGTCCGTGTATTTAAAAATAGTAAAGAAATAATGAGTAATAATAGGTTATGTTTTAAAAAGAGGCCAATAGTTAATTAATTCTAGCCTTATTTAGTTTAAAAAAATAATGATAAAATAAA
>JACCDP010667583.1_pt1 | contig 12941 bp, 6 predicted proteins | sample 7445841 | NCBI WGS metagenome assembly JACCDP01 (sample SAMN15323441, study PRJNA562643) | freshwater metagenome | isolation source: river surface water | place: USA:Blue River Watershed | collected 2017-08-17
CCTGGATGCCCATGGGGGTGGCCGCATAAAGGCGTCCCGCGGAGTCGACGCACAGGCCACCCACGCCAGAGCCGTCGGCGTCGTCCGCCAGGTGGAGATGGAAGTAGGGTTGTTCCAGAGTGGGAATTCCGTCCCGTCCTACCTGAAAACTGGTGATGAGTTGGCGGCGGCGGTCGGCGACGTACAGCAGGGTTTGGTCGGGAGACAGGCAGAGAGACGTCGGCATTTCGAGCCCGGTGAGGTTGTGGTGTTGAAGGCGGCCGGAGGGAGACTGATGAGACAGCTTGCGCCGGGCGGAGTCGAGGCGGTAGGCGTGTCCGTCCTGTCGAGTCACGGAGGCGGCGGTGAGGGTCGAAAACCGTGGCTTCAGCTTCCGCGCCTCAGGTGCACCCAAGGGAACTCCGCGGGAGTCTTCCAGTCGCTGGAGTCCTTGTGGTGCTTCAGCGATGACGGCCCCGTTCTCGTCGGTCCAGATCTGCCGGATGATCCCCGTGGTGATCGGAGACCACGCTTCGCCCGCGGCCAGGATTTCCCGGGTCAGCGGCTGTCGTGATCCCTGTCCCGCTTTCACCGGTGCGGGGTAATCCTTCCACAGCCAGCGGAGTGCCTCCGGAAAGATGCTTCCCGCCTGTTTGCTGTCGTGACCGCCAGTGCCCCAAGCCTTCTCCAGTTCATATCCGGAGAACTCCAGCGCACTGTGCATGTCGAGGTTGGCGATCCACCAGTTGCCGCCGTAGATGTTCTGATCGTTGGAGCCGTCTTGCAGGAAGACCCGCAGGGGCTTGGGCTCGGTTTTGCGGATGAGGATGGGATAGGCATTGCCGCCCCGAAGACCGACGTAGGTGCCGATGGTGCTGAAGACTCGTCGGAACAAGTCGGGGCGTTCCCAGGCGGCGGTGAAGGCGGCGATGGCTCCGCTGGAGGCGCCCGCAATCGCGCGGCCATTGGGATCGTCGGTGAAGGCGACGGTCTTGCGCACTTCGGGGAGGAGTTCTTCGGCAAGGAAGCGGGCGTAGCGATCACCCAGCCCGTCGTATTCGTAGCTGCGGTTGTAGCGGGGCAGGGCGTTGGTTCCCTGCGCGGAGGGCAAGACTCCGGGGTTGATGAACACCCCGACAGTCACCGGCATCTCGCCGCGTGCGATGAGGTTGTCGAAGACGATGGAGGCCCGAAAGGGACCATTGGTAGACACATAACCACCACCGTCTTGGAAGACCATCAGGCAGGCGGGTTTCGTGGGCGAATACTGCTTCGGCACATAGACCCAGTAGTCACGTCGCGTTCCCGGGAAAAGGCTCTTTTCCGTCGCTGTGAAGACGTGGCGGGTCACTGTGCCGTGGGGCACTGATGGGTTGAACTGCGAGTCGGGACTCAACGGGTATTCTTCGGCCTGAGCCCGAATGAGCGACGTCAGCAGAATCAGGAGGATCCGGCAAAGCCACGGGGCCAACCAGCGGGGAAACCACGAACGGGAGATCATGGGCTGAAGTTTGCCCCGGGTGATCCATCGAGGCGAGGGGGTTCGTGAGTGGGTGGGTGGGCGATGGGTGGGCCGCGGGATCGGTCCTTCGCTCGCAGGGAAGCTCGGGAAGGGTGGGGCTTTGGCGCTGATGCGCCGGGAACGGGGTGATCGCTTCCAGTGCTTGCTCCGGTCCGATCCCGCTGCTGGGTGGGCGATGGGTGGGCCGCGGGATCGGTCCTTCGCTCGCAGGGAAGCTCGGGGAAGGGTGGGGCTTTGGCGCTGACGCGCCGGGAACGGGGTGATCGCTTCCAGTGCTTGCTCCGGATCGATCCCGCTGCTGATTCGTGCGGGGTGCGCCTATGGGGCTGGGATGTTTTGGATCCGCTCGGCTAAAGCGAAGAGTCGGTGACCGGAGATTTGGGGCGTGAATCTGGGGCGGTGTTTGAGATTTGTGTCTTTCGCCGGGAGCCGATGGCGAGCCCGAGAATCAAGGCGGCCGTGGCTGCGGTGCAGGCGGGGGCGAGCCAAGCATCGAATGGAACGGATGGGTCTGAGACGGCACGTTTGAGTGGGCCGGCCAATGCATGGCCCTGGCCGGGGAATGGTGCGGTGGCAGCCTCTCGCCCGTTGGGATCGATGAGTTGAGAAATGCCGGAGCTGGCGACCCGGAATATTGGCACGCGATATTCAGCGGCCCGGATCACTGCCATGCGCGCATTGAGACGGTGTTCGTGTTCACCCCAGTGTTCCACATCCATGGTGGGAATCAGAAAACCAGTGGCGCCGAGCCGAATCAGTTCGTCCATGACTTGCCGGTAACTCGCGTCGTAGCAAATGGCGATGCCGAGCTTGCCCCACGGGGAATCCCAGACCGCTTGCGAGGGGGCTGGTTCTCCATCAGCGAAGAATTGGATGGGCCTCGACTTGGCCTGCTGGAAAACCACCGCGCCGTTGGGGCTGATGACGAAGGCTGTGTTGTGGAACCGTTCCTTCGGGGCACCGGATCGAGGCCATCGCAATCCATTGCCTGCGGCTACTTGGCCCACGACTGCGGCGTTGGTGTGCGAGCTGGCGGAGGGCGTTGATCCTAGGCCGTCCGAGTCGCCGGAGCCGATGGGTTGTTTACCGCCCACGACCAGCCATTTGCCGTTCCGCCGGCACCAAGCTTTCAGCGCTTTGGGTGGCGGTTCTTCCAGAGAGTATTCGCTGAGCATCAGCAACTCGGCTTCCGGATGCGATCGGATCAGCGCATCGAGACCGGCGAGAATATCCGGGAGGCTGGGGAATTCGAGCTGGAGACCGGCCACCTGGATCGTCTTCGGGATGCCTCGGTCGCTTCGAGGCGGCGGCCACAAGGCCAAGGCGGCAAATCCCATGCAAGCCGCGAGGAATCCGAGGCCTGCGCGGACGCGATCTTTCCGTACTGTTGCAAACACCCAGGTCGCCCCTTGGCTGGCGGCCCAAGCCAAGCCGAATCCCAGCCCATAGATGCCCAGTCGATGGAGGACCTGAGGTGCCGATTCCGGCGGCAGGCACTCGCCGGCCGTGAACCAGGCGAAGCGCAGCCACCAGACCTCGCTGCGCAAGTATTCGATACCGCACCAGAGCACCGGCATGAGCAGGCTCGCTCGAAACGTGCCCCAACGCCTTTCGACGCGGTTGAGCAAGAGCAGGAACGCCGCGTGGAACAGCGCGAGGACGAGCCAGAGAGGAATGGCAGCGCCCTTGAAAATCTCCCACAGGAAACCCATCTGGGGTCCGAACACCCCGAGTCCGGTCATCAGCCCGACATAAAACGACTGCCTCGCAGTGGGCAGTCTTCGAAGTTCAAACAGGCAGCCGAGATGGACGAGCACCAGCCACCAGAAAGCCGGGAACAAGAATGCCAGATGAAAACTCCCGAGAGCGCAAAACGTGAGAAAAATGGCTGGTTTGGCTTTGAGCGCCGGGGTTGGGTGCATGGTTGCCCAGAGGTTCTTTCGAAGGAATCCCCAAAACGGTAGATCTCTCGATCGGCCCTTGGCAAGGAGGGCCCGTGGTGAGGGTTCCGTGGCCTTCACAAGGCCACTGATCGGACTGGGAATCCAGTCGGAGCAGGGCGGGGATGGAACGTGGTTCCGACCAGTTTATCCGCAGTGGATCGCTTTTCAGGGTTGGCATCGCGGGAGGTGGGTTCAGAATCTCAGGAACTCCATGAAGGCTCGCGATTCCAGAACAGTGTTCCGATGGGTCTTGATCGCCGCGTTGGGTTGCGGCCCGATGATCGTTGGGGAAACGTCGGTTTCAGCCTCGGCGAGTTCGGTGCAGTTCAATCGTGACATACGGCCCATCCTTTCCGAGCACTGCTTCTCGTGCCACGGCCCCGACGTCCAGAAGATGAAAGGAGGGTTGCGCTTGGACCGCCGCGAGGAGGCGCTCAAGCCGGCCAAGTCGGGCAAGAAGGCGATCGTGCCGGGCGATGCCGGCGCCAGTGAATTGGTCCAACGGCTCCACAGCACGGATGCGGAGGAATTGATGCCCCCGCCCGAGGCGCACAAGCCTTTGAAACCGGAACAGAAGGCGATGCTCCAGCGCTGGATCGCCGAGGGTGCCGCCTATCAGGGGCACTGGGCCTATCAACCGTTGATCCGACCGGTTCTGCCTCCAGGTGGCGAGGACCAGGGCGGCATTGATCGCTGGATTGGAGCCCGCTTGAAAGCGGAAGGGCTGAAACCTGCGCCTGAGGCCGATCGCCGCACGCTGGCCCGTCGGTTGAGTCTCGACCTGACCGGCTTGCCGGCGACCCCGGAGATGGTCGCCACCTTCGAAGCCGACACCGCCCCCGGTGCCTACGAACGCCTGGTGGATCGTCTCATGGCCACACCCCAGTACGGAGAGCGCATGGCCATAGGTTGGCTCGATGTGGTGCGCTTCGCCGATACCGTTGGTTACCATTCCGACAATCCCCGGAACATCTGGCCTTACCGCGACTACGTCATCCGATCGTTCAACAACAACAAGCCCTTCGACCAGTTCACCCGAGAACAGTTGGCCGGAGACTTGTTGCCCAATCCCACGATGGAGGCCCGGGTGGGCTCCGGTTTCAACCGACTCCTGCTGACCACAGAGGAGGGCGGGGCGCAGGAGAAGGATTACGAGTCCCGCTACCTCACCGACCGGGTCCGCGCCGTCGGCACGGTCTGGATGGGTCAAACCATCGGGTGCGCCCAATGCCACGACCACAAGTTCGATCCCATCACGGCCCGGGATTTCTACTCGATGGGTGCCTTCTTTGCGGATGTGAAGGAGACGATCATCGGCCGGCGCGAAGACGGCATGCTTGTGCCCACCGAATCCCAGGCCCGCGAATTGGCCCGCCTGACCCACGAGGCTCAGCGCCTCAAGGACCAATTCGAAGGCCCCCATCCGAAATTGGAAAAGGCCTTCGGGCGATGGCGCCAGGAACGGTTGGAAGCCCTGCGTTCTGACTCGCTGTGGACTTCGACCCCACCGACTTCCGCCGATTCAACCGGAGGTGCCACTGTCACCATCCGTGACGATCGCTCGGTGCTCATCGGGGGCAAGAATCCCGACACCGACAGCACGGTGGTCCGATTCGCCTCGCTGCCGGAACGGGTGGTCGGAGTGCGCGTGGAAGTGTTACCCGACAAAACCCTGCCGTCCCAAGGCCCGGGCCGTGCGGGCAACGGCAATTTCGTGCTGACCGAGGTGGTGGCCCGCGTGGTCCGCGACGGGTCCCCGACCCGGGATCTCGCCTTCGAATCGGCGTGGGCCAGCCACGAGCAGACGGTGTCGGCCGACAAGAATCCCTATGGCAAATGGTCGGCGTCGTCGGTCATCGATCAAGATGCCCGTGGGACGTTCGCCGGTTGGGCCATCCTGCCCGAGGCGGGCAAGCCGTCGCAGTTGCGGTTGCGTCTGAAGGAGCCGCTCACCCTGGCTCCCGGAGAGCGGTTGGAGATCGAGTTGCAACAGAAGCACGGGCACGGGCACCACACGCTCGGATGTTTCCGTCTCGGCGTGGCCACCGATCCAGCCGCGGTCGTGCCGCCGACAGTCCCCTTGCCGAACGCCGATCTCGCGGACCGACTGAAGGTGGATCCGTCCGCTCGGACGCCTGAGCAGTCGGCCAAGTTGTGGTCCGAGTTCAAGGCGGTGGCCCCGGAGTTGGCAGACCTGCGCGCACACCGGACCGCGGCCGACAAGGCGCGTGCCGAGTTCGAGGGCGCGATCCCGCGCACTCTGGTGACCGAGCGCTCCGAAAAGCCCCGCACCGTCCGGGTGTTGCCCCGTGGCAACTGGCTCATCGAGACGGGCGAAATCATGGAACCGGCCATACCGGCGCAGTTCCGTCCGACTTCCCGGGCGGTCTCCGATCGACGGCTCACTCGCTTGGATCTGGCCGACTGGTTGGTGTCGCCCGAGAACCCGCTGACCGCGCGGGTGGTGGTCAATCGCTTCTGGCGTCAGTTCTTCGGCACCGGCCTCTCCAAGGTGCTCGATGACTTCGGGGCCCAAGGCGAACCGCCGCGGCATCCCGAGTTGCTGGATTGGCTGGCGGTGGAGTTCCGGGAGAGTGGTTGGGACGTGAAGCACCTGGTCCGCCTGATGGTCACCAGCCGAACCTATCGGCAATCTTCCAGCGCCCCGCGCGAGCTTCTGGCCCGCGATCCCGAAAACCGGGATTTGGCCCGTCAGGGACGCTGGCGCATCGAGGCGGAATTGGTTCGGGACTCGGCTCTCCAGGTCTCGGGCCTGCTGGTGCCGCGCATCGGAGGCCCGAGCGTGCGCCCTTACCAGCCTGACGGGTACTGGGAGAACCTCAATTTCCCACAGCGCGGCTATGATGCCAGCTCGGGTGGCGATCAGTATCGGCGTGGCCTCTACACCTGGTGGCAGCGTTCCTATGTGCACCCGAGCATGCTGGCCTTCGATGCGGCCACCCGCGAGGAGTGCGCCGCCGAGCGCAACCGCTCCAACATTCCCCAGCAGGCTCTGGTGCTGCTCAACGATCCGAGCTACGTCGAGGCGGCCCGGAGTTTCGCCGCCCGCATCCTTCGCGAGGGTTCCGGCGACGACACGGCGCGCCTGACTTGGGCTTGGCGTCAGGCGCTGGCCCGGGCTCCTTTGGACTCGGAGTTGATTGCGCTGCGTCGTCTGCTCGAATCCCAACGCACCGCCTTCGCCAAAGATCCGGAGGCGGCTTCGCAATTCACCCGGACCGGCAAGGCGCCGACGCCTGCCGGCCTCGATCCCGTCCAATGGGCCGCCTGGACCGATGTGGCTCGCGCCCTGCTCAATCTCCACGAAACCATCACCCGTTCCTGACCATGAGCCCTTCCACTGAGATTCGTCAGTTCCTGAGTCAGCAGCAGACCCGCCGCGTGTTCTTGGGTCGGGCCTCGCAGGGCTTGGGTGCCCTGGCGCTGGGTTCCATCCTCCAACCGAGACTCCTTCAGGCTGCCGCCACCCGTGCGGTCCACGGTGCGGTGCATCCGCTGCACTTTCCGGCGAAGGCGCGCCGGGTGATTTGGTTGAGCATGGCCGGTGGCCCGTCGCACCTCGAGACCTTTGACCCCAAGCCCAAGCTGGTGGAGATGCACGGCAAGCCCATGCCGGAGTCGTTCACCCAGGGTAAACAAATCGCCCAGCTTCAGGGGCAGAAACTCGTCTGCTACGGGCCGCAGTTGCCCTTCAAGCGCTTTGGAAAAGCCGGTGTCGAACTGTGCGAACTGTTCACCCACCTGGGCTCGGTCTCCGATGAAATCTGCTGGGTGCGTTCCATGACCAGCGAGGCCATCAACCACGATCCGGCCCACATGTTCATGAACACGGGTTCGCAAATCGCGGGCCGCCCGAGCATGGGTTCGTGGGTGACCTATGGGTTGGGTTCCGAGGCGGAAAACCTCCCCGGCTTCGTGGTGCTGACTTCGCTCGGGCGCGGCGGCCAGAACCAGCCGATCGCTGCGCGTCAATGGGCGCCGGGCATGCTGCCGAGCCGCTTCCAGGGGGTGCACTTGCGGGGCAAGGGTGATCCGGTGATGTACCTCACCACCCCGCCGGGAGTGACCCGCGAACGGCAGCACGAAGTGGTGCGAACCATCAACGACCTCAACCGTCAGCACGACACCGTGGTGGACGACCCCGAGATCGCCACCCGCATCGCCCAGTACGAGATGGCCTTCCAAATGCAGGCGAGCGTTCCGGAACTGATGGACACGGCGAGTGAACCGGCCTCCATCCAGTCGCTCTACGGCTGCAAGCCCGGGGATGGATCCTTCGCTTCGAACTGCCTTCTGGCCCGCCGCTTGGCCGAGCGAGGTGTGCGGTTCATCCAGCTTTACCACAAGGACTGGGATCACCACGGCGAGGTGAAGCAAGGCGTCGAGTTCAAGGCGGCCGAGATCGACCGGGCGTGCATGGCGCTCATCACCGACCTCAAGCAGCGCGACATGCTCAAAGACACGCTGATCGTGTGGGCTGGTGAGTTCGGCCGAACCCCGATGAGTCAGGGCGGCAGCGGGCGTGATCATCACAACGCCGGGTTCACCATTTGGATGTGCGGCGGGGGAATCCGGCCGGGAATGATTTACGGGGCGACTGATGAGCTGGGTTATTCCGCTGTCGATTCACCGGTGGATGTGCACGACATCCACGCGACGCTGCTGCGCCAGTTGGGCATCGACCACACGCGGTTGTCGGTGAAGTTCCAGGGGCTCGATGTACGGCTGACCGGCATCGCAGGTCGCGTCATTCAGGATATCATCTGACCGTGGCAGTGCTCTTCAGGGTGGTTGCGAAGAGTCGAGTGCCGGTGGCGACGTAGAGGGTTCCATTGGCGGCCACGGCGGTGGCGCTGATGGGTGAACCCAGAGCCACGTGCCCGAGGAGCAGTTTTTCGCGGCTCAGGGCGAAGGTCCAAAACCCGCCACGCCGGGTGCCGATGTAGACCTTGCCGTCGGCCACCAGCGCCGAGGCCCAGACCTCGCCGTCGAGTTCGTGGGTCCACAGGCCTTTGCCAGTGGCGGCGTCCATACAGTGCAGGTTGCGCATCGAGTCGGCGCAGAAGACCAGCCCATTGGCCACGGCCGGGGTGCTCATGGTGTGGCGCCCCAAGGGGTACGACCACCGGGTGTTGGAGGCGCTGACGTCACCCTCGCCGGAGAGGCTCACGCAGCGGACCCAGGCCGCGTTCTTGCCCCAGAACCAATCGCCACCGCCGGCGACATACATCCGGTCTCCGAGGGCGACGGGCATTCCGTAGATGTTGCTGGGACCTTCGCGTCGGTTGTTGAGGAAGGTTCCGACATTCGTCTTGGGTCCGCTGGGATCGAAGTCAAAGCGCCAGGGGTTCTTGAGGATGGCCGGTTCGGTTGAGTGGTTTCCCGGGCGGTAGGGATCGAAGCCATAAACGACGCCATCGCCACCGGCGAAGAGGATTCGGGGTTGGCCGTTGGCGGTGGCCAGGGAGGGGGAGGACCAGGTGCAGTGGAAGATGCGTGGGGCGATGCCGAGTCCGTCCTGGGCGACCCAGCGGCCGGTGCGTTTTTCGAGAACCACCAAGCTGGGTGCCTTCGGTGTGCGGATCACTCGGTGGGTGTTGTCCACACCGGTGCTGGTGTTGATATAAAGGTAGTCGCCGTGGATGAGAATGGAGCTGTGGGCGCCATCGTGGGACCAGATGCCGGCCTCTCGGGTGAGGTCGAAGGACCAGAGAATGTCGGCGTCGGGCACGGCCGCGGGCACGGGCACGGGCAGGGCGTTGGTGCCGCGGGGGTTGAGGTAGGCGGCTTCGTCGAGGAATGGGCCTTGGTTGCCGTTGGCTTGGCCCCGGATGTCGAGGCATTGGACGACGCCCCGGTTGTCGACGAGGTAGACGCGGTCGCCTTCGACGGTGACGGGCGAGGCCATGCCGGTCTTGGGCCAGTCGTGGTAGATGTCTTCTTCGCGTTTGGGGACGGCCAGTTGCCATTCGAGGGCTCCGGTGGCCTCGGAGAGGCAGAGCATGACGCCGCGATCGCCTTTGCGTCGGGCATCCCGTGGTAGCTCATTGTTGGTGCCAATGAAGACGCGCCCTTGGGCGACCACGGGGGTGGAGTGAGATTCGGTTCCGGAGGCACCCAGGGGCACGCTCCAGCGGATGTGGGTTCCGTTCGTCGGATTGAAGGTGGCCGGGAGGTTGACCTCAGGCGAGGTCATGTTCCGTGACCAGGCTTCGCCGAACTGGGGCCGATCGGCCGCCTGGAGGCAGTTCGTCAGGACCGCAAGGGTGATGAGCGCGCGGGCACGGGAGGTCATGGGTTTGAATCTAGGATGTAGGCGGTGTCGACGGAACTCCTATCAGTTGGCGTGAGTTGTGGGTGGGGGCTCCGCGGGATCGGTCCTGCGCTCGCAGGGAACGTTGGGGCCGGCTGGGCTTTCGCGCTGGTGCGCGACGGGAATCAGGATGTCGACGTTCCTATGCTCGCTCCGGCCCGATCCCGCTGCCGCTGGGCGTATTGTGGGGTGCTCTGTGGGATCAGACCTGTGCAGTGGGCCACATGGGGTCGCACATGGGGTCGGTCCCACACATTTACACAAAAGGGGACACTCTTGCATATTTTCATGTGATGAGGGACAGGCTCCGAAAAGGATGGTTTCGGTGCGTTGTTGGGTTGTGCTCCGCGGGATCGGTCCTGCGCGCGCAGGGAAGCTCGGGGGAGGATGGGTTTTTCGCGCTGTGCGCGAGGGGAGGGGTTGATCGCTTCCAGTGCTTGCTCCGGCCCGATCCCGCTGCCGCCTCGAGTTTGTCGGGTGGTTAGGAGAGTATAGGGACAGGCTCGCAAAGTGGGTTGTCGTCGTTTTTTCGATTGCCTGAAAGAACCGGGTCGATGCCTGCGAATCCTTATCTGAATATGAAACCGATAGACTTCGTGGGTGCCTGGCAATATGCACTCGAGCATTTCCTGAAATCCTTCCTTGAGGTGACCTTCCCTTGGATCGCCGTCTTGATCGACTGGAGCGTTCCCCATGTGTCGCTCGACAAAGAATTGCGGGAAATTGTGCCTGAAGCGCATCCGGATCCCGAGCGCTTCGACAAGGTGATCCAGTTCCGTCTGATCAGCGGGAAGGACGCTTGTCTGTGGATCCACTTTGAGTTCACCAACCAACCGGATCCGAACCTGCACGATCGTCTCAATGAACGTTGCCAACGTTTCTTCGACCGTTTCGGGGTGGGGATTACCCACGTGACCGTCTTGGCCGGTGAGAAATGAGGTCGATTGGCCGGCCCTCAATGCGCCGCGGTGCATCACGACGGGGAATGAATGACGGGGTCCGCCGGCTGGATGATCGGCGGTCGAATTTGTCAGCGACTCCTCAGCTGCAGACGCCTGGGTCACGCTTATGACGAGATGGTGGATGCAGGTCCGTGGATCGTGGTCCTTGTTCGGCCGCTCCAGTGCTCCCCAAGGGTCTGCTGGGCTTTTGGCCGGTGGTCGAGTAGGGTCTTTGGATGATCCGTTTCGGCTCGTTGGAGCTGAAGTCCAACCTGTTTTTGTCGCCGCTGGCGGGCTACACGAACTTGCCGTTCCGTCTGGTGGCGCGGGAGATCGGGGGGCTGGATTTGGCGACGACCGATCTGGTCAACGCGAGGTCCCTCATCGAGGAAAACCCCAAGGCCTTCAAGCTCATCGAGACCAACGAGCGGGATCGCCCATTGGCCGTGCAGTTGTTTGGCTCGGTGCCTGAGGAGATGCGTGATGCGGCGGTGATGCTGCAGGAGCGGGGGGTGACTGCCATCGACATCAACATGGGCTGCCCGGTGCGCAAGGTGTGCCGGGTGGGTGGCGGTTCGGCCATGATGGTGGAGCACGAACGCACGCAGCACCTGGTCCGGACCATGGTGGATGCGCTGCGGATCCCGGTGACGGCCAAGATGCGTCTGGGTTGGGATGACGACAATTTGACGGCCCCGGATTTGGTCCGAGCGCTGGAGGATGCCGGCATCGCCGGGGTGTTTATTCATGGGCGTACCCGTGAGCAGGGGTTCTCAGGCACCGTGAACCTCGCGGGCATTCGCAAAGTGGTGCAGGCGGCGCGGACCATTCCGGTGATCGGCAATGGCGACGTGACCACGCCTGAGGCCGCGGTGCACATGAAGTCCGAGACGGGATGCGCCGGCGTGAGCGTGGGCCGTGGAGCCTTCTACGACCCTTGGATTTTTGTGCGGACTCAGGCGCTGATGCAAACGGGCGTGCTGCCGCCGGAGCCGGGCATTGACGACCGGGTCCGAGTGATGTCGCGACACCTCGATCTGATGGTGGAGGTGTTCGGGGAGCGGCATGGCTGCGTGATGTTCCGCAAGATCGGCCCGTGGTATGCGAAGCGCTTCGGTCCGGCCAACGAGTTCAGCAAAAAGATCGTGCGGATGGAGTCCCGGGCTCAATACCTGGAAATCGTGGACGGTTACCTGCGCTGGCGGCGGCAGTTCTGTGACGAGTCGGGCCAGTTGCTGCCCCGCTACCAACTCGCGCCGATGGTCGCCAGCTTCATGCGCGAGGGGGATGGTTCTGATGAACCTCCCAGTGTTCGGCGCGAGGCCATTCCAGTGCCCAAGGGGCCAGTGGATGTGTGGTGACGGAGGTGGAGTGGCGGTGGGACTATTGTCCGGGCTTGCGAAGCGTGCGCCCAAGGCTGGGTTGGTTCGAAAACCGGAATAGGCGTGATGCCATACCGACCTGAAACCGTCCTGAGATCGATTGGTTCCGTATCTCAGCGGTTTTGGTGATCTTCAGGGAAAGGGTCGGGCTCAACCGCGCTTCTCGGCGACAACCCAGGCGTTGAAGAGTCCGTATTTCAGCGGGGAGCAGTTCAGGATGAACTCGATCCAGCCGGGCACGGTGCGGTCGGTGCAAGCGACCTCGACCAAGCGGCAGCCGTTGCGCTCGAGGAAGAATCCCAAGTCGAGGGCGTTGGTGCACACGATGGCGTCGTCGTCTGGGGTGAACGGCTCCTTGATGATGGGGGTCATCCGCTCGAACCGGACCCGATCGGGCTCGGCGCGCATCCGGCTTCGGCGTTCCAGCAGCCCCTGCAGGTTGCGCCACTTGTTGGCGATGCCCCGCATCCGTGGATGGTAATCGCGCCAGCCGAGGAACCTCAGGAAGTTGGGGCTGCTGAGGATAATCCGGCCACCCGGGGCGCAAACGCGGACCGCCTCGGCGATGAAGGCCTCCGGATCCTGCACATGTTCCACCACGTTCAACGCTCCGACCCGTTGGAAATGTCCGTCGGGGTAGGGGAGCCGGTTGCCGTCGTACAGCACGCAGCGGTCGGTGAAGGTACGGGTGCGTTCGATGTTCGGTGCCGACACGTCCACGCCGTGCGCCTCGAAGCCTTCGCGGGTGAGTTGGGCCACGACCTGCCCCACGCCGCATCCGATGTCGAGCAACCGGGCACCCGGTGTTGCGGGCCGGAGTGCCTGGGTAAACTTGGCGTA
>JACCDP011550888.1_pt1 | contig 12940 bp, 14 predicted proteins | sample 7445841 | NCBI WGS metagenome assembly JACCDP01 (sample SAMN15323441, study PRJNA562643) | freshwater metagenome | isolation source: river surface water | place: USA:Blue River Watershed | collected 2017-08-17
GTTAAATCCGACAATACCAATATGCTTAAGATGATCTCAAAGGCAAAGAAGAACGTTAAGGAACATATACAGCAATAAAAAACCCCCTTATCTCTAAGAGGGCTCACGCTTTTTGCCTACACGTTAAGATCTCTATAGGCTAATGATGGTTTTCATTCTCTGAATGGTCTCATTAAGTTGCATATCTTCTTTCGCCTTCTTGTTGTAGTCTCTGGCAATTCCTTTGTTTGTGTCTATGCATTCCTCTGGTGACATCTCATCCAATTCTTCCAGTGAAAAGAATTTTTTTCCTGTGTGTTCTTTCTTATCCAACTTGATATTCTCAGTGTCGAATTCGTTTGTATAGAATACGTTTAATTGAACGTCATCCAATTCGTATGTCTTTAATTTCTTGAAGGATCCCAGTTCAACTCCCGCTTCTTCCTTGATCTCTCTTCTCAATGCTTCCTCTGGTGATTCACCTTTCTCGATGTGGCCACCAAGCATTCCGTACTTACCAGGGTTTGTCGTCTCCTCTGGGCTTCTCTTGAATAATAATACCTTATTGTCGATCACGATGAACAACAATGCTATTCTCTTTTTTTCTTTCTCTTCCGCTTCATTCATTATATCGTAAGACTCTTCTTTTGTCTTTCCCCATTTCTTTCCTTTTCCTGGTGTTCCACAAGATGCTGGTGTTGGTCTGCATGAAGGATATTTTGATCTCTGCTCGCCAGCTTGTCTTCCACAGGCCTTGCATTTCTTTTTGCCATCGGTTTTTCTGCATGTGTTGCAATCAACCCATCCTTTGCTTCCGCCACCACCTCTTCTTGAGAACCATCCGTGCAATCCGTCTTTCTTCTCCTTTGAGAAGTCGGTCTTCTTCGCTTCATCAATATCATCGTCAAAATCTGGATCATAGTTAGGATCCTCTTTACCCACTCTACTCCATTTCTTTTTCTGTATGAAAGGGTCGTTTTTCAATGCGTGTGGTGTACCATAATGATTTTTCGCGTTATCTTTGAATTCGATATAGTCTGGGTCGTCCAACAAATCCGTTTGAAATTGTTGTCTTGCCGTGGAAATTTCTTCGTTTTGCTGACCATCCAAATACTCATCCACCCACGCTTGCAATTCGTGAACGTCTGGAGCGTAGTCCTTTCCTTTTCTTCTTGTGATTGCGTCATGCGCTTTGTATATGAGTTCCTTAACATCATCTGGCGCGTCATTAATATCTTCTTCCTTAAGATCCTTCCAGATCTTTCCTCTTCTGCACTGAACAATCGCTCCTGATCTGTATGCTGATGGTTTGTCGTATTTTCTTCTCGCTATTCTAAGACAACGGTCCGCTTTCTTTTCTCCCTCGTTGATAACGTCAAAAGACTCAACAACCAAATCGTCATTGATCGATGCCATTACCTCAACAAGTCTATTTAAATTTAATTCGTCCATGTTATTTATAAATATATTGTTTTCGTTCAAACCTCTCGGAGATCTGTACATATCTTCCCTGTGTGAGAAATCTCTGTTCTGTCCTTTGTTCTCTATGAACCCGAATCCTTTGTAGAAACTTCTTAACCTTGTTACATTGCCGCCGTAACTGCTTGATGGTGTGAGAGTTATGGTCCAGCCATTGTCATCCGCAATCTTTGTCAAATCTTCCATGAAAGATGAGCCAACACCTTGTCCCCTCATTGTGTAAGGTACGATGAACCCAGTAAGGTAAACTCTCTTTGCCTTATCGTTCGGGTATAGCTCAAATCTTATGTCTGGATACTTCTGATCCAGTACGTCAAACGGACTGCTCATTACTTATAAATACCTCGTTATTTTGGTTTGTGTGTCTTACGGAATAATACGCTTTATGCACCAAATCATGGTAAGGAAGTTTATAATCGTGAATGCTGGTCTTAAGTCTGTCGATCTCAGCTCTCAACTCATCTATAAAGCCTTGAGAATGTGCTTCATAGTAGATTTCTTCGGTGTACTCTTCGTTTGTCATGGGGCTCTGGGGTTTTCTTATATATATCACCAAAACTAACAAAAAAATCCCGCTTTTGGCGGGATTTAATGACCTTGTGAATTTTATTTTACATTTTATCAATAATCATCTTAATAAGTTCCTCTTTTGACATGGAATTTAAAAAATTTTCTGTGATGTCTTTTGTTGTGGCTTCTTGTCCACACTCAGGACAGAACTTATAATTTGACTTTATTTTTGTGTTGCATTTAACGCATCTTTCAACCAGATCCTTCGCAACCTTCGGTTGGTAACTGTATGGCATGATTTGCCAATCATCTATCCATGTGTAGAACCATTCGAAGTCTCCGTTAGTTGATCTTAACTCCTGATTACTTTGACTACCTTTTTCAACAGAACCAGTTTCCATCTTTCTATTACTGCTGGAGATATTTACATCTGAAACAAAGTTTGTTAAGTAAGTTTTGTTGATATTATTAAAGTCGATGGATTTATTGTAGTCGGTGTAAGTAATCTCGCTCCAACCAAATCCTGATGAACCATTATAGATTGTACCGTAACTTAAACTTCTTGGTCTTTCTTTAACTTCTCTGTAGAACTTAACCGTAACCTTTCCGTTGTCAACGATAGCTTCTTTGGTTTCTTTATTATTGTTCACCACATAGGTTTCATAAAGGAATTTCTTCTCATCGTCCAGGAATCTTTCGAGGAATACTCGTTGGCCTGGTTTTAGGATGATACCCGAACTTGAAATGGGTTTGCCATTCAAATCGATCGTTGCCATTATTTTTTCTTTTGTGGGATTGTAAAGTTCGATCTCGAACTCTGTTTGGTCTTTCATGTAGACCAACTTTCCGTTTTGACGGAGTCTTTGTTTGTTTACTGTGACGAACGCACTCGGCGCAGGTACAGTGTTAATGTACGTGTATAACATTTTTCCTTATATTTTTTTGTATTTGGTGTCCATATCGTTGGCATCAATTCCAACTCAAACGCATCCAGTACGCATGGAACCCAATCACAAGGTCTTCAATAAATATAGCTTACTTTAAAAAAGTTTCAACTATTTATATGTAGAAAAGCATATAATTTTAATTATATGTAAAAAAACATATATTATGGAAAAAAGTATATTGAATGAAGTTAACAAGATGCGCAAGCTTATGGGTCTTAATGAGAATATATTCAACACACCTCAAATGGGTGGTGTTACTAATTCTAAAGGAACGGCTGGTTATATTGATAACACAAGTAAAATGGATAAAGAATATGCCGATTCTTTAAAATCTAAAGATGATAAAGCCATTGAACAAGTTGTTCATGATATCTTTAAAAACGATGTGATTACTGATAAAAGTGAAGTAGAGGATATCATCACACAAATGAGAAGGGATTGGCTCAGTAAAAAAGGTGCTGATGAAAATATCGATGTGTATGGTTTTATTAAATCATACATGGACAGTTATATACAAGGAGCTAATGATCATGTAAGTATGTCTGATGAAAAATGGGGTTGGAGTGAAAATGAAACCGATAATTCAATATATGGTCAGTATGCGAATAGTATTGTAGATCAAGCTATTGAAGATGCTAAAGGAGATGAAATGTACGAAAGCGCAAACGATAAGGTCGATGGCTCTGATAGTGTTGGTATTATCACAAGCAATGGTAAATTAATGGCTGGTTACTTCCAGGAGTTTGGTTTGATTTCAGCTGGTGACACCATTCTATTCGATAACGAAGGTAAGTTGGTTAAAAGGGGTGGGGGTTACCCATCAAGCGGTTTTAAAGACCACGAGGACGCCAAAGAACTTGAAAAAGATATTTGCAATAACTACGAGGAGATATTGGATATCTTCAGACAAACCGCTCCAAAAGTGGTTAACCTTAATGAGGGTTATAATGTAATAAAAAAAGCTGTTGAATGCGATTTAGTTTATTAATATGAAATCAACAAAAGTAACGGTAAGAGCGAATGGTGGTACCTGGATGGTAAACGCCAACGGCTCAGATTATAAACAAATTGGTGGTAGCGAAACTTTTACATACACCGATTCAAAATCTGGTGATGTGGATGTTGCTGGTGAATTTTATAACGATAACATCATCATTCAATTTGAAATGAGCAATCCGTGGATTGGTTCGCCATGGGCCGCGGTTGGTCAAGCTATCGGTGACAGTGGTTGGGATAACGGTAGAACGGATATGAGTGAGGGTGATTCACATGTATTTTCCACCACCATATATACCGATGATGATGAGTACACCTTTAATACAAGGGTGTTAAGGTTATCAGATACAGATACGAAAAACTTCGAGGTTTGGCCTGGATGGTACGAATAAAAAAAGGGGCTTTTGCCCCTTTGTTATTTATCACCAGAATTTAAGTTTTTTACCTATTTTTTTAGCTCCGTTAGAGATTGAATTCCCGACATTTTTAGCTGTATCAGCTACGGTATTTGCCGCACTTGTCGCCGTATTAGCAACTGTGTTTGCAACATTTGTTGTTGTATTAGCAACCGTATTCGCAACACTAACAGTTTCATTCGCAACCGTGTTTGCAATTTTCGGTGCCTCTTCCACAACCGTTTCACCAGCATTTATAATCGGTTTAACATCGACATCCACATTTACATCAGCATCCAAGCCAACCAATAAAGCGGCTTCGCCTGAAACACCGATACTAACTTCACCATCTTTATATGTTGCGTGGCCTTCACCTTCGGCACCAACCTGGACACCTACACTGGCGCCAACACCACCACTTACTTCAGCACCACCTAAAGGTGTATTCACACCAGCTGATCCGCTAGCTTCAACACCAGCACCCGCACCAGCCATTGCACCACCACCAACGTCAACACCGTGTTCACCAACACTTGCGTGTCCCTCAACTCCAGCGTGTGCTTCTGCGTATGCACCAGCGCTTCCTTCAGCTTCCGCTTCCACTTTAACGTCACCGATTGGTGTGTCGATACCAGCTGACGCATTTGCGTTACCGCTTGCCTCAACCTCTACTCTAGCACTTACTTCAGCACCCGCTTCTACTTTAGCGTCTGAACCATCCCAACCACCTTCAGCGTGCGCTTCGGCACTCGCTTCAGCACTTGCGTGAGCTTCCGCTCCAGCGTTTACGTCAGCACCAACACTAACACCACCACCTAATTCTTGATTTGCATGTGCTTCAGCATTCGCCTCTGCGTTTACTTCCGCGCTAACATGAGCTTCAGCAGATGCATGAGCCATGTCACCATCGATACCAGCCTCAGCATGCGCTTCAGCTTCTGCGTGAGCGTCATAAGATGCATCTGCGCTTGCACCCACTTGCTCGTTACCCGTTTGGGTTGATACGTTACCATTAACGTCTACTGAAACATTAGCCCCAGCACTTACTTCTTGATTGTTTTCGTTTGACATTTTTTTGATTAATTAATTATTTTATTTTCAAATAAATAGTCAAAAAAAAGGGGTGTTTCACCCCTTTATTAAATTTCATCACCCTGTCCGAAAATAATTTTTCTATTTTCTTTCATCATTTCGTAAGCCCTGCCTAGTCTTGTCATTCCTATCCCACCACCGAATCTTGGGAAGAAATCATGGGATAAAAATTCTTCAAGCTCAGCTTCCACACGTTCTTTTCCGAATAATTCGAACAGCTTGGCCGCGTAACCGCCATCTTCGATGGCGTAAAACATTTCTCTCATTTTATCCACATCACAGCTTCTTTCCGCGGACCCGATTGTTTCTTGTCCATACATGATCACGTCCACCTTATTGAAGATGTTGTTTTTGTTATGTTTCATATTCCAGAAAGGATTTGTTCTAAGTGGGAAATGTTGGAGTGATATAACGTCACCGATTTCATCCCACATTCTTTGCTCGTGTTCGTTTTCCAGAATCGGGACATTTCCGTATTCCTTGCACATAATGTCGTAGTTAACAGCAACTGGTTGTTCAAACCCTAGAAAAGCCAATAACTGTGACTCAAGTCTTAATAACTCATCCATACCACCCTTAGATTCGAATTCAAACATTGGGAAGATTAATTCATGTCTACCTGGGATTGGATTCTTTTCCTCTCTGTAAGAAGTTGAGATGCAGAATACCCCTTCCCATTCTGGGTTCTTTAATAACTCATACTCAAGCCACATCTGACCAGTTTGTGGTAACGGCCAAATTTCACCCGAATACTCAAATGTTTTTACTGAATGCGGATTCTCGCAAGCGGCTAAGATCGATAATCTTGATTGTGTTGGAACTTCTTTAAATCCTCTGGCGACAAAGAAGTCTCTCATTTTTTGTACCAACTCGTGGTAAGTTTCTGTTTTTCTCATAGTTTTTTTGTTTTTTTTAGGCAAAAAAAAACCTCTTCAAAAGGAAGAGGCTTTCATTGACCATGAATTATATTATTTTTATTTTGTTTTTTTCGATGCATCCGATATAAATATACACAGTTTATTAAAAGTGTAAATATTTATAATAAAAAATCATGTCAAAAAGGCCGATAGCATTTAATAGCTCAACAAAAAGCAACAACTCTATTAAAAAAAATAGTATTGAGATTGGTGTTTCATCTGATAATTACGCTAACAATCCAGGTGGATTAACCTGGTATAACGGGCCAGATTCAACAAACCAATATGTTGTTTATTCAGACACATATAGTCTTGGTATGACTACGCTTGCAAATGCGAAGCCAGTTTGTTGGGCTAGTGGTGATATGACAGATGCTAATATACTTAGGATGATCAACACCTTACCAACTAGGTACAATCAGGCGCCATTCACGACTATTGATTCGGCGTTAGCTTGGGTTGCTGCTAGCGCTGTTTTTAATGGTGTTACTGGTGTTTTAGATAACATTGTCACAAATGGTTTGGTTTTTAATTTAGATGGCTCGCAAAAAGGTTCATACCCTGGTTCTGGGAGTGCTTGGTATGATTTAGCTGGTAGTGTTAGTTCGACATTATATAACGGTTCTGTCTATAACTCAGGAAACAACGGGGTTATGGTATTTGATGGTGTTAATGATTATGTTGATAGCGGATATGATCTTAGTTGGAATAACACTAATTCAGCATCTGTTGATATTTGGATTAACCCTTCCACTGTATCTGGTGGTAATTACGGTATCATCGGTAAAGAATACCCTAACTGGGAGTGGGCTTTTTACCAATACGGGTCTAGTATAGCTTTAGTTTATTGGAATACTGCTGGTGGACACACAAATGATATGGATTTCAGTATAAATGCTTTTACCACCGCTAACACTTGGTATCACATTGTTTACACGTGGAATGGTTCGATGAGTTCTTTTTACGTTAACGGAACACTAGCCGCCTCAAAAGTATCATCTAACCCAGCAATAAACCAAAACCGATCAAATAATGTTATGATTGGTGGGCATACATATGTTTGGGGTGATTATTATTGGGGTGGTAAGTTTGGATCGGTTAGGTTCTATAACAAAGCTTTAAGTCAAGCAGAGGTAACACAAAATTATAACGCTTCAAAAACTAAATACGGTTTATAATGTCACACGAGAATAGAGAATTTGTAATAATAAATGTTTCTGAAATAAGTAAAATTAATTTTAACGATGTAATGGAAACATCATCAGATACATTAAGAAAATCAACAAACAAAAATAAAACTTTCTTTAAATGGGAAGGTACCCCACCAGAATTCTTAAATACTTTAACAACAAAAGAAGGGCCGTATACATACATTGAAATGTTAAATATACTTAGTACCGAAGAATGGTCTGGAACTGAAACACCTTAACGTAAAATAATTACCATAAAGCGTGTTTTTATACAAGTTTTATGATATTTATATGAGTAATACGTATTAAATATGAAAAAACCCTTATTAAACGAAGAGATCGCTAGAATCCGTAAAATTATGGGCCTTAATGAGAGTGAGGAATTGGATTTATCTAAAATGGATAATCCTAATGCTTATACAGACGATATTGTTAACCATAACGCTGAGAGAGAATACACTAATTTTGAAAAGGGATATGATTTCGATTTTGAAAAGGCTGCGATAGAATCCGCTTCTGGTGAAGAGGTTGTTCAAAGAGAGTTCGATGACTATGACAGACCATTATACTATAGTGTTAAAGATGATAATGTACACTACTTTATTGGTGATGGGGATAATGGTCCTATGATTGTTAAATATAATGCTGAGACTGGTGAGAGATATCCTATTGGTGATTTAAAAGATTATGATTCCCCTAAGGAAGATCCAATGGATGGTGATTTATTCGAGGGTGAGGATTTTGCTGATCACATTAAAGTATATAACATGTATAAGAATGGTGAGGTGGATAAAAAGACCTTCTATTCTTTCATGGGCATTCTTGACAGAAAAGATAAGGAAGAGTTGTTGGCTTATATAAGATCTCAAGAAGAAGAAGGTATTAATGAAATAGATGAATCAGAAATTTCTGAAGGTTCTATGGAAAGCGGTGTGTATTATGACACAACAGTTGCACACGAAATAAAAAGCAAAGTAGGTAATCTACATAAAATAGCACCTTATGTTCTTGAGATAGGTGATAAAGTTATTGAAGACATTTCTGGTAAAATATCGGTATATGACGGTGGTAACTTAGTTGAGAAGTTTAACGATGTTGATGCTTTCTTAATTGGAATAAAATACGGGGCAACACCAGTTTAATATGAGTAGAAAACCAACATTAACTGAAGAGTTATTTAGAATCCATGAGATGATGGGTCTGACTGAAAACCAGTTGGATATGTTTGCTGGTACAGAGGATGCGGCACCAGAAGAGAGTGCTGAAGATTCCCATATCGGTAAAAGAGTCATGGTTTATTATAACCTTCATAAAAAAACTTTCTCAATACAATATAAAGGTCTTGTGATCGCTCATGCTGACTATGTTAAACTTAATAACGTTGAGTTTAGAGTTAGACAAGGTGGTATGGAAAAAGTTAGGGCTGAGATGTCAAAGAATGTTCATGCGTTCGTTATTGGCGATTTGGTTGATTTCATTGCTTACCCATCAACTGATATACCGTCAGCAACTAGTTCAAAATCAATAACATATGACCCATATAAATACGATACATTTGTTTACAGAGACACAGAGGAGCCTGTAACCAGTGCTCGTGAGGTTGAAATGATCAACCAACCAGGTGGAAAAATTTTCCAGATAAATGAAGTTCTTTCAGAGAACTGGTCTTACGATGAGAATAAGATAAATCAATTCGTTGTTGAAGCTGAAAAGGATGTACAGATGGCTGATAACCTGATTAATAAATCGGGTGTTAACGTTGTTAACATGACGTTAAAGGACATTTACGATAACATGGCACAAATGGAATCAGCTAAAGAAAAATTAAACGCTAGTAAGGAGTACATCACCCGTAAATACGAAAAGTATTATGATATTGTTGAAACTTACGAGGTGGGCGAATACCCCGATAATGTTTCCAAGTTATATGATTTATCGAATAAATTAGACAACCAGAAAGAATCTTTATCGGATCTAACCGAAACATTTAATACATTAATTGACGCAGCCAAGTGGTTGGGGAAATATAATAAAGAAATTTTTGATATACAGAACATAAAATGAACAAACCAACAGCAGTAAACTACACAGGCACACAAACGCCTTACGGTACCAAACACGACAACATTGAGATCGGGGACGCTTCGATTGATTACAGAGATAACGACAGTGGGTTAGTGTGGTATAATTCACCAGAGACTACTGGTAAATATATAATATTTTCCGCCGCAAATGATAACGGTTATATGACAGCCACACCATTATTTTGGGTTTGCGATCAGACTGATAGTGAGTTGTTAAGGTTGGTGAACGGTTTACCAAATAGACGCGGTGAGACACCTTTTACTACAGCTATACAAGCAACCGATTGGTTAAATTCTGAAACTAATTATTATTTATTAACTGGTGAAGGTGGTGGCGGAAACCCAACTGGGTTTACAATCACCATAACACAATCTGGTAGTGACGTTGTTGTGAATGCTTCTGGTACACTTAATCTAGCTGATTTAAATTATATCGGTCAATCACAAGGTATGGGCCCTGGTGGGCTCGGCGGACCAACATCAACATTCATAATCGGTGGTAACCTTGGTTATTTTGATCAATATACTGGATCAACATTTAACACACCAGCGTCCTTTGGTATGTTCAGTGGGCCAGCCAATTCTGGTTCTGGTGATACGGTTGGTGTTATTACGCAAGGACAACCACCGTATATATTAGTGGTGCCTACAGGTTATACATCTAACCAAAGTATAACAAGTACAATGACATTTACAAACACAAGTATACCGACAATGGGCTTAACCGAAGGTACGTTTACGTATAGTTGGGGACTTGGTGGAAATGCGGATGCAATAAATATGGTTATTGGTGGAACTAGTGGTACATCTGGTACTTCAGGCACTGGTGGAACTGGCGGTGGAGCTGGATGGTTCTTTTACAGTGATGAGGGGTCGTTAAATGCGGGTCCCCCATCAAGTAATGGTAACGCCATATTTGTAGATAATAGTGGTATGGGTGGTAATACCGAAACCTTTAACCCGAATAAAGTTAACGGAAGAACACTTTATTTCCACCAATACGATAGTGCTGGGGTGGATTACGCAACACAATTTGCCGCTTTACAAACTAATGGTGGAACATTAAGTATTACACAAAATGGACAAACAGCGACATATACAACAGCCAACCCTAATATGTTTGTGTATACCGCTTTAAGTGGTAACAACAGTTTGTTGGTTAATACGGGTATGTTAACACAAACGTCAACAACGGTTAATCCATTTGTTTATGGTGATCCAATAACACTTTCATTTAGTTAAAAAAAAAATATTAATATATCATGGCAACAGCAAGACCTTACGCATATAACCCAGGGGCACCGATATCTGGGACACAACAAGTCGGTGATTTGGCAATTGGGACACCCGATTATGGTTTCACAAATAACCCGCAATTTTGGAACGGGCCTGACGAGGAGTTGGGTTATGTAATAGCATTACCAGTTCCCGATAATAGTCAACCAACGCCAATATCTGGTGTAACAGCTTCAGTTCGTTTTCTGAGATCTGGGGCTTTAACAGAGGAATCTTTTGTTAACCTAGTTAATACGCAATTCAATCAAAACCACACTAGCGGCTTTGATGCAAATACTTGGTTAAATGGGCAAGGTTATTTTAGCACATTCTCGAATTTCGGTAGCTCAGGGTTCCAATGGATGACAATGACTGAAATTAACGAGAGTGATGCTCATGGCACAGGTCAAAATAATATTACAATTAATATAGCTCAATCTGGTGGTGGAATGGCAACTGAGGTTGGTATGTATAGCGCAAACACTTTCCCTGAGGAGTATGGTGTACCTTTTAATGGTGACCAAATACAAAACAATCAGAATGGTGTGTTTACAGCCACATTTAGTCAACCTGTGACAGATCCTTTGGTTGCGTTTGCAAGTGTTGGTAACGGTGTTTTATCGGTACCAGTTATTGTTTCAGCACCATTCACACCAATTTGGTCACAAGCCACAACATACCAAAATCCATTTGGATTAACCCAATACACGCAGTTTACAGGTACTGAAGGTTTTAATATTATTCGTATAGACGGTACTCACACATCGATTAGCTTCAACTACACGGTTGCTGAGTCCTATAGTACAATTTGTTTTGGTTTTGTTGATCAGAACCCTTAATTATTTTTTAAATGGTATATAACGCTATATATAACGCTGGGTCAGCAATAGGTGGTACAACTCAGGTTGGTAATATTGCCGTTGCAACTGGTACGCCAGATTATGCTGTTGGTGATTGGGTTGGTGGTGTTGACGATACTGGGTGTTATGTTATCATTAGTGAGACAACAAACACTGGTTTAGCTGGTAGATCGGCTGGTGGTGGATCGGAAATAATTCCACCAGAAACCCCAGTTTTTTGGAGAAGCTCTACCGATACGGATCAATCTTTTCTCGATTTAGTTAATGTTTTACCAGGTTCGCCAGGTAATATAACCGATATTGGAACGGCAACAGATTGGTTAACAAGTAATAACTTTTGGACATCATACGGAACAGCTCTGGCTGTTACAGCTCAAATATATTTTGACCCAGCCAACCCATTATCTTATCCAGGTAGTGGTAATACTTTAACCAATATTGGTACGTTAGGTAACGTTACTGGTACATTGGGGAATATGTCGGGTGTTGTTTACGATAGTAACTCTGGTGGTGGATCTCTTAATTTTGATGGTGGTTCGGATACGATACAATTCGGTCAATTTAATTTTGGTAATACCGTGTCTGTTAGTGCTTGGGTTTATCCGAGAAATGAGACTAGTATAAACTGTTTGGTTTCTAACTGCGGTGCAAATACGGCGACAAACGGGTTTAAAATGGCTTGGAATAACTGGACAACCGTAAATTTAACCATGAATTTTGAGGCTGGTAATGGTGGCGCTGGCGGTACACAATCAACCGCTAATAATACGGTTACAGAAAATGCTTGGCAAATGTTGACGTATGTTTTTGATAAAACTAACCAAATAATACGTTTCTATAAAAATGGAGTTGCTATTCCTATCAATAATGGCGGGTCACCAGTTGCTAATATAGGTACAAACAATTCAAATTGGTGGATTGGTTCTATCGGTGGTAGTTCATACCAAATGGATGCAAACTTAGGCGAATTTAAAGTTTGGACAAGTTTAATGTCTGACGGGGATGTGTCAGCTGAATTTGACGCGACTAAAGCTAGATACGGTTTGTAATATTACTGAGGTTTTTCAGAATCTTTGATGATTAACTCACCCAAAACTTCCATCTTACCAAGGAGTTCCTGGAAAGCTATTTGTTCAATATCCATATCATTTTTTGTCGATGAATAAAGTTTTTCAAGAAGATCTTTATATTCTTTTTTAGCATCTTCCATATCTAA
>JACCDP010606846.1_pt1 | contig 12938 bp, 2 predicted proteins | sample 7445841 | NCBI WGS metagenome assembly JACCDP01 (sample SAMN15323441, study PRJNA562643) | freshwater metagenome | isolation source: river surface water | place: USA:Blue River Watershed | collected 2017-08-17
ATCGGGACCACAAGGACCGGGTGCAGACCCGGCAATCATTCAAAATATCGGCATGTTTGCATATGTCAACGATATTCGCCCCATTGAACCGTGGTATGTCACAACCACAAACAATGTTCTCTACAACGCCCGCATGTTTGGCAATTCGTCACGGTATGATTGGACACTTGCGCTGAACGGTGCGACAGGTCCCGTGAATACAATTACAAACGCGGGATTGTACAATAACAATCCCTTAAATCCGGGAGGGTGTGTGCAGACCGCAAATCATAACTTTGCAGGAATTGGAAGTGGTGAAAAATCATACATACTCAATGCGAATACCAATTATGCCGGTGGAACGGGTCCAGGAAGCAATGCGATACGTTCGGGAAACATAACTTTACAGGGCGATCCTCTAGCAACCATTGGACCGAATGTACTGCTAAATCCAGCAGAATCGGGGAATATTACGTTTACATCCGATACGTTCATTTGGATCAGTGGACAGCGTTACGCAACAGCCGGTTCAGCAATCCGCATACCCACATCCAAACTAAATCTCGAGAATTTGTACTTTTTCGATCAACTATCTGGTAAACCAAATGTAGAACTATCGTCTGCATTAGACACGTATGCGTTTAAAACAAACATAGATTTGACAAGCGGAAATACATTGTACGCACCGGGTGTATCCGGTCCAACGGGTGCTGCGGGTCTTGCACCTGCATTTTCTGGCTCTGCAACCGATCCATACGGCGTTCCTTACACAAATGGAAATTGGGATTACGTGTGTCCCACAGGACCAACGGGACCACTAACTGTAACAAGCACAACTCTCCGAGCAATAGTATACAACGCAATGGGAAGCACAGGACCTACCGCAGAATACCCTATAAATGTCTCGACAGCATCGCCGACAATCACAGGATTTTACGGCAATCCGAACATCAACGAAGTAATCATACCACGAAAATCTTTACCAGCACAGGCGACGATAACGAGCGTTACTCAGATGGCACGATTGAGAAATGATGCAACAACGAGTGCCAACAGCCCGACAAATATAACAGATATGGTCTCCGTTACTACTCCGACATTTGAAACTATAAACTCTACAAATGACCCAGTATTTAATCCATATTCTGGATTGTTAAGTACAGAAGGGTCTCCAAAATCTTTAGCTATACGTTTGTCCCTAAGTGCCGCTCAATCAACATTTGTAATACAATTAGGAACATCTGGAACCGTAGATACAACTGCTCCTACGAGTGTATTTTTAAGATGGGCTACAATTGATCTTATAACATCTACAAGTTGGTTTGATGCAAATATAAATGTATCCTCCGTATCCTCCACCGGAGGAGGATGTCGCAATGGGTCGTTTGCAAATGCAAGCGGTCAAGGAAGTTATCGGTTTCATATATCGAGACCGTCTGCTGCAAGCACATATACCGGTAATCACTTTATATACGTAGTAATAACCTACAATGGTAGTATACTGTTTAATGAGATAAATGTATCTTCGGGGACAACTACATAAACGAAAAGTCCATAGAATACACAAATGGCGACAGGTCCAATTACATGGGAGGACTTGACAAAGTTAGATTTCGTCTTCAAACGAAATATTGCCGATAAAATCAAGACAGATGGCAATCTAGGCCAGGCAATCATTTCATTTCCAAATGAAGAAATTCCGACCTATCCTGTTATATCTTCAGATCTTGTTTGGACAGACACGGCTTCGTTAATTAACGGAATTGCTGCATCCACGGCAGTTACTACTCGACGAACTGTAAAGTTGTTTTCTATATGGGCAAACTCGACCGAAACAGATCCGCAACCTTATCCCTCGTTGGCGGGTGTTACATGGGCACCCGAAGGGTTTATTCAATATAACCACATTCCAAACAATCCATCTGGCCCGGTTGATTTTAGAAGAACTGTATTGAATTTTGTAAGCGACAAATATAATGTAGAATTTACACCTTCGTTTGTGATTGCCCCTGCATTTAAAGATAATAATATAACTCCCATATCGGAACTTGAAATTGTACGATACCTTGATGAGAACATATTCCCTCCAGGCGTAAGCAACCCAAACAAATTCTATCAATTTGGATATTCAAATGACGAATACCCCTTTTCAATTGATTATGGCCGAGGTATTATCTCATTCTTAAAAACTGTTCCGAACATCCCTCGTGATAATACTGCTCCGCCTGGGCAACCCAGTAATGCTATCACTATTGACCTAACACAAACAAATAGCTGGAACATTTGGATTGTGGGATATCAATACACTGGCAAGACGCTACAGACCGTGCTTCAAGATGGTGCAGGAAACACGGGTCCATCTGGTCCGGCAGGTCCATCGGGTCCTCAAGGTCCATCGGGTCCTCAAGGTCCATCGGGTCCACGTGGAGCCGACAGTAGACAGGAAGGTCCCACAGGTCCCTCGGGTCCATCGGGTCCTCAAGGTCCATCGGGACCGAAAGGAGATACGGGAGATCCAGGAGGCCCAACCGGTCCATCGGGAGCACGTGGAAATACCGGTCCAACCGGTGCATCAGGTCCACGCGGATTTACAGGTCCTTCGGGCCCAACGGGTCCAGTCGGATCAACAGGTGCAACTGGACCGCAGGGCAGTACAGGGCCGCAAGGAATTGCAGGAACCTTCACAACTTTATCCGTAAAAGAAAATGCAACCATTTTAGGACCGACTGCGTTTACAATCACTGGACTTGGAAACGTAACAACTGGAAACATAACGACAGTTGAAACCATTGACATTGCATACCAAAATGCACAGTACCAAGTTACGCTTCCAGTGTTGCGCGAACCATTGGATACATTGACGTTTGTGTTTTCATATGACGGAACGTTATCAAATTATTTCCTTAAATTCACCATCTCCGACACAAATCAGTTGCGCATATTCAATGCCACGCGTTCAGAAATCGGAGTGCCTCGACAGATTAGTTCAGAGTCGTCCATTACCGTCTCGATAAACGACACCATAGACGCCTACTTGACGTATCTTGATGACATGTCTACATTCCAGACGGTATTTGTGAAAAACGTAGGATACACGGCCCCTACCGCTCTAAAACCCATCACGTATGTCGAGTACGGCGGCCCCGTAGATGATTATCGTTTCACAGATGTGCAGTTTTATCCTCTTTCGCGCGGCGCAACGGGACCACAGGGTCCATCGGGACCGCGTGGTGTGGGAGATACTGGTGCAAGAGGCCATACCGGCGCACAAGGACCATCCGGTCCGCGTGGAGCAGACAGTAGACAGGAAGGCCCCACAGGTCCGTCGGGTCCGACGGGACGCGGTACCACCGGTGCATCTGGTCCATCAGGTCCACGTGGATTTTCGGGTCCGACAGGACCGACAGGAACACAAGGTCCATCGGGTCCTACAGGTCCGCGCGGGTACACGGGAGTGTTCACGACCCTCGATGCATCTACCGGCGCAAATATTCTAACACCCACATCCTTCAGTGTGGGAACGCCAACTACGGCTCTAGCGAATGTGTCTACCATTGAAACCGTGGATATTTATGCACAAGATGCTCATTACCAAGCAACGCTTCCAGATTTAAATGGCGGGTCTATAAACGTATTTACCAAGTTCGCATCGAACATTGATGGTAATACATTCTTATCTTTAGAGTTTACGACAAACAACGTCTTGTTTATTCGGAAGTGGAATGGTGTTGGTGTTGGAAGTACAGTGTTCACACCTGGGACAGCCATTGTGGTGTATATCGGTGGAAAGAACGCATATGTCACTGTAGAAACAACAACGTACTACGTGAACAACAATAGTGTGGATGGCGATGGAGGATATGTTGGGCCATCTGCCATCAAACCTATCACATACGTGAACAGCAGTGGACCCGGGTATGTGTTTACAAATGTGCAGTTTTACCCGCTTGCCAGAGGAGGAACGGGTCCTGAAGGGCCGTCTGGACCGCAGGGTATAGAAGGACCACCTGGTCCATCGGGTCCAAAGGGAGACAGAGGCGATAGCGCCACCGAACAAGGAGATACAGGTCCGACAGGTCCATCGGGAGCCCGCGGAAATACGGGAGCAACAGGTGCGAGCGGTCCATCGGGTCCACGTGGATTTTCGGGTCCCACAGGTCCGTCTGGCGCCCAAGGACCTCGTGGATTTACTGGCGCACAAGGACCCTCTGGACCGAGAGGCCAAGACGCCAACGTCGTAGGAAGTACTGGCCCTACAGGTGCACGCGGATTTTCAGGTCCAACAGGTCCATCAGGTCCGCGTGGATTTTCAGGTCCGACGGGACCCCAAGGAATTCAGGGCGATTATTTCATTCCGCTGGTTGCCGACCATAAATTGTCTCCCAACAGCGCCCAGTTACAAACCACAGATGATACGATTGAGTTTGCACAGAGTGTTGATACAGGGGTCTTTGGCTTTCATTTCCAAACCGTCATTCCTCCATTGGTTGAAAGTGCGCCGTATACAACTCATCAATATGGAGTGTACAATGGAGAATGGAACATTGTGTTTACGCGCAGCTCCGAGACACATGTTAATTATACCATTTCGTTATTCGGAAATGTGCTCGACGCCGGTACACATGCTGCAAACGTACTTTTCACGATGCAATCCGACGGAGTAACCATTTTTTTCAAATTGGGAGGAGATCTCACGCACTCGTATCCATTTGATGCTCCTGGAAACACGTTCCCCGTGATTATACCAGCAGTTACAGTTCCCGGTTATGTTGAATGGGTAGCGGCTGTGCCAACAATATGGGACATTGAGTGGAGAACCGCAGTTACATACGTTCCGGATGATTACGTATCATACAATGGAAGTTACTGGGTTGCGTTTGATCCGCAAGTTGATGTGACACCAGATACGTACGGATGGACGGCTGTGGATGACCCGTATACCAACTATCCCATTCACACGCTCGTTTCGTACGGGGGAAATGTGTACAGAGCAGTTGATATTCCTCAGTTTGCAGAACCCGACTTGGTAAAATCAACCGGGTGGGTCCTTGTTGAAGAATGGACGTTTCCCGCGTGGTCATCAAGCACCAATTATGTAGTCGGAAACCAAGTGCAATACGATAATAAGTTCTGGATAGCCGTGTCTCCCGTGTTAGGTAACCCGCCCAGTTTATCTACGCCGAGCGAATGGGTGTTGCGTGCACCGGAGACGGCATATGCGAGTAACACAGTCGTGTCGTATCTTGGCGTGTACTATATTTCTACATCATCGCTTCAAATAGGTGCGCCAGGGGTATCGGGTACAACCGGATGGGCGGTCTACACCTACTACGCGCTGGACGCAGTGGTTTCATATTCTGGTCAATATTATGTGGCAACGTCGGATGTTCAATACGGTGTTCCGGGAACAGTGGGTTCGAATTGGTCGTTGATTTCAACAGCACTGCCTGCAACCTACACATTCACAAACATCATTTACTCACCCATCGGACGTCGGGGCGACGCGTCTACTTTACAAGGCGATACGGGAGCACAAGGTCCGTCAGGTCCGTCGGGACCCACAGGGCGCGGTACAACGGGTGCAACAGGTCCGCGTGGAGACACAGGCGCATCTGGACCGACTGGGTTGGGTGTAACGGGTCCTACAGGCGCATCTGGACCGCGCGGATTTTCAGGTGCAACGGGTCCATCTGGGGCTCAAGGAACGACTGGTGCGACCGGTCCGTCTGGTGTCACGGGAGCAACGGGTCCATCAGGAGCACTTGGAAATACGGGTGCGACAGGACCGCGCGGCAATACAGGTGCGCAAGGAGCTTCGGGGCCATCGGGTCCAAGAGGCCAAGACGCGAATGTCGAAGGAGCTACGTTTATGACATTTACAAGTATAGCCGGATCCCCAACCCCAGTATTGCCCCCCACGACACCTAAAACCGAAATTCGATTCACAACAAACACTCAAGCTGTTACGACAGTCGAAGCCGTAGACCCATACAGTGAAGGTGCCCATGTCCAAGCCGCCGTTCCAATTGTTACAGGTTCATCTGTGAACATCGGGTTCCGAAATATATCATCCTCTTACTTTTTCTTCTTCAGAATTGCGGGCACTTCGTGGACGGCGTATGCGAATGATACGGGTAATGCAGTATCTCCATCGTTGGATTCTGGAACATTTAGCATCAGTAACACGATATTCTCACTGTATGCAGATGGAGTAAATGTGTATTACTACATTGCCGGAACTCAGGTGGCTGTCGCATCTTTGGGAACAGGACGTGTATTGAAACTCTATGCCAAGACGTTTTCGGATACGGATATAACGCTGACAAACGTACGGTTTTATCCCACTGGAAAATTAGGACCGACGGGACCCAGAGGTCCAACGGGACCTCAAGGACCTACGGGACCTATTAAAACTACGACAGAACTCGTATCTGTAAGTCCTACATATGTAGAATGTGAAATGGCAAACACATATAGCGGTACGGGGTATGGTTATGTAATTGAACGCAGAGGAGGTGGAACGTTTCCTGTATCATTGACAGCGGGAGATAAGGTTTTAATCACAAATACTTCTACAACGATGTTGCCTGGATTTACATACAACCCAATATATTACTGTGTATTTAAGCGTGCAGACGGACAACAAATATGGGTGTCAAATACAGATGCTCCGGGAACTGGGGAAGGGTTTGAAAACATTGTTATTACCGTTATTCCAACAGGGTGTACAATTGCAGGCGGTACAAGGTTATCTGATAATACCGTTCAACCAATATTATTATTGCCAGGCGGTCTGAAATGTAGCAATCCAATAATAGCACTAAGTCCGAACGATAATTCTGGGAATAATGAGTATAAAAACAGACGCATCGTATTTCCGGCAAATATTGCACCCGTGACAATTGGTGGCGTAGATATAGGTAGGATTTATACCGGAAGAATTTATTATTTAGTGAACGCAAATCATAGTAATAACACATCGAGATTTCGCATATCATTAACTCAAACTTAAATGAAAGAATAACAACAATAAGGAATGTCTATCATAGACCCTGTGACATTTACATTAACCAATAGCGGAGATGCCGTGGGTACAACCGAAAGCATCACCGTCACACAGAGCATGTACGCGCAAGCACGTGTTCCAGATGTAGGAGACGGATGCATCGCTACATTTGGAATTCAAGGATCAGAAGGGTATGATTTCTATTTGGGATTGACGAACGTGGCCGGTACGTTGTACTGGTACTACGGACCCGATTTAGACAATGCTGAGGCGTCGGGAACATACACGGCTGGAGACCTGTTCAGCGTGTATGCCGACAAACAAACCGTCGTATTCAAGAAGGAAACGGTAGATTTATACAGCGTTCCCAATCCGTATACATCCAACGCGTACAAATTATCCATTATATTTGCACTTTCTAGGTCTTCCACGACCATTGAGTTCAACAATGTTCTGTTTTATCCATCAGGTGCGCGCGGAAATGCGGGAACGCCGTACACGCTCGCAGTCCAGTCGGGAGACGCAGATATCTTAACGGAATCATCGTTTCAGCTGGTTAGTTTGGGGGATACAGTGTACACTCTGGAAGCATACCCTACAACCCAGGGCATTTACATGCAATCGCGCATTCCGGCACTATCGTCTGGAACCGTAACGATTGGTCTGGGAGAACCGGGAGACACGGGTGAAAATCGGTTGATTCGATTTGTGTTTGTCAACGACGGTACGTTTGCATTGAAAGTGCGCGGGTTTGATGCGGATGTGGTGTATGGGACGTATGAAACTGGCGACCTTATTTCCATGTTCTTGGACGATACGTCCCTCATAGTGTACAAGAACCGAATAGTGCTACAAACGCTGGCAACACAAGGAACGGGTGTCGAAGAACGTATTTATCAATACTACGCATACTCCAATTCGGGTAGCGCAATCTTTACAGATGTTGAATTTTACCAAACAAGTGAACGTGGCCAGAGTGCTCCGTCGTTCACAACACTTGCGCCTCAGAATGAGTACGCGTTTGTTACAAGTCCAGCATCGTATCGTTTTCGAGCATTTGACCCATTTGCATCAACCGGTCCAACGGGACCCGTACAGCCATCAATTCAAAGCGCGCAGAGTTTGAACGGGGACATTGAGGGCTTGTATTTACAATTTAAACCGTTTACCTTATCGTTTGGGTCTACTGATACATTCAATCTTCGTATCGAAAGCGACACTGGGGCGTATTACGGCTTTCAATTTTATAAATCTGCAGGGGATTCGCTGTATGAACTGTATTCATCTGAGGCGGTCAGTACTACCGGAGTGCCGTACACATTAGGAGATCGCCTAGCGTTGTATTCCGACGGCACACACGTGTTCTTTCTAAACAAGGATGGCGCTGTTCTTGAACAGGTGACCTTCAATGTGGGAACATACACATTCAAATCAGATGCGACATTCGCCACCGCGGTAGACACGTTGTATGATGTAACGGATTTTCGGTTTTATCCAACTGGAAAGCGTGGCGCGCAAGGAATTCAAGGTCCTACAGGATCTACAGGTCCTCAAGCAAATACGGGACCTACAGGCCCTCGCGGCACAACAGGACCGGAAGGACCGACGGGCGTAACGGGCCCGCAAGGAAATACTGGACCCACGGGACCGCAGGGCATTCAAGGTTTAACGGGTATTACTGGAGCTACGGGACCACAGGGAATTCAAGGTACAACAGGACCTACAGGACCACAGGGCATTCAAGGTCTAACGGGTATTACTGGAGCTACAGGACCGCAAGGAATTCAAGGTCTAACGGGTATTACTGGAGCTACGGGGCCACAGGGAATTCAAGGCACAACAGGACCTACAGGACCGCAAGGAATTCAAGGTGTAACGGGAGCCACGGGACCGCAAGGAATTCAAGGCACAACAGGACCTACAGGACCGCAAGGAATTCAAGGTATAACAGGAGCTACGGGACCTGAGGGAATTCAAGGTACAACAGGACCTACAGGACCACAGGTAACGAGCATCACGACACAGAATGCGACGGGTGCAACGTTGACGTCTGCGACCACGCCGCTGATTAGTACCGCCACGAGTGGAACGTATTACAACATCACGAACAGCGGATTTAACACCCTTATTCTTCCATCGTCCGTTGTTGGATTTACCGCAGGGTCCTTCTGGGTGCTGCGAAATAACACGTCCACCTATCTATCTATCACAGTGAGCAATCAACAATCCTCCACGCCTCCCAATCCACTTGTCATACCTCCATCCAATTCCGTCACAATCGTGTGGAACGGAACGACATATGTTTTATTCTGAAGTAAGTAATGGCGTATTCCCCCATCCCAACATCCTCTAAAAACATATGGGATTTCGATCCAACCTCTATAGGAGGGTGTACACTATGGATGGACGCCGCAGACCCAAATACGTTATTTTCCGATACTGCAGGAACCACGCAAGCTACAGTGGGAGGAAACGTTGCTCGATGGAACGATAAAAGTCCTCTGAAATTATCGGCTATTTTGAATAACAACACATCAAGCTATAACACTATATACGGAACATCTGCTCCTGCGTTGACGCTGGATGAAGTGAGTAACAGAAACGTTGTGAATTTTGGTGTAGGATTAGTAACTGCTACGGCCACGTCATCCTCGACAAATCGCGTGACAGTTACTTCAAGCATTACAATTTCAGCCGGGCAACATGTATATTTCACATCTTCATTTGGAGGATTAGGTTTCGCAAGTCCGTATTATGTATTTAATCCAACTGGAACTCCAACGACAAGTTTTCAAGTTGTTGCAAATCCACTCTCAACAACGCCGATAACATTAACAGATACATCGTCTCAAAATATTACAGCTGTATTATCGTCAGGATCTTTAATATTGCCGTATGGTAGTTTAAGTGTTAGTGGAACGGGAACAACTTTCACTGTTCAAAGTGCAACGCCACAAAATGCCATGACAATTGCGAATGGACAAACTGTGAACTTTACAGCTGTCGGAACTATTGGCGGTATCAATACGAGCACGCAATATTTTGTTGTGAATGTGGATACGAATTCTCCAACACAGACATTCAGTGTTTCATTGACTCCGGGCGGAACTGCAGTGAATTTAACAACTGGAAGTGGTGCGACTGCAAACATTGGACGTGCTACTTTTTTGAACTCCCAACAAAATTGCACAATGTTCGTGGTTGCTCGTACTCTGCACACCGGGTTTAACTTTAATTCATCTGTATTTTCATATGGGCAATATGCAGGATATTCTGCAAGAGGAATGATATTATTATCTCCGCGCGGAACAAGCATAACAAATGCAACAAATGCAATTACAACCCTTAACACCGCAGGCATTGCAAACAGTTTGAATATCACGAGCGGTACCTTCAATAACAGCATTCAATCGGGATGGTTGAACGGGTCATCATTCGATAACACAAATTTATTGGATTTACAGTTGAATGGCGGTAATTGGCAGACAGGAACAGTTGTTGCGTCCATAGGTGCATTCTTGCCAGCATATCCTATGTATGGTTACATTGCAGAAATACTCTATTACAATACAACCCTTTCAAATTGCGATCGTCAAACGATTGAAGGATACTTGGCATGGAAGTGGGGATTACAGACATCCCTTCCTTCCTCTCATCCGTATTCGGTCGGATATGTGCGCCCCTTTTCACGCAACTTTGTTCCGACGGATATCGAAGGATGCCAAGTATGGTTGGACGCCGCAGACCGTACCGCTGTGACACTTACTGGTTCAAATGTGACAACGATCATAGATAAAAGCGGCCAAGGAAATAATTTTACGAATGCAAGTTCTACATTGACCTATACAGCTACGTTGAATGGTTTGCCTGTTGTAAACGCTCCTTCGGCAGCCGCGCAAAATACCTTAACAAGCTCAAGCATTACTCGCGATCCTTTAAATCATAGTTATTTCTACGTGTACAAATATCCACCAACAGGAACCGTTGGAGTACGTGTTTTACAAGGAGGTAATCAGTTTTTTGGACATACAGGTACTACTTCGCCGTATGTTGAAAACAACAACTTAGCATTTTATGGAACCAATACTGCATTTTGGTTTTATACAACAGGCGCACCATTTGCATCTGCTGATGCATTCTATGGAGACCGTACATTCGTAAACGCATGTGTTCGACAGAATGGAGTATTTACGATTACATCAAACGGTGTAAGTGCCTCTACAAGCACGAATGCGAACGGTACTGGGTTAGGTGTTATCCTGCCAAATACAGCAACAGTAAATTATCAACTCACTCCCTCCAATATTAATGGTCAGTTTGCAGAATTAATTATTTATAATGCCGCTTTAACCCCCTATCAGCGTCAGATGGTCGAAGGATACCTTTGTTGGAAATGGGGATTGCGTACTGGCGGCGCCACTGCTCCTACAAACTATGGGTTTCCTACAACCCACCCGTTTTACAACTTTCCTCCTCCGTCACTAACACCTATTCAACCTGAACTGCAACTTTACAGACCCTCGTTTGACATTGCTGATCTATCACCGGCTATTTGGATTGATCCCCAAGATAACACGACGATTACATCAGATGCAACAACTAATCGTCTACAAATGATCCAAAACAAAGGAACCCTGAGTTATCAATCATTTACAGTAAATTCGTCGACGGGAAGTACATTAACTTTATCCGCTGCAAACGCGTACTTTGCAGTTGGACAGCCAGTTGTGTTTACAACTGCACCAAGTGGATTAACAGCAAATATAACCTATTACATTTTCTCATACAATTCGGCTGGCCCGACATTTCAAGTGACAAGTACATTGGGCGGTGTAAGTGCAATTGGATCTTTATCTGGGTCTGGAAGTGGATTTCTAACTCCAAGCTTTACAATCCCGCTTGCGGGCACTGGAACCGGCATTTCGGGTCCCTTGGTGACAACTGCGGCCATTGGATCGGGTGTTGGAATGCAATTCTTGGATTTTTCCAACGGAGGTCATTATCGCGTTACGGGCGTAACCGTCGGAGCATCGCCATTCACACAATTGACGTTAACTGTTTCTCCAGCACATAACGGAGCCATACCTGTCGGGGCGTATGTAAACTTTACCGGTACAAATGGAACATACCCTGGCGGTGCATCTGCGACATTAAACTGTGGTCCATTCCAAATTTTAACAGCAACAGTATCTGGAGGTACGACACTTACAATCACAACATTAACAGCACATGGTATCGGAAACTCACAATCTGTGTATTTGACAATCAATACGGGAACCTTTTTGGGAGGTGCCGATGCATCTTCTTTGACAGGAGCGTATACCACAAACGCAACGGGAAATACAGGAACAACCATTGTACTTACCATTCCATCATCCACGGATGGGCTGATGGCAATTACAGATGGCCATGTTCGTAATAATTTGGGAACCACAGGACCGTATATTACCCAATCCGGAACAACGGGATCCACAGTTGTATTAACATCCTATTCGGCACGTGCATCAGCTGGTGCGTTATCCAACTTTGTAGGACGTATAGAATATGGCAGTATTCCATTCACATCGGCAATCTTAACATCAACGTCTTCTTTGACATTACGAACACCCATTGACCACGGATTAAGTTCCGGAGCAACAATTGGTATTGCGACAAACGGCGGATTTACATTACCATTTCAAAACACGATAGGCACGACTGCGGCTATAGGTGCCGCATGCGTACAGTTTACGAGTGCTACCATTAGTGGAAACACAACTCTTACAATCACAGTTGCATCTAACCCATTTTATTATCTAGTTGCTGGAGTTCCAACGTATACGGGTATAACTACGTCCATTCGTATGACACTTCCTGTCGGAACTCTTTTTTCAGGAGGCGCATCTGCTACTGGACTGAGTGGAACTGCTTATTTAGTTCAGGCAGGTTCAAACGCGACAACGATTGTATTAAC
>JACCDP010943860.1_pt1 | contig 12938 bp, 23 predicted proteins | sample 7445841 | NCBI WGS metagenome assembly JACCDP01 (sample SAMN15323441, study PRJNA562643) | freshwater metagenome | isolation source: river surface water | place: USA:Blue River Watershed | collected 2017-08-17
CGGGTTGGTTTTAAGATCGTTGATTAGATTTGTGATTTGGTCTATATAGTCGAATGAAACTTCTTTGTTACCTGGGAATATTTTAGATGGTTCATTATTAACTCTTGTTGTTCTTTGAATTTCCCACTTTCTCCATTGCTTACCATAAATTGGTCCTAAATCACCCCAATGTTTTGCAAATCCATCACCGGTTTTGATTTTGTTGATGAACTCTTCTTTTGTCATAACACCAAAATCTACTGTACTAAACTCCATTTCGGCTGCCTTTACATAATTCTTATGAGCATCACCATTCCAAATATTACAATCATTATCAACAAGGAACTTAATGTTAGTGTCGCCTCGCAAGAACCATATAAGTTCGGTTGCGATTGTCTTAAACGGCATCTTCTTGGTTGTAAGTAGAGGAAACCCGTCTTTCATGTTGTGACGGATCGTGTAACCAAAGATGCTCTTAGTCCCAGTCCCAGTTCGGTCTTTCTTTTCTACACCATGTTCAATTATGGTCTTAAGAAGGTCTTGGTATTGCTTATCCAGGCTGTTCATCTTTTCTGATTAGTTCTTTAAGTCTTTTGATTTCTGCGATGACATCATCGCCCAATTCGATTTTGGACATCAATGTTAGGTCCATGATTTGTTGTTCGTAAAGCTTGATTAGAGCATCTTTTGCTTGTTCTTTATTCATAACTTTCTATTATTTTATAACTATCAAATTTTAACCATACCCCATCTTCATTTAGGTTTAGTGTTGGGTAACAATTATTTAAAGTACCAGACTCGCAAATTGTTTTATATTCAACATCTTTCACATAATCTGATTTAGGTATTTGTCCATTCAATCCAAGATTACATTTTTTTTGCCATTTATAAAAAAAAATCACATCTTGTTCTTCAGATAGAGGTATAATAAATTTTCTTTCATCATTATATCTACCCTCAAACCATTTTTCATTAATTTTAACTTTCATAACTTTCTATTGTTTTATCGTTGTATGTTACCGTGGTTAGTTTTCGTGGATATAATGCTGTACTTCCTTTCAACACTGGATTGTTTTGGTCTACTTGTTCCAAAATTGTTTGTTCTTCAATCTTCAATCCCCACCTTTGGGAGAACTCAGAATCGGTTTTACATTTGTTGATGAATTCTTCTTGTGTATAAGGTATAGGTATATTCATCTTACCAGCAGGAGTATTAACTTCCATCTGATTCAACCATTTTATGTGCCCTCCTTTTAGATAGTTTTCATAAGCTCCATCCAATAATTCTTGTTGTTCTTTATTCATCGCGGTGTTCATTTTCGTGGTTCATTTTCATAGAATTCTTTGATGAAACTAACCACTTCATCGGGGACTGGTATCATACCACCGTAACTTGTCTCATGTTCCATTAGACCTCTGACCAATAAATCTGCTATCCAACCTGAATATTCAGGTGATATATTCAATTCTAACTTATCCATAACTTTTTATTGTTTTAAATCATCAATTACTTCACCTAGCACTTCAAAGACGTGAGTTGGAAGATTTGAATGCTGTTCTTTAAGATATTCTAATAAATCCGTTAAGATTATTGCATTTTGTTCTTTACTCATAGATTTCATACATTCTCCCGTACAACTATCACCGCAGTTATACATGCATCCTTTTGTTCCAAAATTCATAGCTTTTTATTTTTTATCTTGTTCACTTGCTATAATCTCTTTGATGTATTCCTCAACAATGTAATCTGGTGCTGGAAGGATATCTAGCCGCAGCCTTCGGAGATTGCATAAAGTCTATCAGCTAGCTCTGAAATTTCTTCGTGTATTTGCTCGCAATAAAAAATGCATTTTTTCTGAGCAAAAAAATGCATCTTATCAAAAGTGGGTTTTGACAAATGTTTTTGAAGCACGAACTCCTGCAGAAGAGTTAGCACATCGATGGGTTTGAAATGTTCCCTCCACATTTTATTTTACTGTTGAATCTCCAGCATGATCTGGTACTATCACTTCATTTTCACAGTGGTTTTTCTTACAAGATTCCGTGACATATTTAGTTACGTAAATGGTGTCGATCCTGACTTGAGGTTCGTCCGGTTGAATCTCCTCCGGTTTCTCAGATTCTACCGGAATTGTTGCCCTGCTCTCTTGGATTTTTTTCAAAAGGGAAGACTCATTGATGCGCAGGATTATATGGTAGATGATTCCGCCACCGAAGAAGAAGATAGTTCCAAAAATTATTAGTCCGAAAAAAAAAGAATTACGGAAAGCGGTGTTTTTAGAGTTTTTCTTCGATGCCATGTAAGATGTTTTTAAGAGAATGCTTGATGTTGGCTGTGATTTCTTTTTCGAATTCTAATCTTCTTTCCTCGATCTCTTCGTTGTAAAAGTCAATTAGCTTGGTCCAAGATTTTTCTCCTAGAGAAACACTGTAGCTGTAAATGTGGTTGATAACCTGGACGTGATGCTTTTCCATGATAACATAAATGCCAAGAGCTTCATTTTTAATGTACCGCTTATCCGTCAATGGAGTCATCAACAAAATGCTGTCGTCCATTTTAATCAATCTTTTACAGATACTTAAACACTCCATCTCGTGTTCAGATTTGAAATTTAGAACGTCGGGAACTACAAATTTCCGGTGAAGGTGAATGTACATTTTTTGCAAACCCCTCCTAAAATGGTGGAAATTGGTTTGCCAGGAGTTTTTGTAATTCATGGGAATAATTGTTTCCATAGGCTGATTTCTTATCCAAAAATAGCCAAAGGTTTCGACAGAAAAAAATGAAAATGAAAAATTAAGCCAACGAGGTTAGATCCTCAACATCCAGCTTCTTGGCGAAAGCCAAAGCTTTAGAAAGGTCTTCAGTCCCTTCTATATTTCTACCCCATCCGGCATTAGCGTTTGTCGCAGCTTTTACCGCGGTAGTTAAATCTTTGAAATCGTTGGGGTTCTTATTCCCGTACTTCCTTTCGGAACTCTTAGAGGCTAGCCCTTCAAGAAAATAGAGAGCATTCACTTCGGCGGCGATCTCGGGTTTTTCCAAAAGCTCTGGGTTAGCAACAAGATCTGCGTTCACCCCATTTTTTCTTAAGAGGTCTGTGTATTTTTGATAGTTGCTTTTAAATGTTAATCCATTCAAGCCCCTTCCCAGATACTTAGCCCCATCTCCAGGTTTGGTGTTTCCGTATTTTTGAGACATTCCTGTCGGATCGTCTGACCCATAAACCCGGTCCCAAAATTTTGTGGTATTCTTTTTCAATGCATCGAGCTCATCGTCGGACAAGCCAGAAACTCTGGCACCGAAAGTTTCTCTTATCCTGGAATTGGGTGTACGGTTGTATGGGATCTCAGATCTAGAAATATTAAATCCGGATTCTTTCGAAATAACACCAAGAATAGCTTGATGTACCAGGGGGTTAACTATTCCGTATTTTTTTAAAGCATCTACAATTTTTTCAGCCATCTTTTTATCTGAGATGGGAGATTGTTTAATATTGAGCTCTCCAGAAACCGGAGTGATGTCGGCGTCTTTAGAAATCTCTTCCGCTGTTTCTTTTTTGTCAGATTGTGTGAGAGCTTGCAAACCCCTTGCTTCTCTTCTCTTGTTGACAAGAAATTGTCTAAATCCTTCAACCCGAGGATCTACGTCCGTTGGAGCTTCATTCAATGTTGAAGAATTTTTCCAGGTGTTGTATTTAGTAATTCCCATAGATTTATATATCCCTACCAATCTTGAAGACTAGGATAGTAAGTTTCACTATCGATAAATTGGTAAAGATTGGCGTGTTCTCTAATCCTGATCGTCATGTCTTTGATCATACCTTTGTGGTCTGAGAAGGAAGGAATCTCCCTGGATACCATCGGCCAGACCGAATAATTATTTATTGGTATTCCCTCGTTGGTAATAAAATGGTCTATGTCCAGTAATGAAATATCCCTTTTGTGAAGATTGTTTTGGATTTTTTCTAAAATGGTTTTTCGGAAAATACAAAAATTTAAGGTTGATGCTTGAACAACGGGCTTTGCTAAATTTTCTGAGAGAATTTCAATCTCTCCAATAAAGTAATGGTTTCCAATTAAACAATCCCAATCGGAAGGTAATTCCTCATAGGCCGCTTTTAATTTTTCAATTCCTCCCGGTATAAGATAAGCATCATCTTCCATAATAATAACTGATTCTTCATTTTCGAATGCTAAAGTCAAACACTTAACATACGATTCAAAAATAGCATCTACGGGTTTTTTCCCCTCAATCGCTGAGAATCTTTGTATTTCAAAATGATTAGCTAAGTAATCGTTGTTAATTTTGAAGTTTTCCCATCTATCTTCTCTTCTATCGAGATTTATGACAAATATTTTATTGGGGAATTTTGTTTTATTCCCAGGTGAAATTAATTTTTCACCTCTTCGATCTACGATTCTTTTTAGATCTTCCTGTTTGTTTTTCTTAGAAAAATATCTGAAATGACCTTGCCCTCCTGGGGAAGCTAAAGGATTGTCCATAGCTTTTTACCAATCGTTGTCTTCATCCCATTCCTCATAGTCAGTTTCTTCTTCGTCGTAGTAATCATCTTTCTCGTCGAAGATCAATTCCCAATCGAAATTATTCTTTTGCCATGTTTTATGAGAAAATGGGAATTCTACCGTCCATGAAAATTCGGAGTTGCTGGCAAATTCCCCTATGATTTTTTCGATTCTTTTGATTAACTCAAAGAAATCTTCCGACGTGACAAGCTTAGTCCCCCCTTGCTCTATATAGATTTCGATATTTCCCTCGGGGTTAAGCTCCATAACTTCCAAAAAATTTTCCAAAGTTTCTGTATCAGTAGGAATATCAGAAACTACCCTTTTAAAATTTTGGAATGCCTTCTCGTCGAATTTTGACGAAGAAACTAGGTCTACGTGGTAAACACTGGTTTCACTCATGCTGTGTGCCTCTTTTTTTGACATTATATACCCATTAGAAATTTGAGAAATCCTACAAAAATTTGTTGCAAAAAGTTTTTCTGTGGTGAATACTTAGTCCAATCTCTTCGAGAGCTTTCATGTGATCTGCTGTCCCGTATCCAAAATTGCTCTCCCATTTATAAGCGGGAAATTCTGGGGCTAATTTCTCCATCAATCGATCTCGGGTTACTTTGGCAACAATTGAAGCAGCGGAGATTGAAGCAATTTTCGTATCTCCTTTGATAATACATTCGTAAGGGATGTTCTTATAACCCGGAAATCTGTCGCCATCCACTAGTAATTTTGTTGGCTTAATTCCCAAGTGATCAAGAGCACAGGACATCGATTCGAAAGTTGCTTGTAAAATGTTAATTCTGTCGATGGTTTCTGGTGAAATGATTCCGATCCCCACCGACAGGGCATTCTCCATGATTATTTCAAACGACTCAATTCTTTTCTTGGGTGAGAGTTTTTTTGAATCTTTGATCAAAGTATGAGAAAACCCGGAAGGTAAGATAACCGCTGCGGAAACAACGGGACCCGCAAGACACCCTCTGCCAACTTCGTCAATCCCAGCTTCTATTTCCATTTGATTAGACGTTAGCCATCAGGGTAACTCTAATACCCTTAGTGGGGTGAACAATATAACCGTGCAATGCTCTTGTAGAACCTTCGTATCCGTGGTTGTGATGCCATCTATCAGATCCGGACAAACTAGGCATTTGGAAAACTTTTACCCCTTTAAAATCTTTCACCATTTCATGGTGCAAGTGTCCAGTAAAAAAGCTTCTATGTTTAGTTCTGGACCAAGAATCTGAAGCCTCATTTGCCATTAGAAAAGGCAAATCACTTAGTTTTGTTCCATCTCCATGGGTAAATCCGAGAAGGTTTTCACCATATTCGAAGTACTGTCTGAACTTGTGGCATCTGATAACATTGACATCTTCGCATTCTCTGTAATAGGCCCCGAGGTATTGTAACAAAACGTGTGAAAGCTTGAAATCGTGATTACCTGCTGTTAAAAGTATCTCAACCTGAGCAACCTGTCTCAAAAGATCAATGAATTCCACCATCAGTTGCTGACCTTCGACCATGATCTGAATGAAAGTACCATCGCAATCCTGTGGTGTACCCTTTGTTGTTGTCCCTCCTAACGTGTCTACATGGAAAAAATCAGATCCCACAGGAACTATGATTTTTTCAATGTTGTATTTCACTACATCACCAATAATTTCTTGAGCTTTGGACATCAGAAGTTCCTTTGCCATGTTCCTGTTGTACTCCTCTCTGACCTCACCGGACCAAGCGTACTTTCCGTAGTGAAGATCGAAAGGGGAAATAACTAAAGCATGGGGTTCACCTTCCGGAAGTTGAAGTTTAGGTACTTTGTACTTGGCAAATACCCCTTCCAATTTTTCCGCCAGTGGGTTTATGATCAAACCCCTAAAAGCCCACCAATTGTTCGCAGCATCCTTGATCATTTTTTCCTCCTGTCTCGTGTACTTCTGGAAAAATGAGAATTTTCTTTTTTGTAAAGCGTCTGCAACCATTTCCTCTTCATTGCGCATAAACATCTCCTCGTCTGTGAATGGCTCAGAATCGTGAGTCCATCCCAGAATTGATTTTAATGCAATGAAGATATTTCTAGGGATTTCAAAATTCCTACATATTTCGTTAATAGTTTCAGGGGATCCGGTTAAAGAAGAATACCTTGATTTCATATCCCGGATAATTGTCCCGGTAAAATTGTAGGCTTTATTCTTGATGTAAACTATATAAAGATCTTTCGTTTCGTCGTAGTAATAATCTGTATTGTGCTTGTACTTCTTGTAGGCTGATCTAGCAACCTTTTCTTCTTCCTCCTCGATTTCTTCGATGTTTTCGGAACCAACTTCGTCCTGCTTGAATTTTTCGATAATTGAACTTTGCAATTCTGGATCCTCGAGGGGTTCGGACAATTTTGTGGAAATTGCCCTTCTGAAACTGTCTAGCTGGCTGGAGCCTAAATTCAAGGACTTCTGAGCAACTATCTTTCTTGCAATTTCCGAATGAGAAAATCCTTGTCTTGATAGGAGAATAATTTCCTCTTCGAATTTTGTAACTAAGTCACGGAGTGAGATTTGATTCATTAGTAAGAATATCTTGGGTAGCTTAAAGCTTTTTAATTCTAAAATATATTTAGAGAAATGGAAAAGGTTCCATTTTACGTGATTTTTTTAGAAAATTAGAAAAATTAGTTTACTAGGACTTTGTAATGTCCTTCTCGATCACAGACTTGACCATTGCTCTTAGAAGGAGTTCTTTTTCAAGATTGTCAAAATACTCTGTTATGTACTTGCACTTTTCATATTCCTCGGTAGACTCGTAATAATTAAGCAAAGAAGTTTTAATTACGTCCCTTTTTTCAATCAAATGGGGATGCATGATAGCTTGTGACCCCAATTTTTCCATCCTAACTAGGGCGTTTTCGTAAATTTTTCTTTCTAATTTTTTTGGGGTTTCCAATTCCATATTACTTCTTTTCGGGGATATGCACGGGGGTCTTTTTATTCGTTAGAATCTGGTGAAGATCAAAACATTTTTCATACTCTTCGAAATCTTCCAATACTCTAACACAATCTTGACTTTCTTTGATCAATCTACTTCTGTCACCGAATTTTACAATATCTGTGTAAACGTTCAGTGCCCAATTAAGCTGTTCAATTGTTCTAAGAGTTTGCATAACCTCATAGTATATCTTTATATATTTGATGAGGTTAAAGATTTCAATTCTTTTTGGTTATCTGAGGAATTCGAAGCCATCAACAGGCTTCTGAAAAGGTAGTCCAAAACTTCCTGGAGCGTTGTATTCAGCTTGAAGATGAATTTCACCTGCTTCATTTTTGTAAACATTTAAAACCTTAACGGTTTTCTTGGTAGCAATCTCCCGGAGAATATCTCCCTTTTCAACTCTCATACCATTTAAATATGTGCTTGAGATTAATCTGAATTCTTTGTTTGCCATTTTTCTAATTTTTGTAAAAGTTTTTTTGCTTCTGAACAGAGTTCATATCTTTCTAAGTCTTCGCACCAAAGAAGGAAGTTCCTGAGAAATAACTCATAATCTTCTTTTTTGATTATTATGGAATAACCCTCATCATCTTCCAGACCTTTTTCGTCTAGATGAAATACGATAGCAAAATCGTATTTCTTTTTGACAGCAACAGATACCTTGTCGTAAATAAGGGTCCAAAATTTATCCTTTTCTTCGAAAGGCATGTCGTCAGAAAAATCAACGTCCGTCCTGGTCATGTAGTTTTATCCTTCTATCTCCTCCAAAACCTCAGAAAGGTATTTTGTGATTTTATACGGGTCGGCGTTTGATCCTGGTCTCCGGTCCTCTAAGTAACCTTTCCAAGTCTGAGCGGTAGATATAGGAACTCTGATTGAAGCCCCTCTATCGCTGATCCCCCAACTAAATTTATCGATGCTTTGTGTCTCGTGCTTACCTGTTAGCCTCATGTGATTGTCCGATCCATACAATGAGATAGCAGTTTCGTGGGATTCACTGAGTTTTGAACAAACAAGGTCAAAATAATCCTTGCCCCCAATCTCTCTCATTTTTTGTGTTGAAAAGTTTGTGTGCATCCCAGATCCATTCCAATCTTCAGTTTCACCCATGGGTTTAGGATGGAGATCAACTTTTATTTTGTAATTTTCTGCAAGACGCATCAGGATAAACCTACTCATCCAAAGATCATCTGCAGCACTTTTTTCACCTTTAGCAAAAATCTGGTATTCCCACTGTCCTAACATAACCTCTGCATTAGTTCCAGTAACATTGATTCCACACGCTAGGCAAGCATCTAAGTGTTGTTCACTGATTTCTCTACCTGCTGAGTAGGGATGTCCTACTGAACAGTAATATTTTCCTTGCGATTCTGGTGGATTGAAGTTTTCAAATCCGACCGGTCTATTATCAAACTTATTGAACCAACGCAAGACGTACTCCTGCTCAAACCCAAACCATGTTTCTGAGTTGTTGGATTGAATTTTAGCTCTCATGTTCGATTCATGTGGCGTGTAATCAGGGTTTAACACTTCGCATAAAACGAAATAAGAAAAACCACCTCTGATTGGATCATGGTAAACATTTACCGGTTTAAGAATGCAATCTGAAAATTTTCCTTCCGCTTGTTGAGTTGAACTCCCATCAAAGGACCATTCTGGTAATTGGTCTGGGGATGGGATAGCATGTAGGGGGCTTAACAAGAAACCCTCCTGGCCAGTTTCCCAGTCGATAACTTTTACTTTAGATCTTAAATTGGGTTCTGGAGAATATCCGTCCAGCCAAATGTATTCTAGTTTGATTTTCATTCCGATAAATTTTTTTCAACTTGTTTTATACGGAAAGAAGACCAAAAAATTTCAGACGTCAGTAAATTATTTGGATTGCAATTTCGAAAAGTTTTTATGGAACTCGTCGAAATTCATCATTTTGCCTACTGTTCCCTGTTTCATACCCAAAGAACCTTTAGGACTACCGAAGATTCTTTCCTCGTACCATTTGACAAAATTGTCTTGCGTTACGTGTTTTGGATTTGGTGTTACGATTGGTGATTTCATAATAGTTTTTTAGTTTACGTCATTTAGAAAAAAAACCTTGGCCAAAATGCCAACTAACGCAGTGAAGAATATCCACATTGCTTTGGTAACTCCACCTTTCCATTTCATCAATTCTGAGTGTTCTAGAAGGAGGTCTTTATATTCTTTTTCGTCTTTTTCTTGTTGTTTTTGCTGGTCGATTCTAAATTTGGTGTTCTCGTTAACTTTCACAATCACCCCATCGTCAGGATCAAGAAGTTTCTTTTTTAGATCAGACAGATCTTTTTTCATATCCGCCTGTGAATTTTTTAGCTCTTCCATGTTGAGCTGAATTATCCTCAAATCGCTCTGAGGAGACCTCTCCTTCATGTGAGCTAACTCATCAAGGACTTGTTTTAAAACTTCGGAAATTTGTTTGTTGCTTTCCATGGAATGGATTATATATCCACTCCGATAACGCAGAAAAAGATTAAATTATCTTTCCCATTCTACTATAACACCAGGAAGTAAAATAAATGAATCAATAGATTCAGGATGAGTGTTCAGAATGAAGTAACCGTACGTCTCACCCTCGCAAAGTTCGGATTCTAGAATTTCGGATTCATAAAACCTTATCAAAGAACAAACCTCTAAATGAGATTTTGGCGAACTTGTTTTAACTAGAATTTTCAAGGCTATTCTCCTCCCAGAATTGAGTCGGTTACTAGGTCGATATTAACCATCATGAATTCAGCAGTTTCTACAGACTCAATTAAAACCTGATTGCTATTTACACTTCCTCTCAGAAAATATTTTGAACCTTCTAGCAGAAATTCGGAATCAATATGGGACGGCTCTAACTTAGACCTCCTGATCCATTTACTTTGGTTTCTTATAAACAGATCTTTGTAGTATTTGCTCATGGAGGAAGTGGGCTGCTTAATTTTTTTATATGCGAAATCCATAGTGGTATGTTTAAAATTTTCTAGAGGTGGGATCTTTTTTTATTTCGCCCGTTTCCTTAAAGTGGTATAAAAGATTTCTTACCTTTCCGCCAAAAACAAAATCATTTGATTCTTTTTGATGAAGGAGTTCTATTATTTTCAATAGTTTGAGCTTATTAAAAAACTTTCTTAACATCTTAGCTGAACATTTTTCTATTTGTAGATATAAAATCGATTATTTTTTCGATCTCCTCAATTCTTTTTTCCCCGTGGAAGATTTTGATTAAACGCTTTTCTGCTGGTACCTTATAAAATGCAAACCTTTCGCCGTGTAAATTAAAAATCTGATCAGCTTCTACATTTGTTTCGAAAAAATGTTGGACAGTTCCAAATCCAGTCAAATTTATGTACGAAAGTGGCAAATGTGAAGCTTGTTCCTTCCAAAGCAAAACGTTTAAAACCGTTTCATCCTGAAAAGGTGCATACCAAGAAACATCTACTACTCTCCATAAAACATCCAGAAATTTCTCCGATGTTTCTAAGAATGCTTTGCAATTTTTATTGAAAATAAAAATGTTTGCCGTGAGATAAGAACCTCTATGTTCTGGGGACATTTTCAGAAAGTCCATAAGTGGCCATTCCAAACTTTTTGTGTTATCAGCCATTGGCCAAGTACCAACAAAAGGGTCACCTCTTTCAACCTCACCATTGGAAAGTACCATCATGTATTCATGGGGTCCTTTTGATAAAAGGGGGTGAAAAGTTATTAAATCGCTGTAATCAAAAATTTCATCAACCAATGGAGTTGCCAAGCTATCGCAATCAATAAAGCAACACTCGTCGTAATCAAGATCAAGCATAGCCAAACTTGCGGTGTATTTTCTGGTCATGACCTGGAAGCTTCTTGCAGAACGCCTATTCACATAAAAATTTCCATGAGCAGATGACTGAAAAGCTTCCTGGTTTTCATCCAGAGTGTAATCCAACCGGTGGAAAAAAACTCCGTCGGTTTTTTCTTCATCATTTGGAAAATAGTTTACACAAAAAATATGCATATCATATTTAGAAAAATCCAAAATGGTTTTAGCTAAATAAGTCGCAAGGTAGTGGTAATTTTCTGTGCATACCGTAAAAAAAGCTCTCTTCTTCATTGAAATTATTTTCTTTCAAATGATAACTTAAGGTGCATCCTATCATCAAGAATTGGTGCCAACGTCAAAAAATCTCTTGAGTCTTCTCCCATTTCGCAAACACCGGGTTGTGAATACCAATGGATGTTATAGTGGAAATGATTATTTGGTTTAGAACTCATTCTCTTTGAACCTTCTATTTCATTTGTCCAAGGATCTTCTCCGTCTTTTAAGTTCTGGAGCAGATATTCCCGATTCCAAATTGTGGCGTTATGTGAATGAAGATAGTTTTGCCCCTGTGAATACTTCAGAAGTTTAATTCCATGGATTTCATAGCTGGTTGGTTCCAGAATATAGGAATCATAATAGTGAAGTTTTGTATGAATTTTAACGGAATCCGCTTGTTTTAATTCCGCAAATAAAACGAGCTGAGATAGCAATTCATAGGAGGGAGAAGATAACAGCCACATATCTTCCTGAAGGTAAATAACCCATTTGGTGTCAACACTTTCAAGAGCAGTTCTCATACGGGTTGAAAAACCATCCCTGTCGGTTTTGCCAGTTAAAATTTGTCGAATTCCTTGATTGGGTGTGTATTTTAATCCCCTGCTTTGGAAATCCTGCTCATGAATTCTTAGCTCTTCTGATGCCCAATAAACAGGGATCTTTGAATAATCCCAATTAAAGTCCAAACTAAATAGCATTCCAGGCCAATACCTGAAATAATTATCGCAAGTGTGAATCAGCAAGGACAAATCCATAATTCTAAAATTTATTAAAAAAACCAGACTGGTTGAGTTCTTTCAAATATTCTAGAATTTTTGAAATCTCTTCGGGTCTTTTTTCTCCATGAAGCAATTTTACATTTCTTTTTTCGTTCGGGATAGAATAGAAATTCAGACTGTAGTCTTTGTTTTCCTCGTTCATATAAGTGGAAAATCCGGCCTGTCCTTCTTCATAGAAATGGCGGACTGTTTCCAGACCGTCTCGTAGGTTAACGTAGCAGAGAGGAAACCCTCTGTTATCTTTTTTCCAGGATAGAACGTTGTAAACTGTTTCTTCGTGGTAAGCTGCATAGTGATATAGATCTAAATTTAATTTAGGAAGCATAAAGCAGAATTCTCTCCAAACTTTGATGAAATTCAAGCAATTTTGATTCATCAGCATTATTCCTGTTGTTCTGTACGTTCCTCTAGAAAACTCTGGCATTTGTAAAAATTCCATCAAAGGCCATTCAAGGGCTTTTTTATTATCAGCAGCAGGCCAGGTACCCTCGAAAGGATTCCCTCTCTCAAATCCGTTTTGCTCGACAATAATCATGTACTGATGGATTCCTTCCGTACAAATTGGGTAATCGGTAACCTCTGGCATC
>JACCDP010992083.1_pt1 | contig 12937 bp, 12 predicted proteins | sample 7445841 | NCBI WGS metagenome assembly JACCDP01 (sample SAMN15323441, study PRJNA562643) | freshwater metagenome | isolation source: river surface water | place: USA:Blue River Watershed | collected 2017-08-17
ATTGCGTTCACCTTCTGAACAATATCCAGCAGCTTTTGCTACTGTTTTTATTCCTTGGGTTTTTAGTAGCTAACGCTCTGTGCGCATGCTGATCGTTAAACAGCAGGGCGGTAGCGTGCCCAAACAAATATGAGTCTATTAACCCCGCTTAAAAAATTCGCTGGCTTCCAAGAGGAAATTCAGTTTTCGGTCTTGCGTCGTCTACATGAGACACCAAAGGTTAGCCAGCGCGCATTGGCCAAAGATCTCGGTGTTAGCCTTGGAACCATAAATTATTGTTGCCAAGCACTAGTGGAAAAGGGTCTAGTCAAGATCCAGAACTTCGGCCGAAGCAAGAATAAGATGAGTTACGCGTATCTGCTGACGCCTACTGGTATCGTGAAGAAATCCGAACTTACGGCGAAGTTTTTGATGCGAAAGATAGCGGAACATGAAAAAATTCGAGCGGAAATCGAAGCACTGAGAGCCGAGGTAGATTCCCTTTCGGGACCTGATAATTAAATGGATTCCCCCCACAATTACCTTAGGCGCTCACTGCTCGCTCGGCTTTGGGTTCATCTGAGCAGTCTTCGCAGACGACAATTTTTTTTAATGCTCGTGTTGATGTTTATGAGCACATGTGCAGAAGTTATTAGCTTAGGTGCAGTGCTTCCCTTCCTCGGTATTTTAACCGCTCCACATAAAGTATATGGCCACCCAGTGGTATCAGAACTTGCTTGGGCCTTGGGTTTGACATCTGCGGATCAACTGGTCCTACCCATCACGCTTGCTTTTGTATCGGCAGTGGTATTTGCTGGAGTGATCCGTATAGCGTTGTTGTGGCTGAGTACTCGGCTTGCGTTTGGCAGCGGGGCGGACTTTAGCCTCGAAATATATCGTCGAACCTTATATCAGCCGTATGCTGTTCATATTTCGCGCCGAAGTAGCGAAGTGATTAGCGGAATCAGTAATAAAGTTGCGATTGCGGTGTCTGTACTTTATCAGACGCTAATTCTTATTACCTCCTCTCTACTGATTGTTGCTCTAACAGCAGCACTGCTAGTAATGGACTTTCGTATTACTGTCATCTCCTGCATGGTATTCGGTGGCGTGTACTCCCTGCTTTTATTGCTTTCACGGCACAAGCTTAACCGAAACAGTCAGCTTATCTCGAAGGGCCAGACTCAGGTCGTAAAAGCTCTTCAGGAGGGGCTTGGAGGAATTCGGGAAGTCTTGCTTTACGGAGCCCAGCTGTCACACTGTCGTGAATTTAATAAGGCGAGCCAACAGTTTAGGCAAGCACAGGGAAACAACCAATTTCTGTCCGGAAGCCCGCGTTTTGCGGTAGAGACACTGGGGATAGTTTTGATAGTTGCGCTAGCCTACGTACTCAGCCTGCAGCCAGAAGGAATCTTAGAGTCTCTGCCGGTTCTGGGGGCGCTTGCGCTCGGCGCACAGAGACTATTGCCGGCTCTTCAGCAAGCCTATAACGCCTGGGCTACCATCCGTGGCAGCCAAGCGTCTCTCGCGGCAACTATAGAGCTTCTTGAGCAGCCAGTGCCTGCTGAATTGTTGCTGCCAGCACCCATCGCATTACGCTTTGTGGATGCGATTCAGTTGGAGAATGTAAAGTTTCGATATTCGCCCCAGGGACCATGGGTTTTGAATGGGCTGACTCTCACAATTCGTAAGGGTGAAAAAGTTGCGATTGTCGGTGGCACTGGGAGCGGCAAAAGTACGGCGCTGGATATGCTGATGGGGCTGATTAATCCCGACGAAGGGAGGTTCTTGGTGGACGAATGCTCTCTACCTCAGAGCCAAGTCCGCGCTTGGCAGCGCACCATAGCGCACGTACCCCAGAATATCTTCCTGGCGGATGCGACTGTCGCGCAAAATATTGCCTTCGGCGTACCGGCAGCCGAAATTGATATGAGCCGAGTTCATCGTGCGGCCGTCCAGGCTCAAATCGCAGATTTTATCGAGTCTCACGATAAGGGATATGATGCGATGGTCGGGGAGCGCGGTGTGAAACTCTCGGGCGGGCAGCGTCAGCGAATAGGAATTGCTCGAGCGCTTTATAAAGAGGCTGAAGTATTGGTTTTCGATGAGGCCACGAGCGCTTTAGATAACAACACCGAGCGGGCTGTGATGGAGCCTCTTCTTGGGTCGGGTCGTCAGCTCACCGTCATCTTGATTGCGCATCGCCTAACCATGGTCCGCGATTGCAGCAGAATTTTTGAGCTCGAAGAGGGGCGTGTCGTTAGACAAGGTTCTTATGACGAGTTGCTCTCAAGCGGCCGGAATTACGCCTGATGACCCTGTTGCTGGCTCGAGCCCGATGAGAGCCTCGTCTTACCCACCGCTATTCCTTTCATTGTAACCTCTGTCACTGCCGCGTGAAGAAAAAGCGACTTCTAATCACCGGTGGGACTGGGCTACTCGCCCTTAACTGGGCATGCGCTTTGCGTGAGACATGGAGCGTTACCCTGGGGACGCACAAGCATTCTGTGAATCTTACCGGAGTCGATTCGTGTCCGTTGGCATTAGAGGATTTGGTCTGCCTACAAGCGCAGATTGATGCGGTGGCGCCCGATCTCGTTGTACATGCCGCCGGACTCAGCAGCGTTGATAAGTGTGAGTTGGTTCCTGAGCTAGCGCATCAAGCCAATGTCGAGATTGCCCAGAATGTGGCGATTGTTGCAGCTAGGCGTTTTTCTGCATTGGTTCATATTTCGACTGACCATCTTTTCGATGGTAGTCAAGGCATGCTTACCGAGGCCGACCCGCCGGCGCCCGTGAATCATTACGGAAGGACCAAGGCGCTCGCGGAATCTGTCATCATGGAAGCCCATCCGACAGCCTTGATCTTGCGCACCAATTTTTTCGGTTGGGGTCATGTTGGGCGACAATCGTTTAGCGACTGGTTGATTTACAACTTGAGGGCTGGTAAGGAGTTGTCTCTATTTGACAATGTTTTCTTTACGCCAATACTCGCCGATAGAGTTGCTTTAGCCGCACATTACTTGGTAAAGATGGATGCATCGGGTGTATTCAATCTGGTCGGTGATCAGCGTCTGTCGAAATTCGAGTTTGCCCGAATGCTGGCCGATCACTTCTCGTTGCCGCAACACTTGATTTTGAAGCGCACTCTTGACGATTCCGAGTTCATAGCGGCCCGGCCACGCGACATGTCTCTCGATAATCGAAAAGTACGTGAAGTTCTTGGGAGTCACCTTGGTGATGTGCCGCAGTTCTTGTCTGCGCTGCGTCAGCAGGAATTGTCTGGCCGTAGAATAGAACTGTTACAAGCAGTAAATCCAAAATAGCAAATAGGAAAGGGCTTCATTCGCAACATGATCCCATACGGACGACAGCATCTTGACGAAGAGGACGTCCAGGCGGTGATAAACTGTCTGCGAAGTAATTACCTTACCCAAGGGCCGATAGTTCCTCGATTTGAACAGGCCGTCGCGGACTACGTAGGCGCGAGGTTTGCGGTGGCTGTGTCCAGCGGAACTGCCGGACTTCACCTGGCCGCCCTCGCTGCGGGTGTTGGTTCCGGCAATGCGCTTCTGACGTCCCCCATCACCTTTGTGGCAACTTCGAATGCGGCGTTATTCGCAGGCGGATCGCCACTGTTCGCCGATGTGGATGCTGACACCTTGAATATCTCATTAGCAGCAATTGAAAAGATGTTGATGAAGCATCCCGAGATCAGAGTTATAAGCCCTGTACATTTTTCGGGGCTGCCTTGCGATATGAGGGCCATACGAGAGATGGCGGATCACGCTGGCGCTGTTATTGTGGAGGATGCCGCTCATGCCCTGGGTTCGCGTTATCCCGACGGGTCGACAGTAGGCAACTGTAAGTATTCGCTCATGACTGTTTTTTCTCTCCATCCCGTTAAGTCCATCACTACGGGAGAGGGCGGGCTAATTACTACCAACGATGAAAAAACCTACCGTAAGTTGCTGCGCCTGCGCAGCCATGGCATTAACAAAGAAACAGATTCCTATTTGTTTACGGAGAACGCGCAGACTGATGGCGTGCCCAATCCTTGGTACTACGAGATGCAAGAGCTAGGCTTTAATTACCGTATCACCGATATCCAGTGTGCGCTTGGCTTGTCGCAGATAAAAAAGCTCGATTCATTTGTTTCAAGAAGGCGTGCGCTCGCCGAGCGTTACGACGCGGCCTTTGCTGCGTCAACCCTGATCAGTCGAGCTCAGAGGGCAGGCCGTGACTGGAGCGCGCATCATCTCTATCCGGTGCGCATCGATTTTACCGCGGCCGGCACTACGCGTGCGGTTTTTATGAGCGAACTTCGCCGCCGCGGTGTGATCGCCCAGGTCCACTATATTCCCGTGACCATGCAACCTTTTTACCAGCGGTTTGGTTTCGTTGACACTGACTATCCACAGGCCAACGCCTACTACGCCCAGGCGCTGAGCCTGCCGTTATATGTTGGGCTGACCGATGCGCAGCAAGACACGGTCATTGCCCTCTTGCTGGAGTTGCTTGGATGAAGTTGGCGCTAGGCTCGGCCCAGTTCGGGCTAGCGTACGGCATCGTAAACACCGGAGGGCAGGTCAAAGCCGATATCGCAGTGAAAATTCTTGCTCGTGCACGTGAGGCAGGTGTGGACACGATTGACACAGCCATTGCCTACGGCGAAAGCGAACAGCGATTAGGCGAGGCAGGCGTTGACGGCTGGCAGGTCGTTTCTAAGCTGCCCGCCGTCCCGGAGGGCTGCACAGACATACAGACGTGGGTGACCTCATGTGTGGATGCTTCGCTGGCGCGGTTAAGGGTGCCGCATCTTCGCGGACTGCTGCTTCATCGACCAGGTCAGCTACTCGCTTCAAACGGGCGGCAACTGTATCGCGCCCTCTCGCAACTTAAGGACACGGGAAAAGTTGAAAAAATCGGAATTTCGATTTACGAACCCCAAGAGCTAGACGACCTGTTTACAGAGTATGAGTTTGATCTTATCCAAGCTCCGTTCAGTGTGTTTGACAGAAGGCTAGCCACTTCGGGCTGGCTACATCGCCTGCATGCCGAGGGTATTGAAATTCATGTGCGCTCCGCGTTCCTTCAAGGGCTATTGCTTGCCGCAACAGGTAAGACACCCGTCGGTTTTGAGCGATGGGAGCCGCTTTGGTTGCGTTGGAGGAACTGGATTGCCGACACCAAATTGGATCCCGTGTGCGCCGCACTTGGTCACGTTCTGTCTTACCCCGAAATTAACCGGATCGTAGTAGGTGTTGATAACTTGCGCCAACTCAATGAAATTCTTGCTTGTGCGCAATCTGGTGAGCATCGTGCACCTGAAAAGCTTTCGGTGGCTGATTCAGACTTGTTGAACCCAGCGCGTTGGTCAACTTTCATTTGACATGACTATAGACTTACTGCACGTCATTAGGGGGTTGGCTGCTATTTCTGTGGTGATTTGGCATGCTGTGGGATATGAGGGTGGCTTATCTCTTATTAACGTCCCAGGGCGTACGGCGGTGTGGGTATTTTTTGGTATTTCTGGATATGTCATCGCCTATGGCTTTCTTCATAGAAGATATCTGCTTGACGGACCTGGGCTGAAGCATTTTTACCTAAATCGATTCCTGCGAATCTACCCATTGTTTCTGCTGCTAAGCCTGTTAGGCTATCTGACTTTGTGGATAAGTTCGGGCGTCAGTCCGATCGGATGGAGGGACTTACCTGAGCAGTTTTTCGGCTTGCAGTTCAATCACTCATATGTACTTAACGGCGTGTTTTGGACTCTTGGTCTTGAGATTCAGTTCTATGCGATTGCCCCTGTCTTGATGTTGCCGTTCATGCTCAAAAGCGCCCGATTGCGCTTAGCTGTAGTTTTTTTGAGCTATGTTGCCTTCTCCTTAATTAACTTATTATTGATTAAGCGATACGGATGGTCTCCAGATGGACGCAATATCATTTCGGTACTCCCGCATTTTTTTGCAGGAATGGCTAGTTGTTGGCTAGTTGTTGGAGTAGAAAAGAGCAATACAAGAGCGTTAGCCTATTTAATTTTGGCTATGACATTACTAGTTGTTAGTAATTATTTATATCACGTTCGCCCTTCATATTTTTGGAGTCTGCGAGGTGTATTTTTGGTCGATCTAATGATTGTCGTGTTTGTATTTGCACACGCGAGCTTAAACATCAAGTGCTCTGAAGGGGTGTCTCTAACGCGAGTTCTCGTTTGGTTGGGCACACTTTCTTACGGTATTTATGCATGGCATGCTTATCTAATGGCAACCTTTGTAGGGCTAGCAACTAACTGGCATCTGTTGCTACTGATATCGATCGCATCTGCCTACGTTTCTTATCGAATTATTGAGTTGCCAGCCTTAAAACTTAAGCGCTGGCAGGCCTCTTCTGATACAAGTTTCGCTACAAAAAACCATTTAGTTTAGATAAGTGATACGCATAAAGAAAAACATGACAATCGAAATCATCGCCGAACTAGCCCAAGGATTTGAAGGTCGACCAGAGCAAGCCCATTTACTCATGAAAGCAGCAGCCTCTGCTGGTGCGGACGCTGCCAAATATCAGCTGGTTTACGCTGATGAATTGGCGACGCCGGACTATAAGTATTACGATTTGTTCCGGTCGCTTGAGATGGCGGACGAGGTTTGGGCGGGGCTATCGAAATATGCAAGTGAATTAGGAATTACGCTGCAAGTTGATATTTTTGGTTCTCGTAGTTTGAAACTCGCTGAAAAGATAGGTGCTTCTGCAATCAAGCTGCATGGCACCGATATTGCTAATCTTGGCCTGCTGGCCGAAGTGCAGCGTAGCGCGGTTCCCACGGTTCTGCTAGGCGCGGGCGGTGCATGGTCTGGTGAAATTGAGTACGCCGTTTCCGCGCTAAAAAATAAGGAGGTTGTGGTCCTCCTCGGATTCCAAGGCTACCCAACGCCGACCGAGACCAACCAGATCGTTAGGGTAAGTCTGTTGCTAGAGCGTGTGGTGAAAACCCACTCACATGTATCAATTGGTTTTGCCGATCACGCTTCGCCGGATAGCCCCTTGCGGTATGCACTGGCCGCAGTTGCAGTGGGTGCGGGAGCCAGAGTCATTGAGAAACATCTGACTTTGGGGCAGGTTATGGAGCTCGAAGACCATGAGTCGGCTCTCAACCCTGACCAGTTTCTTGAGTTTACTCGGACCCTGCGTGCATGCGCGGACGCCATGGGGTCCGTTAGCGACGCGATGGATTTTGGAATGAGTGAATCGGAAAGTAGCTATCGCAAAATGATTCGGCGTCATGTCGTGTCTAGAATCGATCTGCATGCGGGGCAGCTTATTTCACCTTCTGATCTTGTACTAAAACGCACATCCTCGGAGCAGGCCCTGACGGATCTGTCACCCTTATACGGTAAAACATTGGACCGTGATCTTCTTAAGAACACGCCGCTCTCCGCGGGTGATTTCAAATAGATCGTTAGTATGGAGAGAAAACTTGTCGCCGCTATCGCATGTCGCAACCAAGGCTCGCGACTGTATGGTAAGCCTCTCCAGAACTTGGATGTCGAACAAGGTGTTCGGATCATTGACAATATTATTAGCTGCCTGAAAACGATTAAGTGCATCAAAGAAATTGTGCTTGGCATCTCTGAGGGGGCCGAGAACGAGGTATTCAAAGGCATTGCCGATCAAAAAGGTATTCGCTATGTGATTGGAGATCAAATAGACGTGTTGTCGCGGCTTGTCAATTGCGGCTTGCTTTCGGGAGCCACCGATGTATTCAGGGTAACCAGCGAGTCTCCGTTCCTTTACTTTGACCCCGTAGAGGACCTCTGGCACCGCCATCAGGCCGAGGTCGCCGACGCTTCTTTTCTCGACGACGTGATTGACGGGTGCGGTTTTGAGATCATTTCACTGAAGGCGCTGCAAGAGTCACATGACAAAGGCGGGAAAAGGCATCGCTCCGAACTCTGCACGCTTTACATTCGCGAGAATTACCCGCATTACCGAATCATTAAGGCCGATGCGCCTGCAGCCCTCATTCGCAAGGATTTGCGTCTGACGGTCGACAATCCGGAAGATCTTGCGGTGTGCCGGATTGTCTATGGCGTTTTCAAGGATTCGGCTCCGAGGATTTCCGTGCCCGACATCGTCAAGTTTCTGGATGCCCATCCCAAGCTGATCGAAATGACGGCGCCGTTTGCTGAGGGCGGCTACGCAACCATGTACCGCTGGGGCTGACCGGCAAACCCGTCTGAATAAACCCGCCTGGAACTTTAATGAATAAAATTGCCAACTACGAATTGTCCCGCCGATTTTCTGCCGAAGTGCATGACTACATCCCCGGTGGCGCCCATACTTACTCAAAGGGCGACGACCAGTTTCCCCTGAATGCACCCGCCGCCATCGTGCGCGGCAAGGGTGCGCATGTTTGGGATCTCGACGGCAATGAGTTTATTGACTGCAGCATGGGCCTCACCTCTGTCTGCATCGGGCATGGCTACGAGCCCGTCGCCCAAGCCGTAAGCAATGCTGCCTTTCAGGGCACCAACTTCCAGCGCCCGGCTGGGATCGAGCTCGAAGCGGCAAAGCTCTTCCTCGAAACCGTGGAGTCGGGCGACATGGTCAAGTTCGCAAAGAATGGCTCCACCGTGGTCACTGCAGCTGTCAAGCTTGCTCGTGCTTTCACTGGTCGAAACCGTGTTGCCATTGCCAAGGAGCATAATTTTTTCAGCTTTGACGACTGGTTTATCTCCACCACGCCATGTGACTTTGGTATCCCGACCCATGTCCGCTCAATGACCGTCACTTTCAGCTACAACAACTACGCGTCCGTTGAGGCGCTGCTCGCTGACAACGGCCATGACATCGCGTGCCTCATCATGGAGCCAGTCAAGTTCGATCCGCCCGTCGACAATTTTCTACACAAGGTGGCAGCGCTGTGCAAGGACCGCGGGGTGGTTTTCGTCATGGATGAGATGGTCTCTGGCTTCAAATGGGATATCCGCGGCGCGCATAATTTTTACGGTGTCAAGGCTGACCTTGCAACTTGGGGCAAGGGGATTGCCAACGGGTTCTCCGCCTGCGCTTTGACGGGGCGTGCGGACATCATGGAGCTGGGAGGTATTCGCCGCGAAGGAAATGACAAGCTCTTTCTTATCTCCACGACGCATGGCGCCGAAACCACCGGTCTGGCGGCCATGATCGGGACCATTCAAGCCTTCAAGCAGCACAACATGATCGCCAGCAATTGGGCCAGAGGCGAGGCATTGAAGCTGCGCCTGGAGCAGGTTGTTGCTAAACATGGGCTTGAAAAATCCTTACAGCTCCTTGGTTACCCCTGCCTTTTTGTGCTGTCCTGCCGAAATGCTGCGGGTGAGGCTGACGACGCCTTCCGCACCTTGATGCTGCAGGAGATGATAGCTCGGGGAGTCTTGTTCCAAGGGCTTTTCTATCCGACCTGGTCGCACCAGCAAGCCGAGATGGATCATCTGGTCATGGCGTTCGACGAGTCTTGCGCCATCTATCGCAAAGCGATTGACGCCGGAACGACCAGCCAGTTGCTGATTGGCCGGTCCGCCAAGCCGGTCTTCCGCAAGAAAATCTAGGCAAGTGGCCCCGTTGATCAGCTTGCCGCATCGACGTCCCGTCGCTTGTCCGAATTTCGCATGAGTGCAAAAAATATCGCTATTCGTGTTGATGCATCGAACGAAATCGGCACCGGCCATTTCATGCGTTGTCTGACCTTGGCTGACGGTTTGAAGGAGCAAGGTGGGCAAGTCTATTTTTTGAGCAGATATCTGCCGGAACACCTAGCATCTATGCTTCTTAGCAAAGGCCACGATCTAATAAAATTAGGAGATGGCTATTGTCAGGAGCCCGATAGAACGCTGGCTTATTCCAGTTGGCTAGGTACAAGTGAGGAAATTGATGCACAAGAGTGTATTCACCAGATAGAGAACCAATATTGGGAATGGCTTATCGTTGATCACTACGGCCTTGATGCCAAGTGGGAGTCCTTAATGAGGCGCATCACTCGCAGGATTATGGTGGTTGATGATCTTGCTAACCGGCCACATGACTGCGATTTACTACTTGACCAAAACTGCTATGATGGATACCAGTCGCGATACAAGGATCTTGTATCTAATTCGACGAGATGCCTACTCGGAGCTGCTTACGTTTTGTTAAGACCTGAGTTCTCTCGCATACGTAAAACCCTGCGGAAAAGGGACGGCTCCGTTCGTAGGGTGCTTGTGTTTTTCGGGGGCAGTGATCCGACTAATCAGACTCTTTGTGCGCTAGAGGGTATCAACGCTCTACAAAAACATGATATTGCTGTCGATGTCGTTGTTGGGAGTGTAAGTTCGCATCGTAACGAGGTTCTGGCTTACTGTAAATCCATGCCAACTTCACATTACTACTACCAGATATCAAATATGGCCGAGCTGATTGCTGCAGCCGATCTTGGAATTGGAGCAGGGGGTAGCGCGATGTGGGAACGTTGTGCATTGGGTCTGCCCACACTGACGGTGACAATTGCCGATAATCAGGTTCAGGCGACTCAGGATGTCGCGAAAACGGGCGCGATCGTCTATCTCGGCTCGTCCGGCGCCCTCTCTTCTGCTGACTACGCGAATGCTATTCGCGCATTTCTGGATCGTCCGGATGATCTCCTCTACCTTTCTGCCAAGGCGCTTGAGTTGATTGATGCTTCCAATAAAGGCGTGGAAGCGGTTATCCGTGCCATGAATGAAATTACTAGCACAAAGGCAATCTGTTGATGGACAAGAGACTCACGCAGCATCCACTCGGTTTCTGGACGCTGGCTGAGAAGCCGAGTCCGGAGGAACTCAAGGATTACTACGCCCACAAGTACTATCAACAAGCATGCGGCAGTTACGAGTTGCAGTACGGCGACGATGAGCGAGCATACTTCCGCGCGAAACTCGCGCAGCGTCATGCCGTTCTTCAGCGCGTTTCTCCCGAAGGGTGCTCGATGCTGGATGTCGGGTGTGGCGAGGGTTTTGCTCTCGCATACTTTCGCGACCAGGGCTGGTCTGTAAAGGGATTCGACTTCAGCGCGGCCGGCGTCGAGTCGCAGAATCCCGACTGTAGGGATGCGCTGGTAGTTGGTGACGTCTTTGCGCTTCTGGCTGCGGAAATTGAGGCTGGGCAAAAGTATGACGCTGTGTGGCTGCAGAACGTTCTGGAGCATGTAATTGATCCGGTTGGCCTGTTGACCTCTTTGAAGTCGCTGCTCTCGCCTGACGGCGTTGCCGTAATTACCGTACCAAACGATTATTCGTCCGTGCAGCAAGAGGCGCTTTCTCTGGGGCATATTGACCGCGAATTCTGGGTAGCGCTGCCGGATCATCTCTCCTATTTCGACCATGTATCGCTTTCGGCTGCAGCAAAGGGAACGGGGTGGGATTGCATAGAACTGCTAGGGGATTTTCCGATCGACTGGTTCCTTTTTCATGAGGGGTCGAACTACGCTCGAGATAAGGCGCTTGGCAAGGCAGCCCATCGGGCCCGTGTCCAAATCGAAAGCCTCATAAATCGGCAGTCGATATCCGATGTAGTGAGCTATTGGGCAGCGGCAGGTCGTTTGGGGATTGGTCGGGACATCACAGCCTTTTTTAAGAAAGGATGTCCACTATGAGCGCGGGATCGGTATTAGTAACTGGCGCGAGTGGCTTTGTTGGGAGGTCCTTAGTAAAGCATCTTGAAGTCGACGGCTGGAATGTCATTCCGTCTGTTAGGTCGATAGGTGATTCCCGCAGTTTGACGATGGATTTTGAGAGTCCGACAATTTTCACCGACCTGTCTGCTGTCCCGAGAGTCGATGCAATTGTCCATTTGGCGGCGAATGTTGTATTTGGGGGCAAGTCATTGGAAGAAATTTTCTTGGCGAACATTGCGGCCACCACAGCGCTGCTCACATTAGCAAGGCATATGGGATCCCATTTCGTTTTTGCATCAACCGCGCTTGTCGCTGGTTCTAACGAGCGCCACATCGTTAGACAGACTTCAGCCAACCCAGATAGCCCCTATATGGTTAGCAAGTTTCTTGCGGAGCAAATTATTCAGGCTTCGGGTGTCAGGCAGACCGTACTGCGTATTGGTGGCGTATTCGGAATAAACGGGCCAATACATCTCGGACTCAATCGTGCTATTCGGTCGGTAATTGAAGGCGAGCCACCGTCCGTAACGGGGGATGGCGTCGTTCTTCGTAACTACATTTATGTAAAGGATGTCGCCGCGATAATCGCTGATGTGTTGCGGCGGGATGTTCTCGGAACCCATCTTGTCGCCGGAAGCGAAAGTCTTTCCATCAATCAAATGCTGAGCTCGTTGTGCAAGGTTTTTTTGCCAGGCACCGAACCCCTTCGTAGAGAGGGGAGTGTAGGTTTCGATCAGTTGATCGAGCCTTCGTCTGATTTGTTACAGGCACGTTCCTTCATAGCTGCGCTCGAAGACATGCGTACCGAGGTTGGTCAATGAGATTGGCACTGCTTGGTGATATCCACGCGAATGTTCTTGCTCTGGAGGCAGTTCTGGATGCGGCTGCCAGGACGAAAGTGGATGCGTTGCTGATCACCGGCGACCTTGTTGGTTACTATTTTTACCCCAAAGAAGTCATGGATTTGCTTGCACCATGGAAGAAATACATGGTGTCCGGCAATCATGAAAAGATGCTGTGCCGATCCCGTTATGACTCTGAGTTTCTTTCGACAGTTGGCCGCCGTTACGGATCCGGGATCGAAGTGGCGCTCGAACAGTTGTCGGGTGCTGAAATCGATATGCTGTGCAATCTTCCGCATCCTCTGCCACTCGTGCTCAATAGTCGAAAGATCTTGCTTTGCCACGGTGCGCCTCACCATATCGATTATTACTTGTACCCGGACGGCGACCTTGACGCGATCGGCGTTGAGAGACTCATGAATCTCGATCTTGTGGTGACTGGTCA
>JACCDP010855378.1_pt1 | contig 12936 bp, 12 predicted proteins | sample 7445841 | NCBI WGS metagenome assembly JACCDP01 (sample SAMN15323441, study PRJNA562643) | freshwater metagenome | isolation source: river surface water | place: USA:Blue River Watershed | collected 2017-08-17
AACTAACTAACTAACTAACTAACTAACTAACTAACTAACTAACTAAGCACACATATATAGTATGATTACGTAAAATGTAACCAATACCTAGACTAGAAGCCAAAATATATGTATTCTATTTAGCATACCGATATGCTATTCTTGTTTGTAGATGGCTACAGATTTAGAGAATATATTAAGAATAAATAAGGGTAAGGTTTTAGTATTCTCTACCCCATATTATAAGCAGGCTCAATCAGATTTTATCACTAGTGCTAAAACTGTTCTTACGAGGAGTGTTATTCTCACATCAGATAAATCAGTTTTAGAGATTAATAAAGGTGTGAAGACTATGAAGAAAGATAATTCTTTAAACACCTATCTTAATACTTTAGAAGCTTATTTATTAAAACCTAAACCACGTAACTCTGAAATAACTCCTCTAGTGATTATGCTTCCTGAAGTTAATAAAGATATTTCTAGTCTAAATAAAGCTATTAGTTCTTATGATGGTAAAGATTACCAAGCAAAAGCAATTTTAATAATCTGTGGTGATCAGGATGTTAATAGCTTTAAATTTACTTTCAATAGAGTGAACTTGCCTGACTATATAGAGGGGTACTTGGAAGGGGTTTGTGAAAAGAGCCACTTAGTTCGCCTCTTAAGTAATAATAAAAAAATAGTCGGTATGGATGGGTTGTCTAAATGGCTTAAACGCAGAGCTATATGCTTTGACTCAAATTTGGGGGTTAAGTTGAAGGGCATCTCTATCTTTGGGGTTCCTGGCACTGGTAAAAGTATGGCAGCTTTTAAATGTGCTGAGATATTAAACTGCCCAGTTTATCTTTTGGATATACATTCAGCTTTAGAGGGCCTACAAGGTAGCAGCGAGAAGTCTATAGACCAAGCTCTGTCTTGTGTATCTACTCTAGGAAAAGCTGTAATTCTGATAGATGAGGTGGATAAAATGTTTTCTAACACTGCTCACGATAGTCTTGGCACTACGCAAAGAATTCTTAAAAAGTTATTAGATTTTATGCAAAATAACGAGAGTGTATTCTTTGTTTTAACAGGTAACTCGGTTAGCTCTATACCTCCAGAGTTAATAAGACGAGGAAGGCTTAATGAGTATTTTTATGCCGATTTGCCCAATTCTGAGGGCATTAAGGCGTTTATTTTAGCAAATGCTGACAAATACCCTACAGCCCCCGAATCTTTGTTTCTTGAGCTTGCTAGCCCCCTCATAATTGATAAACTTCAAAGCCTTGGGTATGGGCTCACAGATGTGGAGTTTTTAGTTGAAGAAACTGTGTTAGACTATTTAAATAATGAGCCTATAAATATAGAGGGGCACATAGAGGAAATAGTACCTGCATTCATGAGAAATAAGGATTTATATTTAGAGACCAAAAGGTGGAGTGAGGAAAATGCCAGAAACATCAACTAATTTAATAGAGTTAATAGAGGGTAATATAAGTAACTATAAAGTATCTACCGAGATTACTTATGGCAATGACCCTATAGATAAAAATCATTACGTACATGCAAAGATTTTTTTAGGTAGTGCTTGGTTATATATACTTAAGGATTTACCCGAAAAGAGTATTCTAAAATTTAACATAGAGAACCACTCAGCTAAGACCATAACTGAATTAAACGAAACTATAGTAGTGCAGTACTTACCGACTAATCCGTTTATGGAGATACTGAGTAAGGTAGATGATGGCATAGGCTTCTATGGTAATTTTAAGGTAGGTAATAAATCATCTAGATATAACTTAGCTAACTGGAAAGTAGGGGTATACAAGCCTTAAGGGATTAGCCCTGGGAGTACGTCATCTGAAACTTCGTCTGGATCTACATCGTTGTCTAGGGCATCTTCTGGGGCTCTAAGGATAACCCTTCTAGGGTTGCTTTCGGTGGCAGGGATATGAGTGTTGAGCTCATAAGAAACTGTATAGTCTCCCTTTTTACTGTAGTTATAAGTAACTTTAATAACTGCATAGTTTCCATTTAAAATATCAGGTAGCCCAGTAACGTTAACTCGGGTTTCGGCAGGTATTCTAAACCTGCCCTCTGTCAAGATATTTAATTTTCTTTTGCCTCTACTTATTTGATTGTAAGCAGTATTAGCTTTACGTAAAGCATCCTCTTCGTTACTAGCTATCTCGTTTAAGATTTTTAAAGGTTCTCCAGTTCCAACGCTAGCCATTTCTGTGGTTATGTCACCATTAGCTGCTACGGCACGGTACTTAACTCCAACGCTTGAGAAGTTTACTGATTTATCTTCTTGTCCGCTATAAGTTATAATATCCCGTTTATACTCCAAGTCTATTCTAGGTAACTGCACTGTGGAGTTTATTAACGTGTCAGGGCCACGTCTAGCAAATACTAAAACATTTCCTTGTATCTTAGTGAAGGCATCATGTTCCTGCCCTAGATCGAATAATAGACGTTGGTTTGTTATCCCTGACTGATCTTTGTTTACATTAACAGTGAAAAAGTATGGGTCTATTCTGGGTTGTAGGCTAGACTCTAAACAAATTTTATTGACTATATAACCTACTGATTTATTTACGAAAGATCTAGTTTTATTATCTAGTAAAGAGGTGTTAGAAGATGCACTTTTAAAATTTAGAATAACGTGTTCGTCCTGAGAGTCTCCTTTATATTCTACAGTAGCTAAAGTATAGTTCCCAACTTTATAGAGCCCTTCCTCTAAGTAACCTAGGAAAAGTTGAATTTTCGCCCCTACATTAGGGTGTAAAAACTTTCTATCATTGAATAATAGTAAATCTAGCTTATCATTCTTTTGCCCAGACTCGTCTGTGGCCGATATAGATATAACCCTACCCATAAGCTCAGTAAGCTCTTTGCCGTTGCCGTCTAATAGTCTAAAGCTAGGAGTTAATCCCATAAAGTTACAAGCTCTTGTATATTTGCTTTTGCTCTGTTAATATCTGGAAGATTTATTTTTATCCCCTCTGGGAGAATAAAGTCATAATCTATGAGGTGAGGATTAAAGCTATAAAGCTTTTCGGTAGTGCCTCTCTCATAGCCGTAGTACTTAAAGGCTATCAAATCTAAAGTATCTCCTTGAATAGTAGTATATATCCTCAAAATAGAAAATCGCTCACTCTAGTTGTAGTTTCGGCTATACCTCTAAGTCCTTCCTTGGTCTTAGTTATAAACATATTGTCGGCACTGACTTTAAGAACATCATAGTCTAGCAGCGTGTTAACACTTAATCTTGTAGCCTCAATGTCTTGTTTTAATTCCAAGGTAAACTCTTGCTTTATAGGTACTCCATATTGATTGTATTTTGATTCCTGCACATTTAAATCCACGATAACCCACTTTCCTAGATTTCTACCTATACCATCAAACAGTGGGTAGGATTCCCCGCTTCGAGCACTGGCATCCCCCATTCTTTTTAACTGCTCTAGTGATTGATTTCCGAATAGGTTATTTATGACTCGGACTACGTCAACATTGAGCTGTAGGTCATGGAAAAGAGTTCCAGTAAGTATCCTAATAGGTGCTTTAACCCCAGCATTGTTTAAAGAATTTTCCCCAGCTAGTTTATCCCGTTCAGTCCACTCCCAAGAATACCTTTTTATCGACTCCTGAAAATTAGTAGTGTAAGAGTTAAATATAAAATCACCTAGTCGCATTAGTGGCATTAGAATAACCCATCCTTCGATTTAAACGCAGACCCAGCAGCTATGAAAGCAGGAGCTTCTGGGGCTTTATAATTTCTAGCAAATTCCATGAAAGCTTTAGTTTCTTCAGCCGCAGTAGAATCTTTGCCTCCAGTTATATTAAACACTATATGATTATTTCCGTTATTTACGTTTTGTATAGGGGCTCTAGAAATACTGGTAGCAAACATGGTATTCCTATCAGTGGCGAGTCTATCTTTTTGGGATTTATACTCAGGGGTAAACAAACTAGAGTCAGTTTCTGGGAGTCCTTTTCTACTCTCTACAGAGCCATACTGAGCCTCGTGTTGCATATCCCTACTCCAATTATAAGCCAGATAAGCCCCACCAGCTATCAACGAGTAAGGGCCTAGTGACCTCCAAGCCGCAGCAGCAACACCATTTAAAAAGAATATAGCTTTATCGGCAAAAGCTCCTATAGCAGCAGATGCTTGAGGGAAAGCCGCAGTAAATGCTAAAACCCCTAATGCTATATCCCCTACAGTCCCTACGACAGATCCTAGTACCATTGATATAGCCCCAAAAGCAACCCCGAACGTACCTAGCCAAGGCAGAGCTCCGACTATGCCTTGCGCCATCCACTTATTGGCTTTTGTGAACTCAGTTATCCCAGCAACTATAGCCTTCATATCTCCTAAGGTTTGTTTAAGGATCTCTTTACCTCCTAAATCAAAAAACACAGTAGCCGCTAATTCATCAAATTGCGTTTTTAGAAGATCTAAACCGCCACTGACAGTATTTATTTGGTTTAGTGCTGATTCGCCGATAACATCATTTTTAGCAGCATCTTGCAACCTACTTATTTCGTTCCTATAGGCGATTAAGTCTTTTGTTCCATTCTTTGTCAGCTGCATAATTGCTACTGCGGCTTCTTTTTGGAATACGTTTGATACAAAATCTAAATAGCTCTTATTTGATACAAGCTCTCTAAGCGTGGTTAATCTCTGAACTAAATAGTCTAAACCTTTAAAGTTACCAGTCTCAGTCCATACATCAAAATCAAACCCAGTCTCTTTCTTGAAATCTGCTATAGTATCTTTAGCTTTTTTAGTAGGGGAAGCAAACCCTAACATTGCAGATTTAAAAGATCTAGTAGCTTGACCGCCACGTAAGTTACCTTTACCTATCTGAGTAATCATTGCAGCTGTCTCCGCAAAGCTTACCCCTAAAATATCCATAGTAGGGCCTACATACTTTAAAGACTCGTTCATATCACTAACAGATATAATGGAGTCATTAGCCGCCTGAACTACCATGTTTAGGGCATCTCTTGTGTCATACCCAGTAGCTCTTAGGGTTTTATCTTTAGATAGGGACTTACTGAATGTGGCTTGGATTTGAGAAAGCATCTTCATGGCTGTCTCTGGCGATTCCCCAGTCGCTAGAGACATATCTGCCATTGTCTTTAACATGCCTCTAGGGCCTACTTGATTTGCTAAATTTATACCAGCCTTAGATAAATCAACAGATAAATCTGCTAATGTATCTATAGTAAGACCAGTTTTTAAAGCGACATCCCTAATATTAGTTTCAGCAGTCTTTAGATCAAAGGATTCGTCATCAGCAGATATGGCCTTCATTAGAGCTAACTGGCGCTCTACGTGCATAGACTTCTTCATGAAGTTATGTGCTGTATAGAGAGTTCCTAACCCAGCTCCGAAGGACATAAATCCCCCAGAGATCATACCTCGTCCTACACCTCTAACACCGCTAGCTATATTTCTTCTAGTCTCATGTGTTTTTTTCTGCTCTAGAAGCCTCTTTTCTTCCGCTATTTTAGCATTAAGTTGTTGCTGGGCATTTGCTGCTGACCTAGCCTCTATACCGTAGTTGACGAGTTTCTTAGAGGCGTTAGCTAGCTCATTGTTTACTAGTTTTTGTTTATTTTTATAATCTTCTAATTTAGCTTTTTGCTTATTAATAGCAGTCGTAAGAGTGCCATAAGCATCGCCTGTTCGATGAGCTTCCTTTTGTAGCTCTACTAATTTTTCTTCTGTTTTTTTAATGGAGTTCCCAAGTGACTTGGAATCGGTCTCCATTTTTTTCATTTTATCTGTTAGATTAAGAGCATTATCTAACTTCTTGACTTCTTTTTCAAACTTTTTAACAGTAGCCCCAGCCTGACTAAAAGAGGATACAAAGCTCTTTGTAAGGGTGGCTACTAACTGTAGAGATATTCTTGAGTCGGATTTCACTTTTAGTTATCCTTGTGCTTATTAACGGCGTTTTCTATTGCTTCATTCTCTTCAGTAACTAACCTACTGGCAGTTAGACACCAAAAATTAAGCTCACCTACAGTAAAGCCCATACAAGTATTGTAGTCCCAGTGAAAAGTTCTAGCTAAATACGCCACGCCCTCAAATACACTGAGCCATGCTGAGCTATCCTCTATTGGATAGTCAAGGAAAAAAAAGCGGTAGCCAACTTCGCTGCGTCATAGGAGCATAGAAAACCTAACTCAGTTTTGCTTAGCTGTACATCGGGGGAGTCTGCACTGTAGGTGCAAGCAGCCATCAGGTCTAAGAACTTGTCTGGCTTTGTTTCGGGCCAGCTCAAGTAACTGTCAGTTACGCCATCCCTCTCAGGATCTAATTTAACTCCAGACTTAGCTAGTGTGACTTTTTGAGCTAGCGTTAGCTGTTTAACTACTAACTCTTTACACTCTACGTTCTGTACAAGGATAGGCTGTGCAAGTTTAACTCTCTTTTCCACATCTATTTGTGTATTGCCTAAAAGTAATGCTATACTTTCATCAAGTTCAGATTTTAATTTCTTAGCTTCCTCTTTGTTGAGTGGTTTGTTGTCAGTCATATGTACCTGTAATTATACTACAGGTAGGTTTGGTTCTTATATAGAGGTTCCAATGCCAAGAATACGTCTGTAGTTCACAGATTGATCTAACCCGCCTATAATTTCTTTAAGCCCAGGTAGATCTATATCCTTAAGAACTCTACCATCGAATAGCTCTTTATATCTTCTCAGTTGAAGCTTGAACTTATATTCGCCTAAGCCAGCACCGTTTTCCGCAGTTCCTTTATCTTCTTCTACGACCATGCCAGACCCAGTATGGTACCAGCTATGCTCTGACCCGTCTTCTGATTGAACTACTTCCCTTAGTATAAATGTTACATTTTGACCTTGGTTTAGCCCTGTTAAGGATAAAATATCTGGATTCACATCAAACAGGGTGAATTCTGTTTCGATAGCTTTAATCCCAGTTTTCACTGGCACAGGACCACTAAATCCAGCAGGTCTATAACTTTCCACCTCGTTGCTGACATTAGGTCGCATGACGTTTTTAGCTTTACCTGTTAAATCTATAAGATTTACGCTCAGCGTGAAATTTCTACAAATTCTTGAACCTTGAACCATATTATATTACCGCTGCCTCCGTAAATTCAGTAACGTATCCGTTTGTTACTTTTGTTAGAATGTTTATAGTCTGTGCTGGGCTAGGAAAGCTGACTGATATATTAAAGTACACATTACCTGCAAGCAATTCGGCAGGTGTGTTTATATCTGAGCTAGCAGGCCAAGCTTCCCCGTTTAGAATAACTTCTTGTCCCTTTAGTGTTAAAAGTTGTTCATTTAGATACTCAGTTACTAAGTCTATATATCCAGCAGTTATTTTTGCGTCTATAAATTGAGTGGAGCCCTTAGAGATTATCCTACCTAGATAGTCTATACCTCTTTTAATACAGTAAAATCTTGATTGATCTTGTGTTTGGGATGTAGAGTAGTTACCGAATAACCTAAACCCGTTATTATTGATTATAGTAGCTACACCATTCTCGTTTAAATAATTAGTATCTGATGCAACGCCCTCTTCCGAGAATATTGCCAGATTAAAGCTAGCTGGTTTAACTAATGACTCTATACCTCTGATAAGTCTGTTAGAAGGCGACAAAGTTACACCTCCAATTAAGTTATCAGTGCTAGCTATTAAGCCAGCTACAGCAGCCGCAGAAGGTCTAGTTAGAACTTGTCCGTTTATAGTCTTCTTAAACCATCCTAACCCTACAGCTAGTAACCTATCGGAAGGGTTATTGTACGCAAAAGACACAGCTTCCTCTTTAGTAGTGTTAGGAGTGTCTGAAACTACAGTAGTTCCACAAGTGTTTGCTAAAGTTAAAAGTTTATTAATTACAGAGTTAAATCCGCCCCCAGCAGGGATGGTGTAAGTCCAGTTAGGAGCTATCAAAATAGCATTCCCTAGATCTACTTTAAGAGTGGAAGGGATATCTGGAATCTGCTCTGCTCCAGTTTTAGAGCCGCCAGTGTTAGTACCTATTATGTTTGAAGCTGTAATAGCAGATCCGCTTACTTTTGAGTAAGAAGTTACTATAGTAGCTTGGGGAACTATCTTCCCAGTGGAAACTCTGGTCAAGACCCCAGTCTCAGCGTTAAGTGTATAATCAGCCCCAGATGCAAGCGTAGCTGTATACGCCACTAACACTTCCGCCCCAGCAGGGATGGTAGCTAAGAGGTTAGTTATTACGCTGGAGCTTACGTTATAGTCAGTAGAGTTACTGTAGGTTACTGTGCCGTCTGCTGACTTAACAGATGTTACTGCTGTTATGCCTGTAGGTAAAGTTATAGTGTTGTTAGAAGCGAACCTAAGCTTAGCTGTAATAGCAGTAGTAGTGGTTAAAGAGGAAACATAGCCATTAGCTAACTTAGCTCTATTATTAGCTGCAAAAACAACATTTTCGTTAGTTACAGAGGTTGCTGTATTATTTGGCAGTACGTTGATTACTACCAAAGGAACCGTAGCTTGAATAAATATATCTGCTGCATCTTTAGGAATAGTAAACTCGTCATTAGTTACTGCCCCAAATATTTTAATAACCTCATCTATAGAATTACACAGGGTAGGTGTGTTAGGTCCTTTACCAGCAGTGCCGAGTAGGACGATGGCTGTACTGCTAACATTAGTTGCGGGTCTAGCTAAGACTTCGGTAGAGTACTTCGTGCCGTGGTGAAAAATAGTCATGTGTTTGAAAAACTCCCAATGACCTTAAGGTCGTCTATGAAAAGTGTACTCCGACAAGATTTATGGAAGCCTGTTGCTTAGTTTTTTAATACTTACTTTAATAGCCTCAAACTCTGTTTCGGCTAGATCCTTTAGCTCATCTATTTTTACCTGTATGTTTAATAATGCAGCTAAAGTACCATTCATCTTCTCTACGACTACTATGAGGTCATGTATACTTTTAGTTAGAACTGGAAAATTGACGGTAGCAGTATCTATGAAGGATATTACCGAGGAGAAGATCTTAGGTAGCTGTGTGACACATAAAAATACTAAGATAACTATAAAAGATAAGCAAAGAGAAAAAATCACTATGGGAACCCAATGCTTCACAAAGGTATCCACTATAGAGGCTACCACCTGCGCAGTTTCGTAAGTGATATTTAAACTAATAAGCCCCATTAATTTAAGTGTACTAAATGGTTACTACAGCTATACTTGTAATATCGTCATTCCCATCTCTGGCTATATTAACTTGGTAAGTTACGCCGTTAACTGTAGACCTGTAACTGTTGAGGACATCGGATGTGTACACGAAGTTATTTAAGGTCTCTTCGGCTGTTTGGTAAAAAGTTATGTTACCATTACCATCCCTTGTTATAGTGGCAGTAGTAGGCATAGGCCTAATGTTAGCCTTTGTGTTATTTATAGTCGTTACGTTACTCTCTATAGAAGTTATATCTGCCTCTATAGTACTTATGTCAGTAGTAGCTGCATCTGACGTAGTTTTAACAGTGTTAAGCTCTGTGTCTATTTCAGTTATGGCTTCCTTAAGTGCCTGTAGCAAAGTTGCTCCATGTACATTCTGGTCTGGTAAAGGAAATTCAAAATTGGAAGTTTCCACGAAACTATCAACGGTATCCCCAACAATTATAACTCTAGCCATTGTTTATATTGCCCAGCCTCTTAATCTTCTCAAGTCTACTCTGTCTGCGGCTGTAGGTAAACTCGGCGTTAGTCTTATAGAGCTTAAGTTTAAAGTGCCCACCTCAGTACATCCAGTACGCTCAAAAGTTAATGCTATAAAGCCATCAGGTAAAGGTTCTGCTGCGATCTGTGTCATAGCTAGGTAATTATCTGCTGACCCAGACTCTATTGCCACCCCAAAAGTACCGTTGCCTTTGATCCTAGCCTCTATTTTTACTCGGTAAGTGAAACTATCTGGCACATAAAATCTTGTAGAGTATCTAGTAGCACTTAGAGCTATAGTGCCCATTTCTAGCCTGGTGTTAGGAAATAGTATCGGACTTCTCTTAGAAGTACCTGAAAGGTTAGCAGACACTGAGAAGTTTCCAGACTTGTACCCATTTAGATTTAATGAAGATAAATTATCTAAAGTTACAGTACTGGAGTCAGGTAAAGTTACAGTGTAAGTTATTTTTGTCTCTGGCTCACTAAGCTCTTCTACTGCTGTTACCATAATATCTGAGATATTTGTGCCACTAACAGTGCCTAGAGAAACTACCCTACTTGTTGCGGAGTATGACGCTGCGTGTAATTTAAATTTAAGATCCTTGTTCTGTTCTATTGTCCAAGCAGCCCCGTTAGATGAGGTTAGTAAAACTCCAGCGGCTGGCTGTGCTGCGATGATAGCTCCAGTAACAGAGTCAGGTTTACCTAACTCAGCGACAGCTACTGTATAGTTTACATCTTTACTAAATATGACAAAGCAGTACTCGACACCTGCCTTTACGGGAGTTAGAGCGTTGAAATCAAATCTAGTAAAGGAGCTAAATGGTTGAAGATCTACAGCTTTCACTCTAGATTCCGCTAAGACTATATCCGTAGGTATGCTTCCAGGGCCGACAGTTCTTAGCTGTACTATAACATCATCAGTTCCAGTACCCTTGTTCACGCATATACTTACCGCAGCCACATCTCTAGACTCAGGGAGAGTAAACGTCTGCGCCACAGGTCCGAAAGTACCATCTTTTATCGTGGACGTGACTTGCCTTAGGAGTGACGGGCTGACTACAGGGCTGTTTATATACTTGGTGTGATATTTTTTACCGTTAGATAACTCTATATCTAGGTCGTGAATACCGATGGCGAGCGTATCGTCAGGTATGATTATATCGAATGTTATGTCGCCGTTTGCGTCTGATGTAGTTCCCATAAATTAACCTTTTTTCTTGCTTAGTGTTGTAGTGGCAGCTACTGTGTTTATAGCTGCGTTGTGTTTGCCTAATGTAACATTTACTAAGTCTACTCCAGCAGCCCCAGCGTTAACTACTGCCCCAAATAACTTGGCAGTACCTTTAGCGGTGAGTTCTGTTTTACCTTTAGCTGCTGCTACAGATCTATAAATATCTTCAAAACTAGCTCTAGCTTGCTCTTTTACAGGGGGTTTAGGTAGACCAGTCCCTGGGTCTGGTAAAGGAAACTCAGGCAGTGGCAGGTAGCTAGGAGGATCTGGGTTAATAGCCCCAGTCAACAAGTTCTCTATATAATCTTTTACTTCCTGCGTTAATTTAACATCTATCACAGCAGGTTCTGTAGGGGTATAGGTAGCAAATGGGTTAATTTTAATAGCTCCAGAATAGCTACCTTGCACTATTACGTCTTCTAGTGTATAGTTCAATGTTTGGAACGAATTGTTATTTACATTATCTAGGCCATCTTTAGTTAATGTCATAGGCATAGTTATTAAGCCGTTGAAAGTTCTAGTAGTATTAACTTTACCTGCGTCCTGCTTATCCTCATCGATGAAGTTATCTACAAAAATTCCTTTAGTGCTAGCACCACTTTTTATTGAATCTATCTCTAACTGTAGCCCTGCTAAAGTATCTATTATCCAAGCTTGGGTTAGCTTCATCTTGTGCTGTTCTTTTTGGTTGACTCTTTTATTACCTATAGGGGTTACGTAAGGGTCGTTAAAAAAGTCATAAGATATAGAAGCAATAGCTAAGGAGTCCAGAGACTCGTCAGGTTGGTTAGGGTTGAGGTAATCGGGTCTTCCTTTAACTCGTCTAATTTGCCCGTTCTCGGTGAGTTCTAGTATATCTATTCTTTTTAGATTGTAGGTATAATTACTATTGGTCTCTGTGCCTGTCTCTAACGTGCCCGCTGCCCCTTGGTCAGAAGCTATAGTGTAGGTATCAAATCCTACACTGCCTGTGTCTGGTAATAAATCTTTATTATATATATAAGTTACATTGTAAGTAGTTCCTGATGTCGGCTCAGATCCGCCAGGGGCCCAGCTAACAGAACTGCCAGATAGGACATAATCAGTACCTTGCGTGTACCCAGGGATACTTACTATACTAACCGCAGGTATAAACCCAGCAGGTAAAGGGTCGGAGCCGTTAGCAATTACCCCTCTAGTTAGTGTTTGGGTCGTTCTTAGCTTACAAGTTGATGCAGATACTGTGTTTATAGGTCCTCTGTCTACTTCTATTAAAGCTCCTTGAAATGTAAAAGTTACCTCATATGTGCTACCTGTGGCAGGCTCAGCGCCCCCTGCTCCCCAATTGACACTGTTGCCAGTTAACGTATAATCTGTAGTAGGTATGTATGTAGTTACACCTTGTCTGACGCTAGTTATAGCTATTACACCAGTTCTAGGTAATAAATCAGAACCGTTAGCAGCTCCTTTGGTTATGGATGCTGTAAATGTCTGAGTTCCTACGGTTATAGTAAAAGGGTCGTTAGTAATTTCCTCAGTATCTGGATCTTTCTCAAAATCCACTCTCTGGCTAGTACTTCTGCTCACTTGCCTTCCTAAGACAGCGGCACTACCTTGATCTACTGTATAAAAGTACAAATCATCTTCGGTATCTTCGTAATCAAACCTAACACCAAGACCATCTATAATGTAAGATCCATTTACGTTATTATTATATTTAACTATTAGATTTTCTACTTCAGCCAAGACAGGAACTGCCCCTACTAAAATTAAAACTCCATTATCTACATCCACAGAAGGGTAGAACGTACCATTGGGTTGGGATCTAGTGCCTGCACTAGTGACATAGCCCCACACTATTGATTCTTTAAGCCTCTGAGAAGTTTCTTGCCCAGATGATGCGTAGGTAACTCCTGGAGCTATGCTGCCCGAAGGATCCAATAAATCATCATCCTCTTCTGAGGTTATAATGTCTTCGGTTAAAAACACCCCTAACTTGAGTTTTACGTTGGTAGGGATGGTGAATGTTTGCTGGTCATAATGTCTAATATCTTTATTAACATATACAGCCCCAGCAG
>JACCDP010005046.1_pt1 | contig 12934 bp, 11 predicted proteins | sample 7445841 | NCBI WGS metagenome assembly JACCDP01 (sample SAMN15323441, study PRJNA562643) | freshwater metagenome | isolation source: river surface water | place: USA:Blue River Watershed | collected 2017-08-17
GGTTCATTGGAAGTGTAAAAAAAAATTAGATATATTTATAGAATATAAACAAAATTATTATGGGATATACATACGAATGGAAATTAGTAGGACTTAAAAAACAAAATAGCGCCAATATAGAGGATGCAGTTGTTGGTACGAATTGGAAAGTAACGGCTACAGATGAAGATGGTAATGTAGGTACTTTTACTGGAGCAACACCTTTCAGTATTAACACAATAAACACAGCTAGTTTTACAACATATAATGAATTAACAGAAGCACAAGTTATTGGTTGGATTAAAAATCACGTAAGTGGTTCAAACCCATCTACAAATTATTGGGCACACATAAGTGATGTAATCCAAAAAGAAATAGATGGTAAAAAATGGGTTAAGGTAGAAGTTGCTGAAGTAGACCTACCGTGGTCACCAACATCTGGTAGTGTAACACCATATATAGCTGAAACTGCTCCTATTTAAACAAAATACGAAAATATAATTGTAGATTGTAATATCGATTCTTAATAATTAATTTGTGTTTTGAATATTTTGTTTATATTTATATGAGTATTACTGTAAGTTATTACTAATACAAACTTAAAATACAAATCGAAGAAATAAAATGGCAGAAAGAATCGTATCACCTGGCGTATTCACAAGAGAAAATGACCTATCCTTCTTAGCTCAAGGAGTGGGAGAAATTGGAGCAGCATTTATAGGACCTTTTAAACAAGGACCTGCATTCGTTCCAACAATCGTAAGAACGCAATCAGAATTTGAAGATATCTTCGGAACACCTGATGGAACTTATTATACAGAATATGCAGTACAAAATTATTTAAGAGAAGCTGGACAAGCAACAATCGTAAGAGTTGCCGGTATTGGTGGTTACTCACAGGCAGCACCTTTGGGTATATTAGCATCCGGTTCTCAAGGCAAAAAAATAGTTGGAGTTTTATATTCAACTAATTTTGGCGATGAGGGTGTTGGATTTGTAAATGCTGAAAATAACATTACAAGTAGTGCATCAATATCTGGTTCATTTGTAATATCCGGAAAAATTGGTTCGGGTTCTGCAGCAACTAGTATATCAGCATCAATTTTTCAAGAAGCTACAAACGATATTTCTGACGTATTTGGTGAATCTCCATTTGGTGCTAAAGCGGCTTATGGATATTTGTATTTTGAAAGTTCATCATTAGGATTTAAAAATGATAGTACTCCACATGGTGTGCAAATATATGAAGTTAACCTACCAACACAGGTGTATGGTGATGCTAGTGAAGCAGAAACTCCAATTGTAGTATCTCAATTAATTAGTGGTGAAAGATATAATTTATTTAAATTCGAAACAATAGGACATGGTACATTATATAATACTAAATTTAAAGTTGGTATTTCTAATGTAAAAGCAGCTGGTGAAGATGGTTCAACTGACTATTCAACATTTACTGTAACTATTCGTTCATATAGTGATACTGATAAGAGAAAGAGTGTAGTTGAAACATATAATAACGTAAACTTAGACCCTGCATCTCCTAATTATATAGCTAGAAGAATTGGTGATAGAAAGTTAACAATTGATTCTAATGGAAAATTAACCGAAACCGGTGATTACTCAAATAAATCAAACAATGTAAGAGTAGTTGTACAAGATGCTAATTCTAATATATTAGGACCAGGTTCTTATCCAATATCAGCAGCACCATTTGGACACGCAGCATATGTGAATCCAATTAAAACAAATTCTACAACAGAAGCAAATTGGGTGCCTGCCGTAAATTACCAAACAGGTTCGGCAAATAACACATCATCATCTCCGATTTATTTTTCTGGATTTGATTTTGAAGATGCATATAAAGCAATAGATAACAACCAATATTTAAAACCAATTCCTGATGGAGCAGAAGCTGGTGCTAACGTAACATTCGCATTTGATTCACAATTATCATATGTAATGACTGGTTCAGCATCAACTGATATGGTTAAAAGACAATTTGTATTAGGATTCCAATATGGGTTTGATGGTATGAATCCAACCGTAAGAAAAGCTAAGGCTGGTGATACTGATTGGGGAAATTCAAATACACAAGGATTTAATTGCTCGAACTCATCACAAAATGGTTCAATAGCATATACTAAAGCAATCAACGCAGTATCTAATCCTGATGAATATGATATCAATATGGTAGTAACTCCTGGTATCGTAAGAAGCCTTCACCCATCGGTTACTTCTAAAGCAATTGATATGGTTGAAGAAAGACAAGATTGTTTCTATATCGCGGATTTCAACGATTATGATGATACAATTACTGAAGCAACCGAGCAAGCAAACTCAGTAGATTCAAACTATGTAGCAACTTACTATCCTTGGATGAAAACAATTGATAGTAATACAAACAAACTAACTACGGTTCCACCTTCTACATTGTTACCAGCGGTTTACGCTTCTAACGATAGATTGGCAGCTGAATGGTTTGCACCTGCGGGTTTGAATAGAGGTGGTATTACCGGAGCAGTTAGTGTATTGAATAGATTAACACATTCTGAAAGAGATACTCTATATGAGAACAAAGTAAACCCAATTGCGGCATTCCCTGGACAAGGTATTGTAGCATTTGGACAGAAAACATTGCAAGATAAGGCATCTGCTTTAGATAGAATCAATGTTAGAAGATTACTTATCAACTTGAAAAAATTCGTTGCATCAACATCTCGTTTCTTAGTATTCGAACAAAATACTTCGACAACTAGACAAAGATTCTTAAACACTGTGAACCCTTACTTAGAATCAGTACAACAAAGACAAGGACTTTATACCTTTAAAGTTGTAATGGATGAAAGTAATAACACACCTGATGTAATTGATAGAAACATATTAGCAGGACAAATTTTCTTACAACCGGCTAAGACAGCGGAATTTATCGTAATAGATTTCAACATCTTACCAACTGGAGCAAGTTTCTCAGCATAATACGAAAATAAAGGAAGTAGATATTTATTAATATAAAATAAAAGGATAATAAAATGGCAGAAATATTAGAGTTTGACAAGATGTTCTATACGAACTTCGAACCTAAAATGAAAAATAGATATGTGATGGAGATAGATACTATCCCTTCATATCTTGTAAAGGCAATGAACAGACCTACAGTTCAGTTTGAAACAATTTCTTTAGACCATATCAACGTTAAAAGAAAATTACAAGGTAAAGCTGATTGGCAAGATTTGACTATAACATTGTATGACCCAATTGTACCTTCTGCAGCGCAAAAGGTAATGGATTGGATTCGTTTAGGACACGAATCGATTACTGGTAGACGTGGATATGCAGATTTCTATAAAAAAGATATTACTTTCTATTTGTTAGGACCTGTTGGTGATAAAATTGAACAATGGACTTTAAAAGGTGCATTTATTCAACAAGCAAACTTCGGTGAATTGGATTTTTCATCAAATGAAGTTGCAACCATCGAATTAACATTATCTTATGATTACGCAATTCTTGAATTCTAATTTAAGAAAAATATAAAAACAAAGGGGATATCAAAAGTATCCCCTTTTTTATTTCCAATTTTTTAAAAACTATGTATTTATATATACAAACTTAAAAACGAATAACGTTATGGCAGAAATACAATATGATTTTCCAACGGAAGTATTAGACCTTCCATCGCAGGGTAAAGTTTATCCAAAAGACCATCCACTTGCTTCGGGTAGAATTACTATAAAACATATGACGGCAAAAGAGGAAGATATTCTTTCAAACCAAAACCTCATTAAAAAGGGTATTGTTTTGGACAAATTATTTGAATCTATTATTGTTGGTAATGTAAATCCTAGTGAAATTATTTTAGGAGATAAAAACGCTATTATTCTTGCAACTAGATTGTTGGGGTATGGTCCGGAGTATCTTTTTAAATTTTATTCATCTAAATTAAATGAATCAATTGATGCAAAGGTTGATTTGGGTAAAGTAAAAACAAAAGAAGTAGATTTATCAATATTTGATAATAAAAATGAATTTGAATTCGTATTACCATCTAATAATAAAAAAATTATATGTAAATTACTCACACATGGTGATGAAATAGCAATAGATAAAGATATCCAAGCTATTGAAAAATTAGGTGGTGCAGGTGCAGAAATTACAACCCGTTTACGTTATATGATTAAATCGGTTGACGGGGATAATTCATCGACAACTATAAACAAATTTGTAAATGGGTTGTTGGCAATAGATAGTAGAGCATTAAGAAGTTATGTAAAAAAAATATCACCTGATGTTGATATGAAATTTACTCATATCCATGAAGATGGAGAGGTGGAGGAGGCGCCTATCACTATGGGTGTCAGCTTTTTTTGGCCTAGCACGGAATCATAGTATTCAAATTCATACCCAGATATTTGATATGGTTCAATATGGGAATGGTTTTACCGTAATGGAACTTTATAGAATGCCAACTTATTTAAGGATGTTTTACTATAATAAATTGGTAGATGCTAAAAAGAAAGAAGCAGATGAAGTAAAAAAATCAAACAAAGCAAGTAATTCAAAAGTTAGGGTTAATAGATAATCCTAACTTTTTTTATTAATAGGATATTTATAGATGTTAAACTACAACGAGTATGAAAAAATATAAAATATCAAAGTCCAATTTAAAAGAATTTTTTGGATTATTCGGTAAAAAGAAACCACAAACATTGCAGCAGATAATAGATGCAGACCCGGTATTACAAAAATTAGATAATGAAATGGGAGATATAGTCAAGAGTTTTGCTCCCAGAGTAAGAAAAATAGCAGATGAGCAACCTGAATTATTTAAAAAATGGGTAAAATTGGGTATTATAGACAAAGATTTTAAATAACATTGATTTAAATGGCAGTAGCACCACTAACACCAGCGGAACAGGCGGAATTAAATCGTTTATTAGAAGAAAACGCAGAAATAAAAGAGCGTATTCGAATAATAAACGAAAAAATAGCTACTGCGCAAGGTAGCGAAAAAGATGATTTGGAGCGAATGATTGCAATGGAAAAAATTCGCTTACAGGCTCAAACCGCATCCGCTAAAGAACTACAAAAAAGACAAAAGTTTCTCGACGAAGAAGAATCAATTACCAAACGAATTCTCAATATATCAGACGGTGCTAATAAAGTATTAAATAGACAAAATACTCAATATAGTTCCATAGCTTCTATAAGTGCCGAAATAATAAAAAGAAAGGAAGAAGAACTTAGTTTAGATGGGGATGCATTAAAACAATCTAAAGAAGGAACTGCTGCATTAGAAAGTATAACTGCGGAAGTAGTGAGAAAAGCAGAAGAATTAGCCGCTATAAAACATCATCAATCTGAAGGTGATAAGCAAATAGAAGAATTCCAACGTTCAATAGCCAACCTAACCGGTACTGCAAGACAGGAAGCTGAAGCTCAATTGGCGGTTATAAAAAATTTAAATGCCCAAATCGAAAGAACTCATGCAATTCATGAAGCTAATCATGAACTTTTACATCATATGCCTGGATTTATAGGAGATGCGGTGGGTATGGCAAAAAAGATGGTAGCACAAATAGCTGCAATGGGAGCACCGCTTGTAATAATGTATGCACTAATAGGAGCAGCATTGCACTCATTTATAGCATTAGATGCGGCGGCACAAGATTTTAGAAAAGAAACCGGATTACTAAATTCACAAACAAAGGATTTAGTTCACAACGCACATCACATTGAAATGAATTTCAGAGATGCTGGTGTTGAGTTAAAAGATGTATTTGATACTGCAAAAGCATTAAAAGAAGAATTTAGTGATACTGTAAACGTTTCCGAAGAAGTACTAGCATCATTAGCTGTAATGGGTCAAAACTTCGGAGTTTCTGCAGGTAATGCTGCGAAAGTACAAAGTGTACTTGAAAGTGTTGGGGGATTATCATCGGAAACAGCAGCTAATGTAGGAAATCAAGTTGCAAATATGGCTAAATTAGCCGGAGTTGCACCTGATAAAGTATTTAAAGATATTGCTGAAAACGCTGAAGCTGCATCTACATTTTTTAAAGGTGATATAAATGCGTTAACAAAAAATGCAATACAGGCCCAAAGAATGGGTACTTCGTTAAAACAACAGGTATCATTGGCAGAAAAATTATTAGATTTTGAAAATGGCATTGAGCAAGAAATGGTAGCTGCAACGTTTGTAGGGGGTGAGTTTAATTTAAGTAGAGCAAGAGCATTGGCAATGGAAGGTAAACTTCAGGAAGCAAATGAAGAAACCCTAAAACAAATTCAAAGAAGTGGAGATTTCCGTCAAAAAGATTATTTTACACAACAACAATTGGCTAAAGCAGCCGGTATGAGCGTTGAAGAAATAAATAAGCAATTAATGATGCAAGAAAAGTTGAATGGATTAACTGAAGAAGAAAAGAAACTTGCAGCGGATGCTATTGATAAAGGATTGGATATTACCAATATGACCAAAGAACAATTGGCAGAAGAAACTAAAAAAATAGCAGCACAAAACGAACAACAAGGACAATTGGAAAGAATGCAAAACGCATTTATGGGTATTGTTGCAACTGTTGGTGGTGTATTATCTCCACTATTAGAAGGAGTAGCAAGCCTATTGAATTTAATATTATTACCAATAAATGCAGCGGCTGAAGGATTGGCTAAAATGGCAGGATTTTTAAAAGAAAATTTAGATGTAGCTTTAGTATTTTTAGGAGTATTGGGAGCGATATACGCAAAGAAAGTAGCTACAGTTCTTGTATCACAATATGAAAATGCTGCTATGATAGTTAAGTTAGCACTTACAAATAGAGCCGCATTGGCAGAGAAAAAAGGATTATTAGCTAGAATAGCTCAAATGGCAATGAGTGCATATCTTTCAATTGCTCAATATATTCCTGTTATAGGTCCTGTATTAGGTGCGGTGGCGGCAGCTGGGGCATTGGCATATGGATATAGTTTATATAGTAAGGCTGGAGACGTGATGTCACCTGCGGATGGTAAGACCAGAATATCAACTAAAGAAGGTGGTTTATTTGAATTATCTGCAAATGATGATTTGATGGCCGGACCAGGATTAGCCGGAGCCGTAGGTGGTGGCGGTGGGGGAGGAGGAAATTTATCAGTATTAGCAGCACCGTTAGCAGCAGTAGTAAACGAAATTAAAGCATTAAGAGCGGATATGGCATCTGGAAAAATAGCAGTGTATATGGATTCTGCAAAGGTTACTTCGAATGTTAATACTCAAGTTGAAAAAACAACGAGAAATAGCTATAACATGGGACAAGCATAAAATATAATTTAATGCCAACAATAGAAGAATTATTTAAAACTAAAAAGTTGATAAGTGGACAAACCGCTGAACAACAATATGATATTCGTAATACTGCCGATATAAAAAGAACGCCGTATAACGTCCTAATGCGTCCATCTTTTAAAATTGCAGAAATTGCAAGGAGAAATTTATCTAGTAGATTAGGAGAAAGTAAATTAGAAGCAGAAGTAACTGGATTAAGAATATTAGCAAATACAACATCTCCAATTATATATGGAACTGATATACTTAAATTTGCTAAAAAGACCAGAGGTATTGTTGAGGATATGAAACAAGGAACCGGTGGTGCAGAGGCGGGTGTTGGGAAATTAACTTCATTTATAAATAAAGCTGAAAAATTTGGTAGTGATTTATTATCAAAAATTGGAATTAAATTACCAGAAGATTTAATACCAAGCCGTATTGTATTAAATTCTGATTTTAAAAAAGGTAAAGTATCCGATACAATGGTCACATTGACCAAGCTAAAAACAAATTCTGGTGGTAATTTATTGGGTAAACTTATTAAAGATAATTTACAAGGAAGACCAAACCCAAATCAAATACTTGGTTCGGCTTTGGAATTGGGTAAAAAGAAATTAAATACTCTATTGTTAGGTTCGCCATCACAAGCGGCAGTAAATTTTGCCAAAGATGGTGGTGATAACTACGATATCGAGTCACCATATGGAAAGGTAATGACTCCAGCTTTGTATTTGAAAGAAGATGCAATTGCACAAAGAAATGATTTATCATCAAAATTTGTTGCATATGAACCCGATAAATTTAATCTACCATTACCTATAACAAATTATATTGCAGTACCAACTTTTTCAAAAGACCCCAAACAAATGTATTCAAAGAAAAAATCGATGGATTCATTGGAAGTAAAAAGAGGAATGAGAAACGGTTCAGATGAATTAAATAGAATAGTTCAATATGATTCTGCGGATGGATTAAAACCAAGTGGTAGGGATGTGAATTTACCAACATTAAAATCACTTGATTTGGTAGAACTAAAGTTTTGGTCTGTTGCTAAACAGGCGGCAGTAAATTTCAGAGCAACCGTAACTGGTATTACCGAAACGGTATCACCAACTTGGGATACTCAAAAATTCGTAGGTAATCCATTTAATTTTTACACATATAGTAATATTGAAAGAAGTGTAAATTTTGCATTTAAAATATATGCACTTAATGCAGATGAGTTAAAAGCTTGTTGGCAAAAAATTAATTTTTTAACCAATTTAACGTATCCACAGGGGTATGCGGGAAACATTGCGGTAGTACCACCATTTATTAGATTTACGTTAGGTAGTATGCATGTTAATAAAGAAGCGTTTATTTCGGATTTATCATATGAAATACCTGACGATGCACCGTGGGAAACTGGTGAAGAAGGAATGGATGAATATATACTTCCAAAAATTGTTAATGTTACTATGACTCTTAAATTAGTAGAAACGGTTGGTAGTACATATCAAATGGCAACCGCTGAGAGAAAAGCGGTAGCTGAAAGTAAAACTGCGGATGGTAAAGTAGTACCCGCAGTTCCGGCAGCACCTGCTGTGGCTGCCTCCGCAAAACGTTTATATGGATATGGTGCATCTAATCCAAATCAAATACTAAATGATGATAGGATTAAAAATTTAGATAAGGGGGGTGACCCACTTAAACAAACACAGGTTTCCGATTCGCCAAATGCATCGGCGGCTCAAAAAACAGAAAATCCAGTTGCGGAAGCACCAAAAGAAAAAGTAGGTCCATATGGTATATTCGTAGAAAAATATAAAGGTTACAGTATATACAAAAAAGAAAAACTACCAAATATGCAATATTTAGTAAGAGATGGTGATGGAGTAGTTCATGAAGGACCTGAAGGTAGAAGTGCATTTGACCAGTTACTTAACTTTGAGAGACAATGGATTGATAGGTATGGGGGTGCACAAGCCATTATAAGAGCTCGTGAAAATGCATAACAGTTAATTAAAGATATGGAAAGTAGATATTTAAATAATAAAATTAAAACAACAATAGATGGTAGACAGGTATATAGGTCAAAAATATATCCGAATATCCCACCATCTGACCAAGATACCTTTGTAGCAACGGAAACCGGTGATAGATTGGATACTTTGGCGTATCAATTTTATGGAGATTCAAGATTTTGGTGGATTATAGCAACATCCAATAACATCCATGATGCAAACATTGGATTTGAAGAAGGGACTATTTTAAGAATACCTGCAAATTATATTGAAATAGCAGGAGCATTTACACAATCGTAATTTATATATGAGTACATTTCCAGAATTATCTAACATTGACCCTAAGATTATAAATAACCTTCAAACTGGAACAAAAGCCGGTATGCGTGCTTCTCAACGAGTTTGTTGGATTAGAGTATTTTCCGGAGCAAAAACTGGAACGGCTGAAGGATTGATTATATCATCTAACATGAATTATGGTACATTTAATCCATCTACAACTAACAATGCTGGGTTTGTGTATGGAAATTCGGTAAGTGGTGGAACATTTGGTACTACTTGGGCGGGTGGAGCCCTTCTATCAGCGGGTGGGCCGTTAAGACCTTCTCCTGGTATAACTGGCTTACAAATAAAAGAAGGTAAGGACCAGATTTCAAGAGAATGTACCTTATCACTGGAATGTTTTTCATTGGAACAAATGGAGTTGATGCAAAGATATTTTTTAGAGCCTGGATATTCTTTATGTATTGAATATGGATGGAATAGTAATGAAGGAATAGCGCAAAAAATGCCAAACATCGGCACTGCAGAAATTCTAAATGCTGCAGCAGAGCGTAATTTAAATGGTAACAATTTACACAAAAGAAGGGTTGATAGTTTGGGAGATTACGATACATTTTTAGGATTTATTGTGGGTGGAAATGTTCAATCGGATGATGATAAGTGGAAAATATCAGTAAAATTGAGAGGCGCACCGGGAATGCCAACATTTTTACAATCTCAAAATAAAACTTTACAAATAAACAGCGCTACTGGAACAATAGTAGAAACACCAGGTGAGCCAAAATTATACGATATATCTGAAACTATTACAACTGCCGCCGTAGATGGTGATGATGTGAGGCGATATAGAAGGTTTAAAAATATGTTCAATCAATTACCAACTACAAGACAAATACAGGCTGTAAGAGATTTATTAACTAAAGGTAGAAATGGTAAGCAAATAGTCCAGTGGTATGATTTTATAAATTTTGATGCAACTGTAAATAGTGCAATTACTACATACTCATCTCCCGGATGGTGGGCAAGGACCGTTGGTGGTGCAACCTCTGATACAATTACGGTTGGAAAAGCTAAAATAGAAAAAGAAAAACTATTTTCAACAAACAAATACATACGATTTGAACTGGCTATTGATATTTTAAATAATAATGGAGAATTTAGTGATTATATATTAGCCGGAAAAAAACTTCCTATTACAATTGATATTAGTAATGCAAAAATAGGAGCTTTTCCAAATATGTTTTCAACTAAAGCATCTAAATTGGTAATACCAGGATTTATGCCTGATTTTTCTGCATATTTTTTAAATGCGGGCGAAATAACTCAAAAAGCGGGTGGGGTATTCGAACAAAAGGGGGAGACAGAAACTAAACAATTTCCTATCGTAGATAATCATATACCAACAATCGGTTCATTTGTTCAAACTGAAGACACAATCATAGGTCCAGCTCATACGGAAAAAGGAGGTTATTGGGGATATTTAAAAAACCTTTATATAAATTTTGAAGTATTTAGGTCAAAAATGGAACAAAAAAATAAAAACATTAGAGAAGTTCTATTGGATATGTTAAATGAAATGTCATCGGCTGTAAATTCTTTTTGGAATTTTCAAGTAGTTGAACAACAGGACAAAGATGGTAATATTATATTGAGTGTTGTTGATGAAAATTGGATTGGGAAAAAAAAGGGTGGTTCGGTACAATTTTATCATTCAGGCCCTTATTCTATATTTTTAGATGCTAGTATAGATATTTCATTACCATCTGAAATGACGAATCAAATAATTAGTAGGAGATTGGAATTGGCAAATAATCCGGATGAACCGATTGTTGGTGTTGGTGGATTCTTTGAAAGTGCAACTGATTTGTTTTTGACTAGTTATACTGATAGCAACGGTCAACCAAAAAAGATATTAACTCAAGCCGAAAAAGATGCACAAGATGCAGCTGCAGCTGCCGCAGAAGCTGCTGCAGCAGCGGAAGATAAAAAACTACCTTCACAAAAAACCCAAGAAAAAATAGCAGAAAGTGCAGCTGCGGAACAGGCATTAAAAGACAAAATAACTGCAATAAGAGCTGATTATTCGAATAAAGGAGCTCGTCAAGGTGCCGTAGAACTTATACAAGAAGGTGCTACTGCAGTAGCCAATAGATTTAGAAATGATGCCGAAATTGCAGCAGCAGCGGAAGCCGAAAAAATAATTGATGCTTTAGAAGATAAACGAGATGCAGAAATAGCTGCGGTCGAAGCTCAAATCACTGCAATAAAAGCACAAACGGAAGCTTTACGAAAACAAAAAGATGAGGAACTAAAAACAGAAGCGGATGCAGATGGTGAAATTGCAAAAAAAGCCATCGGAGCTAATTTGGAAAAAATAGATGTTGTACCTCTTGTTGAAAAGGCTGACCTACTGAATATCGGTGAAATCCAAGATACAGATGTTTTGAAGAAAAATTTTACGATATTCTGCATGGATGATGAACCATTATTCGATAAATTAAAAAATGATGCATTTGCAAATAAAAATAGTGGTACAACTGAAAAAGGATTATCACATCCACTTCCAATAAAATACACTTTTAAAGTGTTAGGTACAAGTGGATTTAGAAGGGGTGATACTTTTAATATTATTGGAATACCAACAAAATACGCCAAACATGGATTGTTTCAAATTACAGAAATAGAACATAATGTGAGTGGTATGACATGGACAACATCCGTAACTGGTCAATATAGACAAACGCAATAATATGATAAATACAGATAGATATGAAAAGCTAAAAGGTAATCTTTCTGAGTATGAACTACCAGAAATATTAGCATATATACCAACACCAACGGAAATAGATTATAAAAGAGGGTATATACAAAGATATTTTGTCCAAAAATCTAATGATATAAATTCTTATATTTTTGAAGTAAGTAAATACAATTTTGCATCATTACAAATAAGTCCCTATTTTACAATAGTTGCTATTCTTTGGAAAATTTCTGGAAACCCAACCGAAATAATGGATGCAAATAGTAAATCAATTAAAATTGGTAATAAAACTATTCCATCTTTGCATAAATATTTACAAAATACTTTACAATTTTCTAAACAATAATTTGGAATTCTTATAAAAATTTCATATATTTGTATTTATTGATATGGGGATGTTTTGGAATTGATTGCGATGCGAGACATAGTATCACACGTAGTGGGATGGTTCTTCAACCACTTTAATATCGGAATCGAACAATAACTGACGTAGAATTATCTACTTGGAACTTCGAAGATGCTATGGCATTTGTAGGAGCTTACGATTACGCTGTAGCAGCCTAATCACCACCCGCATCACTCGTGGGTTTTAAATAGAAGTGA